>Ga0210385_10000526_pt1 | contig 26717 bp, 23 predicted proteins | sample IncBWH26OmetaG_FD_160107 | JGI IMG/M metagenome (GOLD analysis project Ga0210385, IMG submission 160107) | Forest soil microbial communities from Barre Woods Harvard Forest LTER site, Petersham, Massachusetts, United States - Inc-BW-H-26-O ...
TGATGTAGCCGTTGTGGGTGATCTTGATCACCATCTGCTGGTCGGCGATCAGGTCCTCGATGTCGATCTCGTCTTCGGAGTGGGTGATGTCGGTGCGTCGCTCGTCGCCGAAGCGCTCCGCGATCTCCGAGAGCTCCTCCTTGATGACAGCCATCACGCGCGTCTCGTCGCCGAGGATCGCGCGCAGCTCGGCGATGCGCTCGCTGACGTCAGCGTGCTCTTGCTTGATCGAGTCGGCCTCGAGCGCCGTCAGCTGAGAGAGACGCAGATCGAGAATCGCCGTTGCCTGAATCGCCGTCAACTCGAAGCGCTCGATCAGCTGTTCGCGGGCGGCTTCGCGGTCGCGCGAGGCACGGATCAGTTCGATGATCGCGTCAAGATTCTCGAGCGCGATCAGGAGCCCCTGCAGGATGTGTGCGCGCGCCTCCTTCTCGGAGAGCTCGTGCTTGGTGCGACGCACGATCACTTCGCGCTGGTGGGCCACGTAGTTGTGGATGACCGCACGCAGGTTCAAGGTGCGCGGCACGTTGTCCACGAGCGCCACCATGTTCACGCCAAAGGTGGTCTGCATCGAGGTGTGCTTGTAGAGCTTGTTGAGCGCCACCTTGGGAATCACGTCGCGCTTGAGCTCGATCACCAGCCGCATGCCGCGCTTGTCGGTCTCGTCGCGCAGGTCTGAGATCTCCGGGATGCGCTTGTCGTTGACCAGTTCGGCGATCTTGGTGATGAGATTGCCTTCGCCGGCCTTCTTGACCATGAACGGCAACTCGGTGACGACGATCGCCTCCTTGCCCTGGCGCAGCGGCTCGATGTGGGCCTTGGCCTGGACCCGCACGCGTCCGCGCCCGGTCTCATACGCGTCACGGATGCCCTGGTGGCCGAGGATGATCCCGCCCGTCGGGAAGTCGGGCCCCTTGATGTGCTGCATCAAACCGTCGAGGTCGATCTCGGGATCGTCGATGTAGGCGATCGTGGCGCCGATCACCTCGCGCAGGTTGTGGGGCGGGATGTTGGTGGCCATGCCCACGGCGATCCCGGAGGAACCGTTGACGAGCAGGTTGGGAAAGCGCGAGGGCAGCACAGTCGGTTCCTGGCGCGAGCCGTCGTAGTTGACCGTGAAGTCGACCGTGTCCATGTCCAGATCGCGCAACATCTCTGTCGCAATGCGGGCCAGACGGGCCTCGGTGTATCTCATGGCGGCTGCTGGGTCGTCGTCGATCGAGCCGAAGTTGCCCTGCCCGTCGACGAGCTCGTAGCGCATCGAAAACTCCTGGGCCATACGCACAAGCGCGTCATAGATCGCCGAGTCGCCATGCGGGTGATAGTTGCCCATCACCTCACCGACGATCTTTGCGCACTTGGCATAGGAGCGGCTGGGCCCGAGACCAAGTTCGTTCATCGCGTAGAGCACGCGACGATGCACGGGCTTCAGGCCGTCGCGCACGTCGGGCAGCGCGCGGCCGACGATCACCGACATCGCGTAGTCGAGGTAGGCGGTGCGCATCTCCTCCTCGAGAGCGCGCGGCTCGACGTTGCCGCCGCCGATCAAATCAACGCTTGCCATCTAGTTCATCCCCTTCTCAGACATCTAGGTTTGCGACAGTGCGGGCGTTGTCCTCAATGAAGGCCCGTCGAGGCTCGACCTGATCGCCCATCAGCATCGAGAAGATGCGATCCGCGGCCGCAGCGTCCTCGAGCGTGACCTGCGCCAGCGTGCGCGACTGAGGCGCCATCGTCGTTTCACCGAGCTGCTCAGCGTTCATCTCGCCGAGACCCTTGAAGCGCTGCAGCTTGACGCCCTTCTGTGCAACCGTCATCACGGCCGAGCGCAGCGCCTCGAAGGATGGAGCGCTCTCTTGGGCGTCGCCGAGACGCACCTCGAACGCGGGAGTTCCGGCAAGTTCGATCAGCTGCTTGTGGACGGAGGCGAGCTGGCGATACTCCTGCGAGTCGAACAAGCTGCGCTTGATGCGGTGGGTGCGAGCAAAGCCGGTGCGTGTCTCCGTCGCCTTCACACGCAGCTCGAGTGGATCCTGATCGAGTAGCTCGGTTGCGTGCGTCTCGCCCTCGAGCCCCGTGCGCGAGATCAACTCGATCGCGCTCTCCGCGCTCATCACCTGCTCACCCAGCAGTGAGGACTCCTCCAAGAACTGCACCATCTCGTGGCCGTGCACGGCGCGTAGCGTCGAGGACCAGCCTTCGTACTGTGCGAGCAGTCGCACGAAGCGCTGCCAGCGTGTGTCGGTCAACTTGAACTGGGTGCCATGCCGGTCGAAGACGTTCAGCTTCTCCCACTTGTCGGAGAGCAGGATGTCCTCGAGCTCGGAGTCCTTCTCGATGTAGCGCTCGCGCGATCCCTGCTTGAGCTTGTACAGCGGCGGCTTGGCGATGTACACGTAGCCGGCTTCGATCAACTCCTGCATCTCACGGAACAGCAACGTCAGCGCGAGCGTGCGAATGTGCGCTCCGTCGACATCGGCGTCGGTCATCAATATGACCTTGTGGTAGCGCGCGTTCTCGATGTTGAACTCGTCGCGGACACCGGTGCCGATCGCCGTTATCAGCGCCTGGATCTCTGTGTTCGCCAGTACCTTGTCGATGCGCGACTTCTCAACGTTGAGAATCTTGCCGCGCAGCGGCAGCACGGCCTGCGTGTTACGGTCGCGGCCCTGCTTGGCCGAGCCGCCGGCAGAGTCACCCTCGACCACGAACAACTCGGCGAGGCTCGGGTCCTTGACCGAGCAGTCGGCAAGCTTGCCCGGCAGGGTCGAGTTCTCGAGCGCCGACTTGCGCCGGGTCAGGTCGCGAGCCTTGCGCGCAGCGTCGCGCGCACGCTGGGCCTGCACGGCCTTCATGATCACTGCACGCGCCTCGCTCGGGTTCTCCTCCAGGAACTCCGACAGCCCGGCGTTGACCATCGACTCGACGGCGCCGGCCATACCGGGATTGCCGAGCTTGGTCTTGGTCTGGCCCTCGAACTGGGGGTCGCGCAGCTTGACGGAGATGACTGCGGTGAGCCCCTCGCGCACGTCCTCGCCGGAGAGGTTGTCCTCCTTCTCCTTGAGCAGGCCATGGTCGCGGGCGTACTTGTTCAGCGTGCGCGTCAGGGCGGAGCGGAAGCCCGACATGTGCGAGCCGCCCTCGCGAGTGTTGATGTTGTTGGCAAACGAGTGGATCGACTCCTGATAGGAGGAGTTCCACTGCATCGCGACCTCGACCGCGCCCTCCTCGCTCTCTCCCGCGAAGAACACGACCTTTCGGTGCACCGTGTCCTTGTTCTCGTTGAGATAGGCAACGAAATCCTCGATGCCGCCCTCGTACTGGAACTCCGCGGAATGACCCTCGGCGCGCTCGTCGACGATCGAGATCTTCAGGCCCCTTGTGAGGAAGGCGGTCTCTCGCAGTCGCTCCTCGAGCGTATGGAAGTCGAAGTCGAGCGACTCGAAGATGTCGGCGTCGGGCAGGAAAGTGACAGTGTTGCTCGTGGGCGCCCCGGCGGACAGCTTCTCGCCGCGCTGCAACTCCTGCTGAGGCGCGCCGCGCGAATACTCCTGCGAGAAACTGTAGCCGTCGCGGTCGATCTGCACAAGCAGTCTCTCGGACAGCGCGTTGACGACAGACACACCCACCCCGTGCAGACCACCGGAGACCTTGTAGCCCCCACCGTCGCCGAACTTGCCGCCGGAGTGCAGCACGGTGAGCACCACCTCAACGGCGGGCCTGCCCTCCTTCTCGTGCATCGCCACCGGGATTCCACGCCCGTTGTCGGCCACGGTGACCGAGTTATCGGGGTGGATCGTGACCGAAACCTGAGTACAGAAGCCGGCAAGTGCCTCGTCCACAGAGTTGTCCACAACCTCATACACAAGGTGGTGCAAACCCATGATGCCGGTCGAGCCGATGTACATGCCCGGGCGCTTGCGAACAGCCTCCAGGCCCTCGAGGACGGTTATGTCCTGTGCGTCGTAACTGGCGTTGCCAGCCATCGAGGGGTCGTTGACGCCCCCCTTTGCGGCAGGCTGCGTTTGCGAGCTTGATGTGTCGGTCGCCAAATGGTCCTCCGATGACGCGAGAACGCCCCGGGCGCCGGGCGTCTAATACCTCGGTCCGGGGCGCGGGGTGTGTTTATCCAACGATAGCACAGAGACCCCCTGGAGCCGGGCTAGACGTGCGCAAGAATCGCCTGCAAACAAGCCAAAACTAGGGCTGATTTCCGGACACGAAAATATCCCTGTGAGGGTGCCGGTCGAGAGCCCGACGCCGGACTGGGCACACGGCGTGAATCAACCCGTGCGGCAGCGCAGCTTGTGGATGGTCTCGGCGCCTACGACGGCGTTCAGGCGCTCGACCAACTCCGGGCCCATGAGCTCGAGCTCGGCGGCCCAAACCGAGTCGGCACACACGACCGTGAGCACACCGTCGTGCTCGGAGATCGGGGTCCCAGCCTCAGCGATGCGTGCTCCGAGCGTCTGCTCCCAGACCTGCTGCACTCGAGCAAGCGTGGTGGCAGGGACGAGCGCCGCCGTCAGGCTCTCAAGCGCAAGCGACAAGGGGCGTGGAGCAAGTCGGCTCAAGCGGCGAGCGCCTCTCCCAAAATCGTTCCAGGCGAGATGCGCAACCGCGTGACGGTACCATCGCCAGAACCGGGGACATGGGCGAGATCCGTAGTCGCGATCACACTCTGCCCGGCACTTTGCAGCTCCGCCGAGAGTAGTTCTCGTCGAGTCACATCGAGCTCGCTCATCACATCGTCCAACAACATCAGCGGCACATGCGTGCGCTCGCGCGCGAGCACGAAGCGCTCGGCCAGCAACAGCGCAAGCAAAGCCAATCGTTGCTCTCCCTGCGATCCGAATGAGCGCAGTTCGCGGCCATCGCGCAAGATCGCCAACTCGTCGCGATGCGGCCCGTAAGTGGAGAAGCCGCGATTCAGGTCCGTGGGGAGCTGTGCCTCGAGCTCCGCGATGAACCCCTCAACATCGGAGACCTTTGACCGGGGCCGATACTCCAGACGGGGCTCCCCGCTCAGTCCAAGTTGCTGCGCCCGTTGTGCGAAGGGCTCGGCAAGCAGCCCCACAAGCACGGCACGGTCGCTGCTCAGCGCCAGCGCATGCCGGGCAAGCTCTGCGTCCCAGCTTGGCAATGTCGAGCGCGATGCACGTCCGGCACGGATCCCGGCTATCAGTGCATTGCGCTGAACCAACGCCCGCGAGTAGTCGCGGCGAGTTGCAACGCGAACAGGCCACAACGCGGCCACGAGCCGATCCAGATGGGCTCGGCGCAATGTCGGCGCGCCCTTGAGCAACTCCAAGCGGTCTGGGGAGAAGACGCTGACGAGCGGCCGCTCCTGCACGTCGGCGAGACGCTCGACGGAGGCACCGTCGGCGGTCATGTGCTTCGGCGAGCCAGGCTGGAACCCAACCGCCAACTCGTGGCGTCGCGCGCCGTCTGAGAGTTCCACGACTACGCGTGCCGCCTGCGCCCCGAAGCGCACCAGCTCTCGCTCATTGCGTGTGCGCTGCGAATATCCAGTACAGCCAAAGTAGAGGCCCTCGAGCAGGTTGGACTTGCCGGCTCCGTTAGGGCCGTGGGCGACGGTCAGGCCAGCGCCAAGCTGTGCTTGGGCACGCGCATAGGTACGGAAGTCGCGCAGATGCACCCCGAGAACCAGCACTTCACGCTCTCGCAAACCTCATGCGTTCAGTCGGATAGGCATGATCAGGTACACGAACTCGCCACCGTCCGGCGACTCGATCAGGCCAGGGCGCAGCGGGCTGATGAGCTTGAGCACGAGCTCCTCGGACTCCACGCTCTCCAGGCCATCGCGCAGGAACTCCGGGTTGAAACCGATCTCGAACGACTCACCCGAGAAGGGGATCGGCAGCATCTCGCTTGCCTCGCCGACATCGGGAGTCTGAGCGGAGATGGTCAGCTCGCCCTCGCTGAAGCTAAGTCGTAGGGGAGCGTTCTTTTGCGCCAGCAGGCTGATACGCCTGACGACATCGGCAATCTCGGCACTGGCGAGACGCAGTTCGTGGTCGACCGACTCCGGCAGGAGCTGGCGATAGTTGGGGAACTGGCCGTCGATCAGCCTAGAGGAAAGGACAACCTCGCCGAGCTCGAAGACAACCTGATTCTGGCCGAGGCTGATCGTCAGCTCAGGCTCCTCCATCGATTGCGCGATGCGTGCCAACTCCTGGAGAGCACGAGCAGGTACGTTGGCCTCGATCGTGCTTTGGAGAGGGGAGTCAAGGGTGGCGTGCTTGACGCTGAGTCGATATGAGTCGGTGGCGACCATCGTCAACTCCTGACCGGCGGCGGAGATCAACACGCCGGTGAGTACAGGTCGCGTCTCGTCTTTTGAGGCCGAACGGGAGACTTGCACAGCGGTGTCCACAAACGCCTGAGTCGGAAGCGTTATACGACTAGCCGGGTCGGAGCTTGGGAGGTTCGGGAAGTCCTCGGAGCGCAGTGTACGCAGGTGGAACGTGGCCGAGCCGGAGATCAACTCGACATCCTGCTCTTGGGTGCGTAGCTCAAGTGTCACCGTCTCTTGCGGAAGCGAGCGGACCACTTCAAGGAGCAACCGCGCTGGCAGTACAGCCGAACCCGGACTGAGGATCTCTCCGCCCAGAGGTACTCGCAGCCCAACCTCCATATCGGTTGCAAGCAACACGGGAGTTTCCCCGTCGGCGGAGATCATGACGCCAGAGAGAGCCTGGATGGAAGCGCGAGAAGAAGCAACGCGTGTCGTTGCTTGCAACTGCATCAACAGCTCAGGAGTAGAGAGAGAAAGCTTCACTTATGCACCTAAGTAGATTTATAGGGTTAGTAGGGGCTGTTGAGATGTGTGGTTTGGCAGTACTGAAGAGGATTGAAGCCGAAGACCTGTGCAGTGCCTGTGGATAGGGCGTTGGAAGTGTCTCAAGTCTGCCGGTCAACTGGCGGGGAGCTCAATCTTGTGCGCAACTCTTCCACAGCCGCGCGAGAGGAGAGGTTCTCGGAGATGCGCTCCGAAGTGCGCTTGCAAGCATGTAGGACTGTTGTGTGGTCACGTCCACCAAACTCGCGTCCGATGGTCGGCAAAGACTCCTGTGTAAGCTCTCGGGCCAGGTACATCGCGACCTGTCTAGGCCAAGTAAGCCGCGCTGTACGACCAGCCGACACGAGTTCCTCAGCGGATACGCCGAATTGCTCGCAGGCCGCAACCTTGATCTCAGAGATCGAGCGCTGTGGCAAATCCATCTTCGGGTAGAGGCCATCGAGCACCTCGGTGGCCAACTCGGCGCTCAGTTGACGCCCCGTGAGCGAACTGAAGGCGACCACACGGATGAGCGCCCCCTCGAGCGCACGAACATTGACCGTTATGCGCTTGGCGATAACTTCGAGCGCAAGCGCATCGACGGACTCCAGACCGTCGTGCTGTGCACGCTTGCGCAGGATGGCCATCCGGGTCGAGAGATCCGGAGGGCGAATATCTGCGACCAGTCCGGATTGAAAGCGCTCGCGCAACCTGTCTTCGAGTGCCTGTAGGTCGCTTGGTGGACGGTCGGAAGTCAGAACGATCTGGCTGCCAGCGTCGTACAGGGCGTTGAAGGTGTGGAAGAACTCTTCCTCGGTATGGGTCTTGCGCTCGAGGAACTGGACATCGTCGATCAGGAGTACGTCGACATGGCGAAAGCCTGCCTTGAAGCTGTCCAGTTGGCTGCAACCAAGCGCTCTGACGAAGTCGTTCGTAAAGGACTCTCCAGTGCTGCAGCGCACACTCAGGCCTGGGCTGTAGGTGGCGATGAACGTGGCGATGGACTGCAGCAGGTGGGTCTTGCCGACGCCTGGGGGACCACAGACGAACAGTGGGTTGTAAGCCTGGCCGGGCAGCTCGCCAACGGTCAGCGCCGCGGCGTGAGCCAACCGATTGCAGTCGCCGATGACGAACTGGTCGAAGGTCAGCTTTGGGTTGCCCCAAGAGGCTTGGGTGAGCTCCGGTGGCGTAGGCGCTATCGGGCGGCTCTCCTGGGCGGCCCGGGCGGTGGTCTGTTGTCCTTTCCGACTCTCCCTACTACGCGTGTGGGCCATCGCCTCGACGATGTTCAACGTCACGCCGGGCCCGAGCACGGCAGCAGCGGTGGTCTGCAGCACGCGTCCAAAGCGCTCTCTGATCCAGGCGTAGGTCTGTGGCGGAGCCTCGATGGTGAGGTGCTCGCCGTCTAGCTCAATCGCTCGCAGCGGCTCCAACCAGATGCGGTAGATGGGCTCGTCGATAGACGCTGAAAGTTCAGCGGTTATCTGCGACCAGATGTGCTCGAGCTCTGTGCTCACGGCAGAGTAAACCTGCTCCTTTTGGGAGGAGAAAGCGGGCGAAAGTCATTCGTTTGGGGCCCGCGAAGGGCCCGGTGGAACGAATATATCCGAGGCCACGCGCTCGCGCTTGCGCAGCGGTGACGGTCACCGCAAATGGCGAGAAATTCCGTGATCTGGCTTGCCGGAGAAAGCTTGGGTCGGTGGCAGGCCGGCTGACCTTTATACTTCAGCGCCCGGCGGAAGCCGGTCTGCCGCGCCGATGTCACGCTCGGGTTGCGGTGGGAATACGAGCGCGACCGGAGAAGATCGATCATGAAGCGCACTTATCAGCCAAAGAAACGCAAGCGAGCCCGTGCCCACGGGTTCCGTGCCCGGATGCGAACGCGCGCAGGCAGGCTCACGCTCAAGCGGCGGCGCAGCAAGGGGCGCAAGCGCCTGTCCACCTAGTGGGCTCGCAGCAATGACGGCGCGATCCTCGAGCCGCGGGAAACGGCTATCGCGTAGTGCTGAGTTCGAGCGTGTCTACCGCCAGGGCCGCTCGGTGGCAAACCGCCATCTGGTCCTCTATTCGTTCCCAAACGAGTCGGTAGACCGTCCGCGGCTTGGGCTGTCGGTTTCGCGCAAGGTCGGGGGCGCGGTGGAGCGCAACCGAGTCAAGCGCTTGTTGCGCGAGGCCTTTGCCGGCGTCGAGGATCAGCTCGAGGGAGGCAATGACGTCGTCGTCGTGGCGAGGCCAGAGGCCCGCGAGCTTGTCGAGCGCGAGGGGTTGGAGGGGATCGATGGCGCGCTCGAGGAGCTGATTGGGCGGGCTGGTTTGCGCAAGGCTGGCGCGGTTGCTCATGAGGATTGAGCGTGCGGCGCAGTCGGTGCTGCTGACTCCTGTGGTCGTCTATCAGCGCTTGATCTCGCCGGCACTTCCAAGGCGTTGCAAGTACGAGCCGACCTGCTCTCGCTATGCGGTACAGGCGGTCCGGGAGTACGGCATACTGAGGGGCCTCGTGCTCGCGACGTGGCGCTTGCTTAGGTGCAATCCGTTGAGCGACGGTGGTTATGACCCCGTCTCGGCTCAGGGGTTGTTCAAGCTCGATCGCCGCGCCGAGTAGCGCCAGGAATCTCGACCATGTTCATCCTCGCCAACGTCATCCAGGAAGCGTTCTCGCCGCTGATCAGCGTCTTCCAGTCGATCCTGGTCTTCATCCACACCAACATCACGACCACGAGTTGGGGCCTGGCGATCGTGGGGCTGACGGTGTTGATACGAGCGGTCCTGGTACCGCTGACGCTCAAGCAGTTCCGCTCGATGCAGGAACTGCAGCGTCTCGCCCCTCAACTGAAGGAACTGCAGGAGAAGTACAAAGACGACAAGCAGCGCCAGCAGCAGGAGATCATGGGCTTCTACAAGGAGCACAAAGTCAATCCGTTTGCCTCCTGCCTCCCGCTGCTGCTCCAACTCCCAGTGTTCATCTCGCTGTTCTACATGCTGCGAACAGACCTGAAGAAGAACATCTGTGGGCCGGCGCTGGTCAGCCATTACAACTTGCTGCACCACCCGATGGTCGCCACATTCGCTGGCCTGCCGACCAAATACGTCGAACAGACCGGCTGCCAGGAGGTGGACCCAGGCTCGGCAAAATTCCTTTTCATACCGGACATCACCTCCAAGGCGACCGGTGTGGCCTTGGTCGTGCTGCTGCTGCTCTACGTCGGCTCTCAGCTTGTCTCGACGATGACGATGTCGGCGACAGCCGATCCGACCCAGCGGCGCCTGATGATGGCCTTGCCGCTGTTCTTCGTGATCATCCTCTACAAGTATCCCGCCGGACTGCTGGTGTACTGGATAACGACAAACCTGTGGACGGTCGGCCAGGGCTACTTCGTTCGCCGCAGCTTTGGGCCGCCGCCGGTGTCGGTCGGCAAGGGAGTCGGTCCGCCGGGTACCAGTAAGGCTGTGTCAAACGGTAAGCCCGAGGACCCGCGCGGGTCAAAGGGCGAGCCCGCGTTGGCGGGCGCCGGTCTCGGTAGTGCACCGCCTCCGCCGCCACGTAAGAAGAAGAAGCGCTCTGGCAGGCGGCGATGAGCCAGGCAGAAGACCTCCGGGAGGAGGAGCAGGAGGACCCCGTTGTTGTTCTTCGAGAGTTGCTCGAGGAGGTTGTGGACAGCCTTGGCCTCGACGCGGACGTGCGGGTCGAGCAGGCAGATGGGGTTTTGACGGGAAGTGTCGAAGGTGATGACCTGGGCCTGTTCATCGGGCGCCGTGGCCAGACGATCGACGCTGTCCAGCACTTGGCCCAACGGATCGTTTTCCGTGGGGGCGCGCCAGAGGCGCGAGTGGTGATTGATGCCGATGGCTATCGTGAGCGCCGCGAGGAGACACTGCGCTCGATAGCGGCAGATGCCGCCGAGGAGTCGCTGCGTAGTGGAGAAGCGATCGAGCTGGACCCGATGCCGGCTTCTGAGCGACGGATCGTGCACGAGTACCTACGCGAGCGCGGGGGCGTGCAGACGCATAGTGAGGGCGTTGAGCCTGAGCGGTTTTTGGTTGTGGAGCCGGGCGAGGCCTGACGCATCACCAGGCTGCGTATGAGAGCGGCTTGTATTCCTGCAGCAGGCGTAAACGTGACTCCGATGATTTCACGTGAAACACTCGCCGGAGGTTGGGATCGATGATTTCACGTGAAACGCTTTCGGCCCGCCATCTGGTGAGGTCGCAATGAGTCCACGGTCGGCTGGCGATGACGGTGTGTGGTCTTTGTTGGCGGGCCTAGCTGCTCGTCATTGCTTGTCGGAAGGGCAAGTTGATCAATTCAGCTCGATCCTGAGGGCGCTGGCGGCTGACGAGGCCGCCCCCACTACCGTGCGCGAGCCTGTGCATGCTCTCAACGTGCATCTCGCCGACTCGCTCGTGGCGCTTGAGCTAGAGGTAGTACGTGGGGCGTCCCGAATAGCAGATATCGGCGCCGGCGCCGGCTTTCCGGGGCTTGCGCTTGCCGTGGCTTTGCCCAGTGCCGAGGTGAAGCTTGTCGAGAGCCGGGTGCGTAAGTGTGGGTTCATCGAAGGCGTGGTGGAGGGCAGCATGGTCGCGAACGCCGAGGTCGTTTACGCTCGCGCCGAGGAGTGGGCCGAGGGCCTGGGTGCCCATGATCTGGTGGTGGTCAGGGCGCTTGGTCCGCAGCCGGTCGTGCTCGAGTACGCGGCGCCTTTGCTGCGATTGGGCGGGGCGTTGGTGGACTGGCGCGGACGGCGCGATCCCGAGGAGGAGCGTCGGGCCGTAGCCGCGGCCGACTTGCTGGGCCTGCGGTTGGAGTCGGTCCGGCGTGTGGAGCCCTACGAGGGCGTCCGCGACCACCATCTGCACGTCTACCTGAAGGTCGAGGAGACCCCGGAGCGGTTTCCGCGCAGGGCTGGTATGGCCCGCAAGAAGCCGTTGGCGGCTTGACATCACAGGCTTCGCGGCGGCCAGCAGAGCACGCGAGCTTGATCGACGCTAGCGTGCGGGACCACCATGGGCAAGGTTTACGCGATCGCCAACCAGAAGGGGGGCGTGGGCAAGACGACCACGGCGGTCAATGTGGCTGCCTGCATTGCCGAGGCAGGCTACGCGACACTGGTGATCGACGTGGACCCGCAGGCCAACGCGACTGTGGGTCTCGGTCTGCCGCGCTCGCGGGTGCCTGGTCTGTACGAGGTTCTCGCGGGGGAGAGCGCCGCCGCGCAGGCGATCGTCGATAGCTCGGTAGAGAAACTGAAGCTGCTTCCGGCGGGCCCCGGACTCGCGGGCGCCAACATCGAGTTGCCTAGGATGGACGGGTTCGAGCAGCGCGTGCGCGAGGTCATCGCCCCGATTCGCGACAGCTATGAGTACATCGTGCTGGACTGCCCTCCATCGCTCGGCCCACTCACCGTGAGCGCACTGGTGGCTGCAGACCGGGTGATCGTGCCCGTTCAGACCGAGTATTTCGCGCTCGAGGGGCTTGCCGGGCTGCTTGAGACACTGGCGTTGGTGCAGCGGGAGCTCAACCCGAGGCTGACGGTCGCGGGCATGCTGTTGACGATGCACGACAACCGCACGCGTCTGGGGCGCGATGTCGAGCGCGAGGTGCGCGAGCACTTCTCAGACCTTGTGTTCGAGACGGTGATCCCGCGCAATGTGCGCGTCGGCGAGGCCCCGAGCTATGGCCTGCCCGTCACGCACCACGATCCCCATAGTGCGGGCGCCGCCGCGTATTTCGAGCTGGCAAAGGAGGTGGCTGCTCGTGGCTAAGCCAAAGCGGGGAATGGGTCGCGGCCTGGAGGCGATCCTAAGCGTCTCCAGCGAGGCACAGACGGCAGAGGAGTTGCGCGAGCTGCCGGTCGAGTTGATCGTGGCTAATCCCAACCAGCCGCGCAGGCACTTCGACGAGGAGGCGCTGAACGCGCTCGCCGGATCGCTGGGTGAGCGCGGCGTGCTGCAACCCGTGCTCGTGCGCCCTAAGCCAGGCGGCACGTACGAGCTCGTCGCTGGCGAGCGTCGCTGGCGGGCGGCCCAGATCGCCGGATTGACCGAGATCCCAGCGCTCGTGCGCCCGCGCGACGACGCCGCGACGTTGGAACTTGCCTTGATCGAGAACATGGCGCGCGAGGACCTCAATCCGATAGAGGAGGCACGCGCGTGCGCGGCGCTGGTGGAGGAGCTTGGTTTGACGCGCGAGGAGGTCGGGCTCCGTGTTGGACGCAGTCGTGTGGCGGTGTCGAACCTGCTGCGTTTGTTGGATCTACCGGATGAGACGATCGATTTGATCGAGCGGGAGAAGCTAAGCGAGGGGCATGGTCGCGCGCTGTTGCTGGCCGAGGATCACACGGCGAGGCGTCGTCTCGCTCGCGATGCGGTCCGTGAGGGGTGGTCGGTGCGTACGGTCGAAGCGCGTGCGCGTGAGGCCAACCAGGCTAGTGGGGCCGCTACGGACGAGCGCGGCGCGCGCACAAACAAGCCCAACGTTCATCCCGATCAGCAGGAGGCCGCGGCTGTGATCGCCGCAACGCTCGAAGAGGCACTGGGCGCCGAGGTCAAGGTACGCCCGGAGAAGGGTGGCTATCGGGCCGAGCTTTTGTTTGCTGGCCCGGAGGAGGCACTGGCGTTGGTCGAGGGGCTGGAAAGTGGCCGCGCAAGCCCAAAGGTGTAACGCTGGGCAGGATGCCTCGAAGGCCTGTATGGCTGTGTGATCCCCACGCCTCGCGCGTAGTGTGGACGGACGCTAGAATCGGCGCTCGCGGGCGATTAGCTCAGTTGGTTAGAGCGCTTCTCTGATAAGGAAGAGGTCCCTGGTTCGAATCCAGGATCGCCCATCTGAAAAGCCCAGCAAATCAGGTAGTTCTGGACTGCGCTTTGACCATCCGCGTCTGGCGACGTTCCGGCGACGCGCACCTCATCTGGGCTGCCGCCAGCAGAGGCGCTGTACGGGTTTCTCGGACGCACTGGCCACTTCCTACGATCCCGGTGGTGCCGCTCTCACGGCACGTCGAGCGGTGAGCGCGATCGTCGGGACACTCGTTCGATGAAGGGACCACCTAATTACACAGCGCCCTGATTAAGCCTTGGCTGACAGCAGCCGATGAGCTAGATGATGCGGTCCTCAATCCGTCCGTTCGCCGCCATCCTCGGCATTGCTGTTGTGTTCCTCGTTTCTGCTCCGTTCGTGAGAGGTCTCGTCTTGGTCTTCTGGGCTCTCGCTCTAGTGGGTGTCGTCCTGGTGGCGCTTGGAAAATGGATCCAGCGAAAACAAATATCGCCAGTGCCTTGGGTTGTATCGCTAGTAATCAGCGCGATCACGACGACGCCACAGTTCGTCTTTGGGCAGCACAGGCATCTAGCGGCGAGAGTGTCCACCACCGTCATTTATTGGCTCGTTGTAGCTGCCTTCCTTCGGCTCGTAATCTTCCTTGCGGACTATTTCCGAAACCGGAGAGATCGCCTCCACGCATCTGCCGGATAGTCCGTCTCACGCCCGCCTGGCCTCCGGTTGTCCGCATAGGCTCTGCGAGTGCCACGACTCGCAAGCTTCAACGGAGTCGTCGTCATGCTCTACTTCGGCGACCATCCCCCACCACACGTCCATGTCCGCATCGGCCGTCCCAGAACGCGGGGCGTGGCGGAAGCCCGCTTCTCGATCGAGACAGGCGAACTCATCGACGGCGTGCTCCCGGCGGCGCAGGCAAGCGAGACCACGAGATGGTGCCGCCGTCATCGTGAGGCGCTGGAAGCCGATTGGGCACGCGCGCAGCTAGACCAGCACCCGACCGGGCGCTACGATTGATCGTGATGGAGCCAGGAATCGCCCCTGAGATGATCGCGGCGACGCCGCGCCCCGAGCACGTGGTCCGCGTGATGTTTGCTGACGGAGAGGTCCGCGACGTGGACATCACGCCGCTCTTGGACACCGAAGTCTTTGCCCCCCTGCGCGATCCGAAGGTGTTCGAGCAGGTCACGGTGGACGACGAGCTGGGCACCATCGCGTGGCCCGGCGGCGCCGACCTCGACCCGTCCGTGATCTACGCCGCGCTGAACCTTGGCCCCAACAAGGCCCAGATCAAGGTTCTAGCCCCGAGCATCGCCGCCTGAGCGGCTTCGACCTACCGTTCGATTCTGCGGTTCGAGGGTCGCGCGACAGGCTGCGAGCAAATGGCAGCCCTGCCAATATCGCCCGAAATCGACCGCAAAACGCGGACTTTTGGGGTTTTGGCCTACTCCGCCAGTCAGCCGCAAATCCTCAGCATCCATGCGGCATTCTTACCCATCTACCGCACAACCCGCCCGTCCCTGGTAGGAAGAGGTCCCTGGTTCGAATCCAGGATCGCCCACTTGCGGATTCGCTAACGCGCGGGGCCACTCTGTGCGTCGACAGCGGCCATTTCATGCCTCCCGGGCAATGACCCGATCGACCTCCACCATCCCGCCCGAGTGGTCGTCGGGATAGACAACGATCACGCTAGGCGATCCGCCGAACCAGGCGCTCATCTCACCCTCGCCGACATACTCCGCGGCGCGTTGGGAGCCGTCGCCTTGGATCACCCACACGGGCTGACCCTTGTGGAACAGGCTGTCGCCGATATCGGTCATTTCCGATAACGATACTCGTGCCTGCAAGTGGGCCTTAGCGACTGTCCAGAGGTCGTCCGCCTATTTGGGACGAACGTCCAAAGCGCTGCGTGGGCAGAGTGCCGAATATGTCCACATGACCAGAGAGCAAGCGAGATCGGTAGAGGGCAAGATTCGACTGTGGATTCTCGAGCAGGAGAACGATCGGCGGCTGGAGCGGCAGTTGGCCGGGAGCGATCACCGGGCACGGCGCTCGGTCCAGTCGAGTGTCGTCGGTCGCGACGGACGCTACGCCCGGTACTGATCTTTCACTGATTTCTACCCCCGCGACGGGTTGCGGCCGTGAGCCAAGACCGCTGCGGGCCTGTCGACATCCAGGAGCGGGAGTTCGACGCGCTGTGGGCCAACGTCTCGGGTGTCTCGGGTCGCCGTGAGAAGGCATCTACGCGAGCCTCCCCAGCACCAGCGCGCCCGCAAGCAGCACCAGCCCGGTGGCACAGGCCATCAGTGCGCCCTCCATCGGTGCCGCGACCCGTGCGGCGTCTAGCTCGATCGTGCGTCCGTTGCTCAATTGCTGTTCCCCCTGCAGCGAAAGGGTTCGCCGGCGTAGCTCGCGGACCGGTGTGCTCAAGCGTCGCTGGGCCATGCTCAGCATCAGGCATGCCGCGGCGACGAGTACACCGTCGACACGCACTTCGCCTGCCTGCACCCAGAAGGCCGTGAACGCGGGGAACGCGCCCCACGCCAGCGCGAACCACATATCCGAGTGCATGCGTCCGTCAAGCAGCTCGAGGTTGTAGGCAAGCACCAGTAGCACACCGACGGCGACGAACGCCAGCAGCCAGTAGGAGATCGACAGGGCGCCGACAACACCGATCGCGACCGCTCCCGCCAAAGAGATGCCCGCGAGCGCGATCAGTGCGCGATCGGGGATGCTCGTCTGCAGCGGGCGTCCGTGCAGCTCGTCCAGTGCGTGTGCGGCCACGCCGACGGCGAGCAGGAAAGCGAGCAGCGTCCACAGCAGGCGATGGCCGTCCAGGCGTGGCGCCACGGCTGCGCCGATCGCCACATAACTTAGGTGCCAAGCGGTGTACGGGGGATGCAGCAGCGTCAGCAGATCGCGCCCGCCGCCAGGCCGCAACGCATAGAATGCCGGCCGCTCAAGCTGGCTCGGCGTGGCCATGGGCGTTTGCCCTTCCAGAGATCGTCGCCGGTTGACCGCTCTCGTCGGTGCCGCTCGCAACGGCGTCACTCCCTACAACGGCGGCGCCCGTGGCAGGCTCGCGCTTCTGCTTCGTGCCCCACATCACCACGCCGCCACCTAGGCTCATGCGGCGAACGCGTACGTCCACGATCCCAGCCTGCTCCCACAGCTCAACCACGCGTGCCATCGGATAGCGCTCGTAGAAGGCCGGGATGCTCTCGGCCAGAAAGTGCCCCGTGTACGCCCACTCGCGCGATACGGCTCTACCCAGGACAGGTAGTCCTACATGTGTATAGAAGCTCCACAGGCCCCGCCACAGCGCTCGCGGCGGCACTGCGAACTCTAGTGAGGCGATCCGCCCGCCGGGCTTGACGATGCGCGCGAGCTCGGCCATCGTGGCCGGCGGATCCTCCACATAGCGCAGCAGGTAGGTGAAGGTCAGGTGGTTGAACTGCTCGTCTGTGAACGGCAACTGCTCGGCCTCGCCGCACACCAGCGATACTCGCTTGGCCAGCCCCCGGTCCGCTTGCAGCCTCGCCTGAGCGCCGGCCAGCATCTGCGGGCTTTGGTCGAGTCCCACCACTTCACAGTCGTAGCGTCGCACGAGCTCTTGTGCCACGAGCCCTGTGCCCGTGGCTACGTCGAGCACACGATCGCTCGCGCCAGCCTGCACTGCATCGACCATCGCCCGCCGCCAGCGCGGATCTTGACCGAAGCTCAGCACTGCCGCCACGCGGTCGTAGTGGCGCGGTAGCGGTGCGAACAGCTCCAGCGCCTCGCGCTTGAGGCCGCCAGGCGCGGGGGAGGATTGCTCGGTCTCGCTCATGGAGAGCACTCGCTATCGGCCATTCCGAACAGCATGATGGCTCTCCGCGTCATGTACAAGTTCCGCAGGCCGCTTGTCAGTGGCGCAGCGACCCACTTATACGAAATCCGGGGGCAGGACGATCATCCGTTGAGCTCCGACTGCAAGCCGCGCTGCAAACCCGTCCTCGGGGGCTAAGGCAACTGGGCGCCCGTGCCGATGATGGCTCCGTGGCAACTACCTCCCGTCCGCTCCCCTTGCGCGCTGTGGCGTTGCCTGTCGCCCTCTCGCTTGCGGTGCTGCTCATGGCAGCCTTGCTGTTCGCCGCCGCGCCGGCAGGCGCGCTTGTGCTGAGCACGAGCGGCACGAAGGTCGGACTTCAGCCACGCAGCACGTTGCTTTACGGGAGCCCGCTCAACATCAAGGAATATCCACAGAATCCGTGGAAATTCGAAAACGCGCAGGGAAACGCCATTGTCAATACCAGCAAGATCTACGCGATCTACTGGGATCCGACCGACCACTATCACGGCGACTGGCAGGGCGTCATCGACACGTTCCTGCAAAAAATGGGGGGCGCGAGTAATGATCTCGGTGGGGTGTTCGCGGTCGACGCCCAATACACCGACAAGGCGAATCAGCACGCCCTCTACCAGGCCGCTTTCCAAGGTGCCTATACCGACACGGACGCTTACCCGGCCTCGGAGTGCACAGATCCCCATCCGATGAACCCGCTGGATCTGATCGGAGCAGAAATAGGGCAACCGGAATCGCATGAACATGCTCCGATCTGCCTAACGGATGCCCAAATCCAAGAAGAGCTTGCGGCCTTTATCGCCCAGCACAGCCTTACCAGGGGTATGGGAACGATCTTCTATCTGATGACACCCCCCGGGGTCACGGTTTGCCTCGACGCAGGTGGACCCACAGGACACTGTTCTGATTTCGAAGGCGAAATAGGTGAAATAGAAGCCGACGAACGGGCTAGAGAAAAAGCCGAAAAAGAAAATCCACCAAAAGCATATGTTGAACCCGAAAGCTACAAGAGCTACAAGCGTAGTTTCTGCAGCTACCACTCTGCCATCGATGCAAGTAATTCGAGCGGAGGAGAAGACACAATCCTCTACGGCATGATTCCATGGACTGCAGGTGGACTCGGCGACGGGCATCTTCTATTCGGCGGAGATGAGACGTCTGCGTACGAGTGTCAGGACGGAGGCTACGACCCGAGCAGTAAGCCAGCTGGGAAGCATGAGGAAAAGAAAGTAAAGGGCACCAAGGAAAAGAAAGAAGATGAAGAAAAGTCACCCGAAGAACAGGCAAAGATCATGGAAGCGGAATTGCTCGAAGGCGCACACCCGCAGGAGCCAAATCAGGTGAAATGCCCCAGTCCGGACGGATTCTGCGATACGGGCCTGGCAGATCTGATCGTCAACCAGATCGCGGTGGAGCAGCAGAACATCGTGACCGATCCTTTGCTCGACGGTTGGCAGGATCCAAGCGGAAATGAGGCTACGGACGAGTGCCGCAACTGGTTCGCTCCGGTTGAGGGTGGTAATGTCGGCGCTCAGGAAGGGTCATTTGCCGGTACGCTCTACAACCAGAATCTTACGGGCAACGTCTACTACCTAAACACAGCCTTCAATTTGTCCGCGCTCAGGCTGCCTTATCCGGGTGTTCCCTGTATTTCGGGCGTCGCGTTGGTACCGCAGTTCACCGCGCCAAATACGGTAAACGCTGGCGAAATAGTCGGCTTCAACGGAATGGAGTCAGATACCTCGCTGGGCGCCGACACCGTCTTCTCCCCCACAGGCGAACCGCACACCGGCTACGCCACTTACGCCTGGAACTTCGGCGACGGCTCGGCCCCTGTAGTCGGCTTCGCTCCCGGCGCCCCGCTAGTGAACTCCCCAGGAGTCTCCCCATGCGGCGCCGCCCAATGGGAAGCGCCTTGCGCGGCCAGCGCCTATCACTCCTATAAGTACGGCGGCACCTACGAAGTGACACTCACTGTCACCGATGTAGGCGGTAACACGGCCAGTGTCAAGGAGTCGGTAACGGTCGTCGGCCCGCCTGAACCAAAACCTGAACCGACGCCAACACCGGCGCCCGCACCTGCACCGACACCTTCCACCACCACGCCGGGCGGCTCAGGTGGCTCCGGGTCCTCGGGCGGCTCGGGTGGAACCGGCACCACCACATCGACACCGCCCCCGGTGCTCGGCGCCTCGGTCACCTCCAAGTCGCTGAAAAAAGCGCTCAGCAGTGGCCTCCCCGTGCGCTACACGACCAACGAGCAGGTGGCCGGCAACATCGAGGTTCTGCTTGAAAGCAGCACAGCCAAGCGCCTGGGCATCAAGGGCGCCACGGCTACGGGCCTGCCCGCCGGCACGCCGAAGTCGATCGTCGTCGGCACGGCCGTGCTCGTGACGACAAAGGCCGGTCAGGGCACGATCCGCGTGAAGTTCACCTCGCGTGCTGCTGCCCGCCTGAAGCACGTTCACAAACTGAAGGTCACACTGCGCCTATTTGCGCGCAACGCGTCGCGTCAGAGTCCGCAGAGCACGACGATGCTCAGCACCGTCGTGCTCAACCCCTAAGGCTTTCATATTCCTCACGAGGGCCAGGCTCGGTAACCAGGCGCTGGGTTGGTCGGGAGGGCGAGATCTTAGAGGCCCGGCGGGTGGCGCACGGCGTAGCCTTCTAGCGAGGGCTGCGAGACAAGCCAGCGCGACGCGTAAGGACCGCTGCGCCCGGCGGTGTCGAACCAGACGCCGTCAACATCCATGAACGTGTGTCCCGCGTTGGCGTAGATCGTGATCCAACGTCCCGGCCCAGGTTCGCCCCAAGCGGCAAGGTCGCCCGACACCAGCGGTGCGCTCAGCAGTCCGCCGGCTGCAAGCGCATAGCTGACTGAGCCAGAGCAGTCGTAGCCGTTGGCGACGAAGGAGGCGTGGCCACCACCCCAGATGTAGGGGAAGTCGGCGATCGCGTTGCCGCCGGCGACCACGCGCTGCACTGCTTCAGGCACGTTCGTGGGGATTGGGATCGTGCCGTCTCCGCCGACCGAGAAGCCTCCGGCGACGGGGGTGAGTACACGGCGCTGCGCCGCCTGTTCTTGGGCCTTGGCCTTTTCCTCTTCGCCGAGCTCCTTACGGATTTCAGAGTCTGAGGCTGCTCCGGGAGCGATTGCGGCTTCGGCGGCGACGCTTGGTGTGCTCGCGCGAGCGTGGTGAACAGAGGCGGGCAGCGGGAAGCTTTTGGATTCTTCGGGATCGCGCACCTCGGCAACGGCCACGCCCTTGGCTGCGCCGGTGCTCGCGGTAGCCGGCGAGCCACCGCCGGTGGCGCTCGGGATCGCGCTTTTGATGTGGGTGCTCGTGCCGGAATGCGTTGCGCCCGTTGCGCCTGTCCCGGCACCGGTGTTGGCAGTCCCCGACTTGGTTGCTCGGACGGTCTGTCCAGCGCGTTGGGCGGAGGAATGGCGCCGTTCCGCGCCGTTGCCTGCCTGCGCGACACTTGCCTTGGCGGTTCCCGCAGGTGTTGAGTGACCGCCGCCGCTGAGCAGCAAAGCCGCGACGACGGCGATCGCGACGACGGCGAGTACGCCCGCGAGCGCACGCCACGAAAGCGGCAAGCCCCCTCGCGAGCCAGGCTGGACTGTGGTGTCGGACCCCGTACTCACCCACCGACAGGCTAGCGCCGCACGTGCGGGTCGTACGCCAATCCCAAACAGAGCCCTCCGTGGCCACCTTCGGTACCCTGGTCGGATGCCCGCACAGGAGACCGTCGTGGATGTTCGTCCCGGCGGCGCTAGCCAGCGCCCCGAAGCGCGTGCGCACATGCGCCTTTTGCACGGTATGCGCCGGCCCGCCAACTGGCTGCAGTTGGTTCGCTTCGGGCTTGTCGGCGGCGTGGGCTTCGTGCTCAACCTTGTCGTCTACACGCTGTGCGTGCACGTTCTGCATGTCGCCTATCAGCCGGCATACGTGCTCGCTTGGCTGGTCGGCGTGACGAACAACTTCGTGCTCAACCGCCACTGGACGTTCGACGCCTCGGCAGGCAGGGCCCACTTCCAGGCCGTCCGCTTCTTCGTGGTGAGCTTGATCGCTGCCCTCTTCGGGTTCCTCGTCCTCACGCTGCTCGTCGAGGTCGGTGGGCTCGCCAAGGTGCCGGCCGAGGCGCTTGCCGTGGCGGCCTCGATGCCGCTCAACTTCCTCGGCAACAAGCTCTGGAGCTTCCGGATGCGCCACTGACCGGGCTTCGTGCTCTGTCCGATGGGTCGGAGCGCGAGATTGGGTACCTATACTCTGGATTCCCCCGCTGGAGGAACGTCGTGCAGGAGATGGTCATCTATGGCGTGAGCTTCGACATGGTCGGCAAGCAGCCGATTGTGTTGCTGAAGACAGTGGACGGCAACAGGTTCCTGCCGATCTGGATTGGGCACCCCGAGGCCGCCTCGATCCTGATGAAGCTGCAAGGCGCGAGCACGCCTCGGCCGATGACGCACGACCTGCTGTGCGAGATGCTCGGCGAGCTCGATGTCAAGTGCACTCAGGTGGCGGTCACCGAGTTGCGCGAGAACACGTTCTTCGCCTCGATCACGCTGAACGTCGGCGGGCGCGAGCTCGAGATCGACTCGCGCCCGAGCGATGCGATCGCGATCGCCGTGCGCGCGGGCGCGCCGATCTTTGCCGCCGAGGAGGTGATCGCCGAGTCGGCGATCGAGTTCGAGCACAACATCGAGGAGTCCGAGGATGTTGTCGAGCGCTTCAAGGAGTTCCTCGACGAGGTAACCCCTGAGGACTTCGCCGCCGGCGATTCCTGAGTGGATCGTTGCTGTGCCAAGCGCGCATGCGCGCTTGGCCGATAGGCGCATGCGCCTATCGGCACCCCCGCACATGTGCGGGGGTGAACTACATCAATGACTGCCGCGCTGCGCTCCGCGCTGCTCGCGTCGCGGCAGCTCCACGACCTCGGCCATCCCAGCGTCCCCATGCTGTACAGGCCGCTCAGCCCTCGCGGGCTCCGCACCGGTGAGCGTGCCGAACAGGCCCACCTGCTCGCGCACCACCTTGCCGATGCGCCTGATCCCCTCGCGGATGTCCTCCTCGGCCACGCCCGCGAAGTTGAGCCGCATCGAGGAGGCTCCGCGCCCGTCGAGGTAGGCTGCGCGGCCCGGAACGAAGGCGACTGCCTCGCTCTCCAGCGCCCGCGCGAGCAGGTCGGTCGTGTCGATGTACTCGGGCAGCGTCGCCCAGATGAACAGCCCGCCCTGCGGCTTGGTCCAGTTGGCGGCCGGGCCGAAGTGCTCGGCCAGCGCGTCCAGCATCGCGTCGCGTCGCGTGCGGTACAGCGCCTTCAGCGAATCCAGGTGGGCCAGCCACAGCGGCTCGTCCTCGTCGCGAGCGGCACTGAGAGCCCCACCGCCGCGCCGCGCGCCTCCGCGCGTGCTCTCTTCGAAGTAGGCCGCCACGAACAGCTGCGTGACCGGCGAGGAGCACAGGTCGGCGCCCTGCTTGCACAGGTTCAGCTTTTCGAGTATCGGCCTTGGCGCGACGGCCCAACCCAGGCGCACGCCCGGCGAGAGGATCTTGGAGAAGGTCCCGAGGTACACGACGAAGTCAGAGGCGCCTCCACGTTTGGCCGCTGCCGCGTCGAGCGAGTGCAGCGTTGGCAGCGGATCGCCCTCGTACCGCAGCAGGCCGTAAGGGTTGTCCTCCAGCACGAGGATCTCGCGCTCGCGCGCCACCTCCACCAGCCGCCGCCGGCGTGCAAGCGACATCGTCACGCCGCCCGGATTCTGGAAGTTGGGGATCGTGTAGATGAACTTCGGGCTACGCCCTTCCTGCTCGAGCCGATCGAGCGTCGCCTCGAGCTCGTCGATCGGCATGCCCTCGGCGTCCATCTCGATCTGCACGACGTTCGCTTGGTAGGCGTCGAACGTCGGGACCGCGCCCGGATAGGTGGGCGCCTCCGCCACGATCGTGTCGCCCGGATCGATGAAGGCCTTGCACATCAGGTCGATCACCTGCTGTCCGCCGGTCGTGACCAGTACCTCGTCCGGATCCACCGCCGTGCCTTCCTCGGCCATCACCTGCAAGATGCACTGCACCGTGCACGCCATCCCCTCGGTCGGCCCGTACTGCAGTGCGCGCGCGGTCGACTCGGCGGCGACCTTCGACATCAGCTTCGCGTACAGCTCGGGGGGAAAGGTCTTCGTCTCGGGCAGGCCGCCAGCGAGCGAGATCACCTCGGGGCGTTCGGTCAGCGACATCATGTCGCGCATCGCCGAGGAGCGCATGCCGTGCGTGCGCTCGGCGAACAGGCTTTCGTAGCGCGCCAGTTCGTGGGCCGTCGGCCGGGCCCGTCCGCCCGCTCGCGCTTGTCCTGTGGGTATGTGCCCTTTGGTCATGGCCTTCGGGGTGCTCCCGTGCTTGGGGGAATCCCCGCCGCCGGAGGGGTCGTCTATCGTCATGACCCGTCTCAAGGTAGCGCACCACTCAAACGACTTCATCTCCTGCAACGATCACGGCTGCCCCATGAACGGACTCGTCTTCTACATCGGCCTCGGCCTCGGCCTCGCCGCCGCCTGCGGCCTGCGGCCTTTCCTGCCCTTGCTGCTTGCCGGCGGGCTTGCCAGCTCGGGGGCGCTCGGTGTCAGTTTCAGCACTGGCGCCTTCAGCTTCCTGGAAGCGGACTGGTGGCTGCTCGTGGTCGCCGTCGCGTTTGCGCTCGCCTATGCGCTGCAGATGCTGCTCGGCCTTGCGCCGACGATCGACCCGAGTGACCGCTCAGCCCGTCCCGATCCGCTTGCGGCATCGCTTGCCGGTCTGAGCGTGGGCGCCGGGGCGCTGCTGTTCGCCGGCACGCTGGCCGCGCACGGCGATGCCTCCTGGCCTGGGCTGCTCGGCGGTTTCCTGGCAGCCGGTTTGGCCCAGCGTGCCTCAGGACCGGTGATCGCGCGAGCTCGCAAGCGTCTGCCCGACCGCGGCGCGCGCGAAGCGCTGACTCTGTATCTCGACTCCGCCTCGTTGCTGGTGGCGGTGCTCGTCGCGCTACTGCACCCGCTCGGTTACGTGGCGATTGCGTTGCTTGCATGGTTCGTTTGGCGGCTGAGAGCTCGCTCGGATGAGAAGTACGCGGGCCTGCGGATCCTGCGCAGGTAGTGGCGCCAATCGGAAACGCGCCGTGCGATAGCGCGCGAGGTCTCCCTTCGTGGGACGTTGCGCTGGCTGCTCCACGAGGGCGCCAGTGACGCGCACCAGCACGGAAGCGCCCCCAAAGCTCGTTCTTTGCGTCATCGACGCGATGGCGCCCGCAATGCTCGAGCGTGCGGTGGCCTCCGGCGAGGCGCCGACGCTTGCCGCGCTGATCGAGCGCGGGCTCTATGTTCCTGACTGCGTCGCCGCATTCCCCTCGGTGACGCCGGTGTGTGCTGCCTCGATCGTCACGGGCGCCTGGCAGGACCGCCACCACATCCCCGGCATGTGCTGGTATGACCGCACTGAGCAACGCTATGTCGAGTACGGCTCCAGCTTCCGCGCATCCCAGCGTGTTGGCCTCACGCGCCAGCTGACCGACACCGTCTACAACATGAACGGCGCCCACTTGTCCCAAGAGACGCCGACCGTGTTCGAGACGCTCGACGACGCTGACGTGCGCACCGCCGGCACCACCTACCTGATGTACCGTGGCCGCCACCGTCACGAGCCCCAGCGCGACAGCCCGCTGACGCGCATCGCCTCTACCTTGATGCGCCATTCGGTCATGGGCCCGCGCGAGCTGTTCTACGCGGACATCTTCGCCAGCCGCCGCACCGGCTGCCGCTCGAACCTCGGCATGCCTGGCGTGCGCGACCGCCATTCCGGCTGCGTCGGCGCGTACATGGTCGAGCACGACCTGTTCGACTTCCTGTTGCTGTCCTTGCCCGACAACGATTGGCACTCCCACCGTGCAGGGCCTGAGGGTCAGGTGCGCTCGATTGCGTTGGCCGACGTTCAGCTCGCGCGCGTGATGGACGCCGCCGGCGGCGTCGAGCCTTTCCTGGCCGAGCATGCGGTGATCGTGATGGCCGACCACTCGCAGGCGCCCGTGACGGCGTCGATTTCGCTGGCGGAGGAGCTCGGCCAGTTGGACGTGTTGGCACCCGGAGCACGCGCCAGCCGCGGCCGAGATCGCTCGACCTCGGCCGACGAGAGCGCCGGTGGCGCTCAGATCGCGGTCTGTCCCTCCCAGCGTGCGGCGATGGTCTATGTGCTCGACAGCGAGCGCCCGGAGCGTCTGCGCTCGGACGTGGTGCGCGCCGCGCTCGGGATCGATGGCGTGGAGCTTGCGATGTGGCTGGAGCGCGACGCCCACAACGCGCCGCTAGAGGCCGTGATCGCACGCCCTGGAATCGGAGAGTTGCGCTTCTGTCCAGGGGGCGACGATTTGGATTTGGATGGGCGTGCCTGGTCGCTCGAAGGCAGCCTTGCGGTGCTCGATGCCAAGCGTCGTGACGGGCGGTTGATCTGCCCCGACCATCCGGACGCTTTCGATCGAGTCTGGTCGGCCCTGACCTGCCCCACCTCGGGTGACGTGCTGCTCTCGGCGGCGCCCGGCCGCGAGTTCTCAGACCTCGGCGGCCAGGCCCATGTAGGCGGCGGTTCGCACGGCTCGTTGCGCGGCGAAGATTCGCTTGGGGCTTTGATCCTGTGCGGCGTCGATGTTCCCCAGGCGCCGCAGCAGTGGAGCATTCGCGACCTCGCTCCGCTGGTGCTGGAGCATTTCGCGTAGGCCTGCGCAGGTCTAGACGGGACGCCGGTACCCTCGCACGATGGTCTTTAGGGCCCGCGCAAGGATAGACCCGCCAGATATTCTTTCGCGGGCCCTTGCTCGCACGCTGGCTATCGGCATCGCGGTATGGGCGCTGGGCTCGACTCCGGCACTCGCGGCGCAGCCGCGCAGCGCGAGCTTGACCGGGCCCTCCTCGCGGCTGGGGGTCCCGGCTCTCTCCTCGGGTGGGCGCGCCCAAAAATCCTCATCCTCGAGCACGACGACCGCCAGCGCCGAACCGGAAGCCCCCGTACCGGTGGCCGACTCCGACACCCCCCCACCCGGACGCTATAGCTCGCCCGACCGGATATTGCAGATCGCGGATCGGCTGCCGAAGATGCGCGCCGTGCGAGCGGAACATCCAGGTTCCTTCGGCGATGTCTACCTGAAGGGTCCCAGTCGCTGGCAGGTCAGCTACTTCTCCAAGAAGGACAAGGAGATCGGTTTGGCGATCCTCGCCGATTACAGCGGTCACGTGCTCGAACAGTGGACCGGCTTTCAGATCGCCTGGACGATGG
>Ga0210385_10000527_pt1 | contig 26711 bp, 21 predicted proteins | sample IncBWH26OmetaG_FD_160107 | JGI IMG/M metagenome (GOLD analysis project Ga0210385, IMG submission 160107) | Forest soil microbial communities from Barre Woods Harvard Forest LTER site, Petersham, Massachusetts, United States - Inc-BW-H-26-O ...
CAGAGAACAACAACTCAATCTTCTGCGACGGCCCCGGTGGCCCGAGGCAGCAAATGGATGTCCGGTTCTGCGGAGAGCAGGAACCACCAGCCGAGAGGCGCTACCGCGCACGACGAGACCTGGCATCACGCACTGCGCGTTCTCGCGAACGCGCCCAGGACATCTCTGCTCACCCTTGACAAAAGACTCACATGGATGTCGGCAATACGGATGTTTCGACTGCAAACTTCCGGATTGCCGGTCATGCGCTCTGTTCACCTGTGAAGCGCCGCCTTCCACCTATTGGCCAAGTTTTTCCAGCGTCTCGATCTCTTGTTTTATCAGTGCAAGGCGGGAGAGTAGCTCCGACACTCCCACGGAACTTTGCAAACGGGCAATCTCTTGGGTTCCGGACGTGTCGCCGGCAACCCGGACGTTTCGAGGGATGGGACCGATCTGGCGGCCCTTGCCGACGAGTTGGCTCTGGTCGTCCTGCTACGATATAGCGCATGGACAAGAAGGCACTGGTAGCGGCAATAGACGAAGAGATTGCAACGCTGGAGAAGGTCAAGGCGTTGTTAGGTGGGGTTGCAAGACGTGGACGCAAATCCGGTATTGCTACTGCGTTCACATTCGACGCAAACACTCCAAAGAAGAAGCGGACGATGAGCGCAGGGGCGAGAGCAAAGATTCGCGCCGCTCAGAAGAAACGCTGGGCTGAGTGGTACAAGACACATCCCAAAAAGCAACTGGGAAGCGCGTAGCGGTTTCCACTTCTCCATGCCCCAGGCTTTTTGCCAGGCAGGCCTCCGGCGCCGGTGGCCTGTAGCCCAGCGAGGAGTGCGGCCTGACGGTGTTGTAGTGGACCCGCCACCGCTCCGCGAGCACCCTGATTTCTCTCATCGAGTAGAAGATCTCGCCGTTCAGGAAATCGTCCCTGAGTTTCGAATTGAAGCTCTCACAGTAGCCGTTCTCCCACGGAGAGCCGGGCTCGATGTACAACGTCTTTGTGCCTGTATTCGCCAGACACTTGCGCAGCCCCCTGGCCACGAACTCCAGCCCGTTGTCGGAACGGATGTGCTCCGGCACTCCCTTCCACACCATCACGTCGGCCAGCGCCTCGATCACCCTGGCGCTCGACCAGCGCCGTTCGGCTCTCACCAGCAGGCCCTCCCGGGTGTGTTCGTCGATCAGGTTCAGCATCCGAACCGTCCCTCCGTCGTGCGTCCTCGCGCTCACGAAGTCGTAAAACCATACATGGTTGGCGTGCGTCGGCCGCAGCCGTACACACGATCCATCGTTGAACCACAGGCGTCCGCGCGGCTTCTGCCTCTGCGGAACCTTCAGCCCTTCACGACGCCAGATGCGCTCTACCCGGTCCCTGCCGACCTGCCAGCCGTCCCGCTGCAGCAGCGCGGTGATCAGGCGATAGCCGTAGCGCCCGTACTGGCTGGCCAACTCCACGATGGACCCCAACTGCCAAATTACCTCCAGTTCCGCCGGTACAGCATCCGCGTTTTGGGTCATGTTGCTGGAGCTGTGGGAAAATGGAAGGGGTGGCCTTCGCCACCCCTCATGGTTGCGACTTCAACGTCTCTCAGAAGTAGTACTTCGCAGAGAACGTCATCAGGCGTTGACCTGTCGTATACAACGGTTTGCCGCTCGTGGACACATTCACCGGCGGCGTCCCCAGACAGGCATCTGTGCAGCCGGCGCTCGGCTGGAAGTTGATCTGATCGTCACTGTTACTGCCGTTCAGGTTGAACTGCGGCAACGGATGGTTGATGAAATTCTGGCCCTGAACACGAAGCTCGAGTCTCTGGCTTTCCCGAGTGGGGAAGCTCTTGAAGATCGAGAGATCGTTCGTATAGTAGGCCGGCGTCCTCATATACGGCCAGTGCAGCGGACCTTCCTGGCCAATGACATTCGGCGCTGCGAAGCAACTTGCGTTGTAGTAATAGCCCGGTTTCTTTCCGGCTGCCGGATTGCAGGTGAGCAGCGGCATGAGGTCGTTGACTGAAGCTGAGCCCAACCAGCTTGACGTGTTCATCCCGCTCGCCGGCAGGCCGTTGGGCATGGTGAAGAGAGTTCCGCCCGACGCCGCCGATGGGTAGTTTGCATTCAGGTTGGTTAAGTTTGCCTGGAGATTTGCACCGCTCTGGTATTGATTCCAACCAGATAGCTTCCAGTCGTTGATGGCCGTCCCCAGGAGCCGGTTGCCGTGGATCGGGCGCGGAAGGTTGTAGATGTACCAGATGTTGAATATGTTGGTGTGATCGTAGTCCAGAGGCCCGTAGTTCGGCGCGATGGCGTACGGCCATACCGTCGCGCCGTTTCCGGTGCCATCCGAAGTATCGCCATCCCAGATGCCCATCACTTTGCTGAAGGTGTAGTTCGCCTGGAAGTTGAGGAGGGCGCCGTTCTTTCTCCACGATGCCTGCAACGAGTTGTACTTCTCATAGCTCTGGTGCGTCAACAGGTAGACGTTCCCGTAGTTGTGCATCGGGCGGAAGTCAACTTCATTGCAACCCGGCGTCGCACTCGAGGGGGCGGATGGTGAGCATAGGGACCCTGAGATCGGATCCGGCTTCCAGTACGCTCCCAGAGGGAGATTGTTCAGATTGTTGATATTGCCATTGCCTCCGTTGAATTCCTCGCCGGACGTTTTATTGCCGACGTAGGAGACTTCCACCAGCGACTGCCACGGCACCGCCTGATCGATGGACACGTTCCAGTCTGCGGTAAACGGGGTTCGGTCATCGCCCAACAGATCGGCGCCGATCGAAGCATTGGCCAACCATCCGGATTCACTCACCGAGGTCGGCGGGGTGCCTCCGGCGGCAGCATTGGCATAACCCACAAAGGCCTTGGGGGTGGTGTAGTTTACGATGCCCTTCGGACCGTCGGCCACCTGATCGATGGTCGCTTCGTTGACGGAAATCTGATAACGATATGCTCCGTAGCCGGCGCGGAAAAGTGTCTTGCCGGTCCGGAAGATGTCGTAGATCAGTCCTACGCGTGGGTCGTAGTAGAACAGGGGAGAGACGAAGCCCGACACGGGAACGCTCTTGTCGATGGAGTTCCAGGCCAGACCGTCGTTCGCCGGGGCTATTTGCGAATCCACATAGGCTCCGGGAACCCAGACCTGGTTACCGGCTGGTTAGCCGTACCACTGGCCCATATGATCGGCGCGCAGGCCGAGGTTCAGGGTTAGCCGCCGGTTGGCTTTCCACGAGTCCTGGGCCCAGACCGACCACTGGTTCATTTTGAAGTTATCGAGCGGAACGCCACTCTGTTGCTCATAACTAGCGACTCGTCCCAGTTCGAAATCGGACACTACATTGTTAGTGCCATAGTTCGCAGGCCATCCCATATTGAACTGGCCGTTGTCGTTACCACCATCGTCGCTGCCGCTGGACTCGCTGTTGTAGGGCTGGGACCAGTAGAATCCGGCCTTCGCGGTGTGCGTTCCGAGCACCTTGCTGACCGTCTCGTAGAATTGCGGCACCCGCTTCAGCGCGCCGAACGCGCCGCCATCGAAGGATCCGTCAAACGGCTGCTCATCGATGTTGGAAAGCGCGCCTTCCCAGGGACCGATGATGTTCGGCATCTGGGTCGACGTGTGGCCGAACAGTCCTGGGACTCCACTCATGCCCACCGTGCTGCGGTTGGCCGCATTATTGCCCAGCTTATTCGGGTTGATGTAGCGTGACAGCGTAAACACCGTTTCGCTTGTGGTGGTCGGGCCGAACTGATGGGTGAAGTTGCCCAAAATCACCTGGGAGTTGGTTGCAGCCGAAACCGGAGCCGGATACGGCAGGGTGTTCGGCGGCGCCCACCAGATCGAAATGGGATGCTGATCCACTTCATTCTGGTATGCGTAGGTTCCACTCAATTTTGTGTTCTCACTAATCGCATAGTCCAGCTTGCCGGTCGCCTCCCACCGGTTCTGTGGGACGCTGGGAGCATAGGCATAGTTGCTCCAGCCGTTACCTGCGTTCGGAGTTACGTTCGGCAGAGGATACAGCTTTAGCACACCCGTGATGTTCGGATCGAAATCCGTCGTCGGGATATGAATGTTGCCGCTGGAATCCGTCGTCCAGTTGGCGTCCGCCGTCAGACCGCTGCACGTCTGGCAGGGCAGCATGTAAGCATAGCTGTAGTTCCCGTTATTGGACGAGGGACTAGTCGCCTTATCGAAGATGCCGTTCTGCTGGTCCTGCGTCGGCTCGTTGTAGTCCTGAATGGGATTGTTGGGGTGCTGGATCATGTACTCATAGCCGCCCCAGAAAAACAGCTTGTTGTGGTTCCAGTTGAAATGGGGCAAGATCACCGGACCGCCAACGTTGCCCCCGATGTAATAGAAGTACTCGTACGGATTATCCGCCGCGGCCAGAGCTGAAGCCGCTGCCGGCGAGGTCGCATTGGTGATGCTGGAAAGGTAAGACTCCTTGGTGTACGACTCCCAGGAGTTCAGCTCGGAGTTGCGCGCGTATGTATACGCTTCACCGTGGAAGTTCTTGCCGCCGCTCTTGCTGAACGCCTCGAAGATGACCGGGCCATAGGCATATTCGGCGCCGTAGCTGCCCGTTAGCGTCTTCACTTCCTGCACCATGTCCGTGTTGATGTTCGCGATCTGGCTACCGGCGTTGCCAGGGTCAACCAGATTTGCGCCGTCCAGCATATAGGCCATGGTGCCGTAGGGTTGGAAGCCATTAATGGAATAATCGCCGACCGGGCCGCTGTTCGATCCTGTGGTCTTGGGGTTAAAGCTCGAGCCCTGGCTCGCGCCGTTATTCAGAGCCGTACCTGGCATCATCTTCAGCAACTCACCGGCATCGCGGCCTTCCAGTGACAGATCCTCGATCTGCTCCGCGTTCATGGTGTCGCTGATTTCCGGCGTGTCCAGAGGAACTTCGACGTACTTGTCTGCCACCACCTCTACCGTCGTGTCGCTGCCGCCCGCCTTCAGCGCGATGTTCGGGACCGTTTTCGTATCGCCCAGGTTCATCACGATCCCGCTCAGCTCCCAGGTCGTGAAGCCCTTCGCGCTCACCGCAACGCTGTACGTCGCCGGCTGTACGGCCGTGAAGGTGAAATATCCCTGAGAATCCGATTCGGTGCGCCGAATGTCGCCGCTTTCCCTGTTTTTCAGGGTGATGGTTGCGCTTGGGATAACTGCGCCCGAGGTATCATACACCGTCGCGCTCAGGGTTCCGGTGAGTTGCTGACCGTGTGCCGAACAGCCATTGGCCAATACCAATCCAAGGGCAATCGCCCAGCACAATACCAACATGGTCTGAGGTATTCGAAGATCAGCGAATGCCGACCGCTTGCGGTTCATAGTTGCCTCCTGAAAACTCCTGAAAATACTTCTAAGCGTTCCAAATGCGTCGACAACTGGTAACCTCGCGGTTTCACGAATTGGTTTTAGGCGGGCCCCGATCCAACCGCAGTCTTTTCATTTCGATGGGCGTCGTGAATGTTTACTCGTCGCGATACGTTCCTCGCGAACGCCGCTAGAGAGTGTCGCCGGCGCTGCAGATTCCCTGTTTCCATATTGGGAAAAGCGCAGCGGCACAGAGGCAGCCATGCCGCTACGCACAAGGGGTGGAAATCCATGCACCGCTTTTCCACCAAACCTGTCAAAGCCTTCTCCGAATACCCGGATGAACAGCAATCGACTGGCCACAGGTGCGTAGGTTGAATGATGACGTCGTCGTGATAAACGCCCGCGAAGCTGGGATAAGAGGACTCGCGATCCCGAAACTATGGCGTTATGTAGGACATCAATACTATTGATTGGAGGATTGAAGGTAGCGAGTGGCGAAGGAGGAGTGCGTGGCCTTTGACCGAATCCACTGCTCGAAACGAAACGTAAGTCGGCCCGGAAGCCTGGTCTCCGGCTGGTCCTTCAGTTCTGCAACTAACGCGTAAGCCTATCCGGGTTCCCACCAAAAGTACAGAACGGGAAGTGGTTCGCTCCGAAATCACGTGAACGGAGGGGCACCGCTTCAGCACTTCGTCAACCACTTCTCGGACCATCACGATCCATTCGTAAAAGTCGACGGTGGAGCATTTCATGCAAATACGCAGTTTCACCTTTAGCGAACGTCTTCTCAAGATGTTCCACCGTGAACTTGACCGCATATTCCTCCATCGCCTCGTTCTTAGCCCCGCTGACTATCGCGAATGACGCACTCTTGCCAACGGCTCACGACGCCCAGGCCTCCAATCGATGTACATGCCCCTTCGTAATGCCATAGCATAAGCGTGCTAATCCCACTTATCCCGACTCTGCGGGCGTTTATCACGGAGATGTCATCGTTTGGTCAAGGTGTCTTTGGCCCGTCGATTGCTAATCAAGTCGATTGCTGATCATCCAGATACGGAAGGTGCCAAACATTAGAAGCACTCCCCAACGACACGTACGATTCGTGCAAGCTGCAGTTTGGCGGAAAAAGTGCCTTTTGAAGTTTTGGGTCGCAATCTCCCCAATGTGGCTGAGCAACCGTCCCAACTACGCCTCGTTCTCGATAAGGGACATTGTGCCTCCATCGCCTCAACTCCTGACACGATGGCACTGTTTGTCTTAGCCGAGGCAGCTATACTTATGAGCCGCGTGACGTTATCACAGCAAACCGATGATCGATATCCGGACCCGACGTCGCGGCTCCTTATACTGGCTCGCGACGGAAGAGTAACCATGACTACAGTGGGAAAATCAGATCTATTTGAAGCGGTGGTCCAGTTACTCGTTTTAATTACGTTGCGCGACGGCGGTCCGAGGACGATCCGCACCCTCACAAAACAACTCCTGAGCAAGACTGCTGCGCTCACATTTATTGGCGCTCCCTCAGTTTCCATGGCAGCTGCGAAATTGGAAATGAGCGGCTGGATAAGAAAGGAAAGAGCAGTGCCGCGGAATGATGTCGGCCGGTATGTTCTTACGGACACGGCAAGCAGAATGCTCGTGCTCGAGGTCAGAGATTGGATCAACTTCGGTGCTCAATGGCCTGAAATTGACAAGACTCTTCGCAATACCCTCAAGTCTTCAGACATAGAACTCGAAATGGAGTAGTTCAGGATTAGGCGAGTGGTGTCATCGAAACTGTACGCATGCAGCGAATTGTCACTTGATCCAATGACGGTGGGTCTAGCCAGGAGGCGAAGATCGGATATTGAACGCGATGCGGGTGCTGGCTCCCGCAGGGTTTCCGCGGCGAGATGTCGCTTTCGATGGTCTCATGCATGCGGCCTACGACTCGTATCTGCCATGGTTTGCTAGGACTGTGCCCGTGTGACTGTTGCTGGCGGACTTCATGCGCTGCCTCCGGAGGCTGCGGCGAAGAAAGGTCTGGCCGACGGAATTGCGGTGCTACGCGCGTGGGATGAGCGCTGGAGCGCAGATTCGGTTGCGACGTCGCTCACCGTCTACTGGGGCACAGAACTGATGAAAACCGCGGGCCGGGCAGCGTACGCGGCGGAGATCCCCAGCTAAGAATGTGTCGCCACGCGCGTTCCTGCGAGCGAACTGCTTACTGCATTGCAAACCGGCTCGAACGAGCTTGTGTCGGATTTCGGCAGTTGGCACACACTGTGGGGCCAGATGAACCGCTTCCAGCGCCTGACGCCATCGTCCAACCCTTTAATGATGCCGAACCATTCCAGTGCCATTCACTTCTTCGTTGTGGGCTCCTAGCATCGTTCGGAGCGCAGCGGTATCCGGGAACGAAACGCTGGTATGGAACCTCCGGGAACAGCTTCGTTGCTGTCATCGAGTTTGGCAATAAGGTGCGGGCGAAGGCGGTTATCGCAGGAGGCGAAAGCGGTCATCCGGGATCTAGCCACTTCGACGATGAGGCGACCGAGTTTGCCGAGGCGATCTGCGTGAGTGTTACTTTTATCCGGAAGAGCTGAAGGATACACGCAGCGCATCTACCACCCGGGCAAATAGAGCCAGTTGCATTCCGAGTGGCTCAGACGTGGGACGGGTGCCTGCAATCATCCATGGGAAGAAAAGCGGAGATCCATAGGACCTCCGCCAGGATAGGGTGGGGCCGGAAGCGAGAGCCTCCAGCCCGTTAGGCGGGAACGAGTTAGAAGGTGAGCCGGCCGCCGAACTCCATGGCGCGCGGCGGGTTCAGCTGCGAGTTGAGCACGCCCCAAGTGACAGGAGTACATAGGCACAGAGTCCCATTGGCCGCATCGGTGAACTGCCGGTGATTGAGCATGTTGGTCGCAATGAACGAGAACTCGAAGATTGTCGTCTGCGTGTCGATGCCCAGGATAGGTGCACGAACCTGGGAAAAGACCTTCGCCGGATTGGCGAAGTAATTCACCGGTGTTGCTACCGTCTGGATTGCGGAAACCCATGTGCGATACCTTGCTGTTTGACGCCCTCGCGGCGCTGTCTCCCAGGGTGTCGGTCTGGAACACCCTGGCTCCGCGCCGCACGTGCCTGGAATAGTACGCGAAGGTCCAGTACCGGCCGCTGCGTTCAACCTTATGCGTGTCGTTCCACACGGTTAGAAAGCCGCGGCCCACAGCCGGCCATTTCTCGACGTGGTCCTCCGGATCGTAGCCCTCGACGAGAAGGGAACTCCCTACATCGGCCATTTTAGATTCCAAACTGTAATGGACCGAGCCCAGTTGCGCAGCACGCTGTTGGCCCACGTGCCCCATTCCGCCCAGTTCGACATTGGATCCTGACGGGGCGTGTCCAGTTCGTGTAACGGTCCACCCTCGGTAAAGTAGGTTTTCTTCTCCGGAAATGCGTTGTGCACCTGGGTCATGCCGGTGGGATCACCCGCATAGCCGTGCCATGCCACGCCATCCACATATTCGTAGAGCCCAGGGTCGCTCAGCTCTCCAATGGCGCGTCCCCACAGGTTGAAGTTGTGATCCAGCACCCAAATCTTTGTGGAGCTTCCTGACTTGCGGAGCAGGGGACCGAGATATCGGCGCACAAAGAGAATCTCATCCTCCTGCGCCCACAGGCATGACGGATACCGGCCGTCTACGGTAGTGTCGGTCTCGTTCTGAATCGTGACCGCGTTGATCTCCACGCCCTCGGCCTGATAGGCATCGAGGAACTTCTTGATGTAACGGGAATACGGCTCCAGCATGCTCTTGCGGATTGTGCCACCCAGCATCGAATTGTTGAACTTCATCCAGGCCGGCGGGCTCCATGGTGAGGAGAACAGAAACAGGTCAGGATTCAGTTTGCGGGCCGCCTTGAGGATAGGAAGGATATAAGCTTTGTCGTGGTCGATGGAAAACCGCTGCAGATCTGGATATGGATCGCTGCCCTCATCGAAGCTATACACGGACCGCGAGTAGTCGATCGACCCGGTGCAGGTACGGCACACATTTAACGCCATCTCGTCGGGGGAGAACAGCTCGTGCATCAGGCCGGCGCGTGACTCCTCCGGAATCTGGCTCAGCACCCAGCACGACGCATCCGTGAACGCGGCGCCGAAACCGAGCACCTCCTGCCGCGTCGCGCCCGGATTCAGTACGATTGCGTCCGAAGCCAGCTCCGATACAGGCTTCCAATTCAAGGCTGAGATCGCTGCGTGACGCCAGTTGCCGAACGTGCCCCAAACCTGCACCGGCCCTGAATCAGCTGCGTTGTCGGCAAGTGCTGTCAATCCTCTTGCTACCGCCGATGCGGCTGCGGTGGCCGATGCTCCCTTTAAGAACCCTCTCCGTGTACTCTCCATCAGGCTGTTCGTCCCTTTTCATTTCTGCGGCAAAACTGCCATCGTTTCTGCCCGCTTCTCTGCGCCAGGATTGGCTCCTCGTACAGAATATTGTCGATCTGCCGCGCGTGCCGGCTAAAGTCACCAGCGCCCGCCATTGGAGATGGATTGGACGCTCGAGCCTTTCCGCTTTCAGGACTTCGCTTTAATAGGAGAGACGGTGGCCGAAGCCACCGCCCTTTCTTTGCTGTGGAAGAACCGCGTTACGCTTTTAGAACTGGAATCGCCCGGTGAGCTGAACCGTTCGACCCTGGATCGAGGTTGTTGTGACCTGACCGACGCTGGGGTCAGCAACCCCGGTGGCCAGCGCTGTTGGATTGAGTTTGTTGCTGGGAAGTTCGAAGCTTGGATGGTTGGGCAGGTCGATCGCATCCGCCCGAATCTGTAGTTTGCCTCGCTCCCATCCCGGCAAGCTCCAACTCTTGGCCAGGGAGAAATCGATATCCGTTAGATCAGGTGCGCGGAGCGAATTCCTCGGGTTGGTGCCAAAGGTATTCACGGCCGGCGCTGCGTACGCGAGCTGATTGAACCAGTGATTGAGCGACTGTCCCCCGGCCCCCGGATTCCCAACCTTGTTGGGATAGAGCGCCGCAGTAGGAGAGTTGCCATCACTTTGACCCAGCGAGCCATCCGGGATCGAGCTGTTCATGACGACCGTAAACGGAACTCCCGATTGGGCCACGAAGTCACTCGATGCTGTCCAACCGCCCAGCACCGCATCGGCTAAGGTCGAGCTCAGATATTGGTGTCCTTTCCCCAATGGCAACGCAAACAGCACCATCCCCTTGACGGAGTTTGGCCGGTTGAAATTCGAGGGCCCGTAGTTGGCCGAGGGGTTATACGCGTCCTGATAGTACACCTCGCCGAACTGGTTTCCCCAGCCGGAATCGTCCATGTCGTCATACAGCCTAGCCCATGCGTAAGAGATATCGGCGGCCAAGCCATGGTTGGTTGGCACGTGGAACATGAACTGGGCCGACTGGTAGTTCGAAATGCCATTGTAGGTGCCGGTGCGCGAGCCGCCGGAATTAATACCGATGCCGGCGAACTGTGGGTACGGCCGTGCCGCCTGGCCCTGCCCGAGTTTATCGGCCGGAAGCTGGTTGATATCCTCCTCGAACATCATGTTTTCCCAGTGGCTGCCGACATATTGACCCTCGGCCACCAAATTTCCAGGCAAACGCCGTTGCACGCCTGCCGTCCATTGCCAGCCGTCCTGTATGGGGAGATTGTAGGGAGTATAGGGGATCGTCCCGCCGCTTCCCTGGGGGCTTGCAGGCGTAATGTAGGAAAGAGGGTTCCGGGCTGCAGCTCCGGTAAGAACGGGCAGATTCGATCCGCTCCCCGATAGCTGCACCACGGGTGTTGCCGTGCTGGTACTGGACGCACTGCCAACGAAGCCCGAGCCAAAACCCATGGGTCCGCCCACGGTGTCCTCGCTCCACAGCGAATCGTATTGTCCGACGCCGCCGCGGAGGACCCAGTTGGGCGACATTGACCACGCGAAACCAAGGCGAGGCATCACCTGAGTCTTGGTCTCGTAGCTTTGAGTCCGCGCTCCGTTCTCGCCGGCGAACCAGATCGAGCCCAGAGGATTGACGGGAAGGGTTGAGGTACTGGCAACCGGATCGGGCAGGGTCGGATCAAATCCACCCGCGTTGTTGTATTTTTCGCTCGCTCCGCCATGCGTTTCCGACCGCACTCCGAGGTTGATGGTCAGGTTCCGCCGTAACTTGATATCGTCCTGAGCAAAGAACGAGGGATTCTTGGCTCGCATATAGTGTTTCGGTGTTGTATTTGTGCTCCAATTTTGAACATCCCCCAACAGGAAGTCGGCATAGCCAACTTCGATGGCGGGATTGCTGGTTGTGTATTGGCCGGTGAACGCCATGGTTGCGCCGTTAATGCCACCCCATGGAGTCGAGTTATCTTGCTCGACCAGCAACTCGCCGCCAAAGTGCAGGATGTGCTTACCTTTTACCAGGGTTGCCACATCCCCGATAACGAAGCTGTTCTGAATGAAAAGCGCCTCGGTGCCGGGGGTAATATTCGAGGGTCCGCCCGTTCCAGTAATCTGCAGCGTTGGCAACACATCCGCGGTGGAGAACTGCAATCCAATTTTGGCCGGGATACCCTGGCCCAAAGACGCTTGAGCATCGTAATCCGCCTCACGGTTCCCCGAAAAGCGAAATTCGTTGACCAGGTTCGGACTGATCGTCCATACATCCGAGATCTGTTCGTTTCCACCGTCGGCCGAATCGTCCTGGCAGTTGACCGGGCAATCTGGAGCTTGGGCACCATTGTCTAAAGACACCTCTAAGGGGGCCCAGCGCGACACAATCGTGAAGTTAATGTGGTTGTTCCGAGAAATGTTGTAATCCAGCCGACCAATCATCTTGGTTTGGTTATTGTTCGCTGGCGCCAGATATCCGATGTTGCTCGCCAATCCAGGCAGGGTGGGATTCACGTAGAAATCTTTCTGGATGTTGACAGCGACAGGATCGAAATCGGCCGTGGGAATCGCCAAATCGGCAGCATTAAAGGAGCCGCACTGGGCGGAATTGGTGGTCAAAGGCGTGCCGCCATGGGCTGCGTCCAGCTTCAGAGTCGTTCCAAAAAGCGCAGGATCGAAACAACCTGCCTTCATGGCTGGAGTTGGTTCCGAGGCAACCTGGAACGAGCTGGTCGGGTTTTCCTCCTGTTGATAGTTGTAATAGAAGAACATTTTGTTCTTCAGGATCGGCCCGCTTACCGCTCCGCCAAAGTAGTTGTAACGCTGCCTCGCCTTAGGGCCGCTGGCCGCGGTGTTGAAGTAGCTTCTCGCATTCAGGGCGTCGTTCTGGAAATAGTTATAGAGGGAGCCGTGAAATTGACTGCTCCCGCTCTTGGTGATGACATTGAAGACCGAACCGCCGCCGCCGTATTGGGCGGGGGCAACTGTGGCAATCACGTTAAGCTCGGAGACCGCTTCGCTCAGGCCCTGGTCGGTGTTGGCGCTGTGTGGCAACCAGATCGAGCCACCGTCGACCAGGAAGCTGGAAAAGTAGGGCATGGTTCCGTTGATGACCTGGTCGAACTGAGGCTCCTCAGTGCCACTACCGTTACCCATAGCTGGCGTGCTGGAAGAACCGGGAAGCAACTTCAGCAGATAGGTATAGCCGGCCGACGGGTCGACGTTGGGAAGGTTGTCCAACTGCGCCTCTTGCAGAGTCGTTGACACTTGGGCATCTTCCGTCTTGAGCAGAGCCACATCGGAATTCACTTCAACCACCTGGGTGTCCGACCCGACGCTTAAGACAGCATCCACGGTAAAGAAACCGACTGGAAGAGGGATTGGGCCACGCTCGAATGTCTTGAAGCCCTGCATGGTGAATGTAAGCGTGTAGTTTCCGGGGATAATCGAATTCGTATCGTATAACCCGGCCCCATTCGTCACGTACTTATTGATCACACCGGTGTCGTTATTCTTGACCGTGACACTTACCCCGGGCACCACCGCGCCCGACGAATCGGTCACTGTGCCACGAATATCGCCAGAATTCGAATTCTGCGCCCCAACCGAACTCGCCAGGACAAGAACATTCACGAACCCACCCAAAATCACTATCCAACTTCGTCTCATCACCGATTGCCTCCAAGGCGCTTTCGCGCCACAAATTGCCCCACGATTAGCTGTACGCAGGCGCACGCGGGCCTGATGGAATCCGCCAAACTCATGTCAGCTGGCTTCTCGCACCAGATCAAGACCAGTTCAAGAGCAATTCACGATCCAACAATCACTGGGCCCAGTTGGGACCTTTCGGGGATGAACGTCCGCAAAGACGGGACAGGCGAACATTACACGCTACGGCTATGAGGTTGTGTAGGAACAGTCAGGAACAGATACAGCAATATGAAACTCGGAGCTGGGCGACTTCAGAGACTACCGGAACGACTCGGCGATCAGGCAGCGCCGGTTCAAAATCAAGCGCAAATGGATCCCGGAGGGCGACGAGCACTATTCTTCTGACGGCAGAATCCGATGGTGCTGGCTTGAGCTCGGCGTGCTGCGATTATGCTCCCAGGGTTCATGCCGCAAGGTCAGCCGACCGAGCCGCTCGGAACGAGGGCTTGGACTCTATCGCGACTTTAAGTCAAGGGGTCTTCATGCTCGTGACCGTTCGTCGCTGGGAAGTGGTTTGTGGGTTTCTGCCGCGATTGGGATTGGCTCGTTTCAGCTGGTGCAGTTCCTCCTCGATCATGCCTGCAGCGAACGCAAAGGACGGTCTGCCCAACTCGCGCTCGGGACTGATATAGCTGAACACGTCCAACCGTTGATTGTCTTTCCGCGCATACCGTCTTCCTAGCAGGTTCGCCGTGGAAATGAGAGTGTGCTGTAATTCCCAGCCCGCTTCCTCAGAGTCCCAGAGATCGCTGGCAGTGCGCTTTTCGGAGGTGAGTGCATGCTCCTCTGCCACGGGGCTGTGGCATGAGTCTCCTCGAACCAATAGCTTGCGCCGCTCTTGTTGGCGGAGTATCGCTCTTTTAGCCGAGTACCATCTTGGCTTCCATTCGTCTATCTAAGAGCTTAAGAGCCGCTTGCTGCTACTTTCCGACGGCAGCGGCCATAGATGACTACATCGGATGAAAAACCCTCGGTCCTAAAAGGTGGGTTCATGACGCTCCGTTTCACACAACTAGTTTTCTGTGTCTGCCTGATCGTTTTCGCGACTGATGCCAGAGCCGACTGTGCCCGTCCCGCACTTGCTCATCAGCGGCGAGATGCTGCCACCATTCGGAGACTGGAAAGTGCTTGGACGTTCGCCTACCTGAGCGGCGATACCGATTTTGAGACATGCCTTCTGACAACGGACTTTACCGAAATCATGAGCAACGGAAGCATCAATCATCTCAGTGAGGAGTTGGAGCTTGCGGAAAGGAATAAAGGTAAAGTGGTGAGGAGCCCCAATATGCCACCGATTACCGTAGATATTCACGGCAAGGTGGCAGTCGCGTACGAGCTCTCCTCAGAGAAGGTGATCGACGGCAAGCCGCCCAAGTCTTATTTTGCCGACTATTACGTGTGGAAAGACGGGGCGTGGCACGTGTATTTCGCGCAGCAGACCTCTTTCGCAGTGTGAAGCTCCTACCTTTAAGCCGCTGGTATACAGTTCACTCGGCGCCGCCGTTGAGTTGCACTATTTATTCGCACCATTGGATACCCTCTTCGACAGGATTCCCGGCGAGGTATGGAGACTCCGCCGATCCGCCGGGAAGAGCTGATACGATGGGCCGAGCTTTTCCAAGAGCGAACAGCGGAGGAATTGGCGCTGATTCGATGAACACTCTGCGCTCGAGCGCGTCCAGTAGCGTGAACGCTCCGGCAATCTTTGCGGAACCACCGTCAATCACCTGTTTTAGGCGACTGACCTCAACAAGTTGCGCTCGAACACGGCTATCTGTTTCGCTGGTCATGCGCAAGAATCTTGGGATTGGGCACCGCCTGCGTTGGCAGTTGTCCTTCTAAAGGGTGCACTGCATGGTGCTGACCGGGAGGCGGTGTGTGATCTCCTTGCGTGGCGCGCGGAGGGATCGATCGTCTTGTATTCCCAGATGCGGGTCATTGACGCGCCCCTCGATCAGCGGCCGCCGGGGCCGTCCTGAGCGATTAGAAGGTCACGAACCCGGCGTCCTGTGGGTGCACTCTGTTCACGGTTGCCAGGCGGGCGCAAAGACCGCAGCCACTCCACGATGTTTCCGATCCCCTCTTTCATCACTTTCGCGTCCTGGGCATTCTTGGCAAGCGAGCCGTAACCTTCGACCATGGCAATCAACAATCCAGCTGCTCGAGCCGGATCGAGGTCGCGGCGCACCTTTCCATGGTTCTGACCATCCCGCAAGGCAGCGGCAATACCGTCCTGCCAGTCGCGAAATATGGTTGCGAGCCGTTGGCGGAAGCCCGCGTCAAGGGGAGACATTTCCTGCGCGAGGTTCATCAAGGGGCAGCCGCCGCGCACGGCCTCGGGCTGAACTGACAATTCCTGAACAACGCCGATCAAAACGTCGATAGGGTCCTCGCAATTCTCGAGAGGACGCAGCCACTGGCCGCGATTGTCGGGGGCGATGATCTCTTCGACGATGGCGTATCCCAAGGCTTCTTTGCTGCCGAAGTGGTGGTACAAAGCCCCCTTTGTGACTCCGGCTGCGGCCGGAATGGCATCGAGGCTAGCACTCCGGAAGCCCAACATGTAGACCTCGCGGAATGCGGCCTGCAGTAACCGCTCGCGGGTGCGCGCCGGATTGCGCGACGCGGGCTCGCCGCGTCGCGGTCTGTTGCTGCGCACCAGCAGATCGATTGTCTCTGCTAACATACTGATAAGTATGCAAAGTGCGATGCGATCTTGTCAAGGCAGGAGTTGCGAGCGACGGAAAACGAGATGATGCTTATTGGCGGATGAATTGTGAAGTTCGAGGACACCAACAGTCAAAACCAAGCCGGCCACCATTGCGATTGACATTCCACATAAGTACTTGCATACTGCACAGTATGTTAGGAGGCTCGCATGCTTCCTCGATTACCGCTCAACGAAGGATTTGCCCCTTTGCGAGCCGATTCCGTTCTCAATTCCACGCAAACTCTCAAAGCGCGGGTGGGGCCTGATCTCATTGGCAAGCCATCCCGGCGCCGCGACTCTACTGGAGGAAAACGAGATATGAGTACACTTCGACAGTTGCGTAAATTCTGGATGCTGTGGGTTGCGATGATTGCTCTGGCATACTCGAGCAATGCGTTCGCTCAAACGAGCTACAAGATTGCCGATCAGGGCACCTTGGGCGATGACAACTTCGGCATGGTCATGGGACTCAATCAACAAGGCTGGACACAGAACATGGACGGGGAAGGAAATCAGCCCGTCCTTTCCCTCTCCGCCGGCGTTTTAAGTGGCCGCGCGGTAATGAACATAGAGGGGCACAACATCGACCTCGGCACGCTTGGAGGAAAGAACAGTTGGACCAACTATGGCGGGATCAACGATCGCGGGGACAATGTCGGTTTTGCCGAAACGTCTGTTCCCGATCCAGACGGTGAAGACTTTTGCGCCTTTGGCACGCACCTGACGTGTCGTGGGTTTCTTTGGCGACACGGCCAGATGACGGCTCTCCCTACGCTGGGCGGAAATAACGCGCAGGCCGCCGCTATCAATGACCGCGGACAAATCGTAGGCATCTCGGAAACGGGGGTCCAGGACCCCAGTTGCCCGCCGGGCAAGACTGCAAAGACGATAGCGCCGGTGTTATGGGAAAGAGGCGAAGCCCAGGCTCTTCCTACGCTGGCTGGCGAGCCGGACGGCTTCGTACAAGGCATCAACGATGAAGGCCAGGCCGTAGGCTCGTCGGGAACCTGCACCAACATAACGATGCACGCCGTATTGTGGGAAAACGGCGCGGTCATCCAGCTTCCCGACCTGGGAGTTGCCGGAGGGACTGCCTACGCGATGAATGACCGCGGCCAGGCTGTTGGGTATGTTCCCACTGCGGACGGCACCACCGTCGTTGCCTCTATTTGGCAGAAAGACAGAGTCACGGGCCTCATCGACGTCAAAACCCTCCCTATTTTGCCGGGAGATGATGTCGCATTTGCCACCGGCATCAACAACCGGGGCCAGGTGGTGGGAAGCACCTTGAAGTCCGGGGAGTGGTCCCATGGCTTCATTGGGCAGGAGGGTGTGGTGACTGACCTTAACACGCTGATTCCCCACGAATCCAATCTCTTCATCGTCGCGGCCAGCAATATCAATGACCGCGGACAAATCTCCGGCATGGCAACGGTCATGAGCGGGCCGGATGCGGGCAAGGTCCACGCCATTTTGTTGACTCCTGTAGACGAACGCTAGGGATGTCGGTTGCAGATGTTGCACCTACGCACACGAAATCCACTGTGCCCGCGCATGCCAATCAGTTTTTGCAGAGATTCAGAATCAGCCGAACCGGGCAATGAAGCCAGTCGTTCCCTGGGTATTTGCTTGGTCTCCGCTCGATTTGATCCCCCAGGCGCGACCGCACGTACGTCTATGAACACGAACCCGTGAGGCGTGACAGACGGCACGCCTCACGGGCTTTCAACGGTCGCCCCGCCGATGGAATGAGCAGCGATTGGTCGGTTAACAGTCCATCTCACCCATCGAGATTGGACTCTCCCCGATTCTCAGAGTTCACTCCCCAGAAACGGGCGTTTGCCTTACTATCTCCTTCTTATCGTCAGCAAGCGCAAAGTCGCCATTGCACTCACCGAGGTGGATTACTGCCCGGGAAGTCTGCCATGTGGAGCGATTTGCGCGCATGCCACCCTGTCGATTGATGGTTTCAGGGCAAACCACTCATTGACATGGTTCCAACCAGTTCGGCACCTCCGCCCCCACATGGACCGGCTCACGCCGCCCATCACCGCCGAAGAAATCGAGCGCCTGGATCAGAATCTTGCTGCAAGCGAATATCAATAAAGCAAAGCCGGAACGACCTGAAGATTTCCGAGTCGGTGATGAGGTCTTTCGAAAGCAGAAAAACTGCATACCGGCCTTTGTCGAAAACGGGCGGAGCCGCTTGAGATACTTCAGGGTCGACGATGAGGTTTTTCGAAAGAAGAAAAGCTGCGTATCAGGCTTTTGTTGAAAAAGTCCAGGTGATTCCATCTCCCCGTGCTCGATGCGCTGCACTCCATCATTTAAGGAGCGAAATCAGATCCCCTTCATAGAAGGAAGCAGGTCGATGTTACCCCTTAGCCCATCGTGACATCGATCCGTAGAAGATCTGGATGTGCCGTAGTCGCCCGTTTGCACGAATCGAAGAACCATGTGATTTTCTTCGGCGACGGATTTCCGTCAAGGAGGCAAGTCCATGATCAAGTCGTTCTTGCGAAGAGTGCGCGCCGGACGTAAGCAGGTGCTGGCGTTCCTGCTCGCTTCCTGTATCGGAGCGGCCGTTCTGGCGCCCAGCGCCAGCATGGCTCAAAACCTCGGCACCACGCCGGCGACGGGCCAGGCCGTCCAGGGCCAGACCGCGGCACAGCCGGAAGGTGCATTCCTCAACGCCGTCAACTGGCTGTGCAACGTGATCTGCCCGGTGGGCGCCGGCATCGCCGTCGTCGCCACCATTTTGCAGTGGCGCAGTGGCCGCAGCTGGCTCCCTTCCGCCATGACCGCGGGCGGCCTGATCTGCGTTTCCGGCATCCTGCGGCTGATCGAGTACTTCATCGCGCAAGGCCAGGCAATCGGGTAGGTAATTTATGCAGGCGCCACTGGTCTTCAGAGCCATTCTCGGGCTTCTCATGGATCTCGCCATCCCCGCGTCGCTCGGCGCGTTCGTGATGGCCGGCATGAGATTGCGCTCAGAAGGGGGAATGAACTTTGAGGCCAGTGGCGGCTTTCTGAAATGGCTGCTCTGGGGTTGCTTCCTTTTGAGTCTTCCGGGGGTAAGCCAGTGGCTTGTCCAGGAATCCGTTCCCGGGGCGCAGCAGTTCGCCATCGCCGGAGCGACCGGCGCGCAGTACACGGCCGGCATCGAGCGGGTCACGAACGACTTCGTCAGTGATGTTCTGATCGGGCACATTGTCCCGGTGGTCGCTGCCTCGCTCGTCTTCAAAGCGGTTCTCGATATGAGCCAGGATTATAACGCTCTGGGTTCGATCATCGCGGCCTTGTTTCTCCTCGGCGTTCAGGGGTTTTACAACCTCGCGACCGGAAGCTGGATGCAGACCGGAGACGCTTATGGAATGACCGACATGCTGATGAGCATGTTCGGGTATGCCGCGAACCGGATCAGCCCCATCGTCGGTGGTCTTGCCCTTTCGGCCGCGATTCTCAATCACGTTCGACACCGCCCTTGGGGCGCGCTGATGGCCAGCGGTCTCGCTTTCCTGAGCGTCAGCGGCCTCTGGGCGCTGGTTACGCATTTTGCGGGGGTGAGCCTATGAGGCGGCGTGTGCTGGAACTCGTTGGCGCCGTTCTGCTGTGTCTGGTTTCCTTTGTTCAGCTACGCAGCGCGGGTCCCGAATTCGCTGCCGCTTCTCGGGACCCGGATCAGGTTTGGCGTCGAATCCAGACCCGTTGGTTCCAGACCCGGTTGCGATCTTGCGGATCGCCCTGCGCGTGTACCACCTGCTCGACCTGATCGGCGGCAGGCGCAGGAAGTCTCACCGTCGGCACGTTCCGGGAAACCACCCGGTTGGACCAGTGCCGGAGCTGGGCCTTAGCGCTCCAGCTATGGCCGTTGCTGCCTGCTAAGACGGGCGAATCCCGGCCCATTTGACCGAGTTTTGGAACCGGGCTACAACAGCACAGCTTGACCGGAAAGGAGCACCCGCCGTGGCTCAACTTGCTTCAGCGTGGAAGCCCCGCGATCGCAGCCGGAGATCCTGCCAGCTACGGTCGGTCAGGCGGCCGAATACATGGCATGGTTTGTGAACCGGCGGGCCTACACCAGGCAAACGGACCGGCCGGACGAGCACTCGGGCAAGTATTACTTCTACCAGGCGCGGAACCGACGCACGAAAGAGCCGCAGGGTCTCGACCCAATAGTGATCCAAAAGCACCTGGCGGGGGAACAGACGGTCGGCCTCTACGCCATCAATCCGGAGACGCAATGCTCGAAATGGGTAGCCATCGATGCCGACTACGAAGGCGCCTACCGCGATCTCCGGACGCTCAAGTGGGAGCTGGAACAGGACGGGGTTCATGCCGTCGTCGAAATGTCGCGGCGCGGCGCGCACCTCTGGATCCTGTGTGAGCACCCACTTCCGGCACGGCTCTGCCGCATCTATATATTTAGTCTCGCCCTGCGTCTGGACGTGCCGATTAAAGGAACGTTCCGGCAGGTGGACGGCATCGAGGTCTTTCCCCGCCAGGATGAGATTGGCTCCTCCGAGTACGGGAATGCCATTCGCGGACCGCTCGGCATCCACCGCGCCAATATGCACCGCTACTGGTTCGAGGATGCGCCAAGCACCCTCGCCGACCAAATTGCGTACCTGCGGTCTGTGAAGCGCCTCACTTCAGCGGAACTCGAAACATTCACGCAGGGCGTGTCGATTCCGGAGTCCGTTTGCGGCCGGGCAGTGAAGGAAGTTCCGCCGCCCGACGTTGCGCACACCGGATTTCAGATTCTCCAGCACGTCAAGGTTCGGTTCAAACGGAGCGGCAACTACTGGACGCAATGCCCGTCCTGTGCACAACAGGGACGCGATCGCGCGCGGGATAACCTGGCGATTTCGGTGGCCAATCCTCAGCTCTATAAATGCTGGGCCGGATGCTCGCGCGAGATGATCCGCGAAGCGCTGGGCCAGCCCATTCCCAAACAGAGCTATCGGTAAACAGGAGAGGTGATCATGCAGGAGAGTCGGCTGACCATGATTGCGCGGCGTGGACTGGCGCTGCCTGCCGAAACTCTGGAACAGATCCGAAAGACAGGCATCCGCTGCCGGCCGCAACTTGACGTCGTTTACCAGCAGCAGGCGAAGGCATGGAAGATTCGTGGCGAGGAATCGGGAGGGGCGGTCGAACTCCTGGGCCACTACGTCGGATTTGTCGACGTGGACGGCCGTGCAGTTCCCTGGCTGCAACGGGTTCAGAACTTCCTCCCCAACGGCATGCACGCCGTCATCGTGGGTGATGAATTCGTGCGCATCGAGATGTTCCGCTTCGAGAACACCTACGATCTGCTCGTTACCAGACACTGGCTGAAACAAAAGGACGGCAGGCGCGCGGAACTGCGGAGCGCGATTCTCTTTCTCGGCCGCAACGGATTTCTTGAAACCGAGCTGTGGGGGAAGGATGCTGCATTCCGCGGCGGCGCCATACCTCACTTTCTCACCCGGAGCGGCGAACCGGGGCCGCCGGGGCCGCTCTGGACGGACGCAACACTGAAAGTGACCGAGGCTGTGTGCTGTTGCGGATGCCGTCATTCGCATCTGCTGGAGTCAGCAGCGATGCCGCAGCTGGTTGAGGTGTTCGCATGATCGACTGGCATCATCCGCGGATCTATGAACGGCTGCGTTGCTTCGGTCTCACGCTCTTTACCATCGGCGTGGCCTCGCACAATGTCGCGAATCCGCCGGTTGCAGTGGCGGCCATCGTTGTCTCAATCCTTCTGGTTGTCCGGCTCAGGATTGAACTCGAAATCGGACGCGACGAAGAAGAAACCAGTCTCGAACGAAAACTCAGGCATATCGATCTCATCAACGCGCTGGCGATTGGTCCTGCGGTGCTCGGAACACTGGCCCTGATGCGCCGGCTTTCCGATGTCGGAATGTTCATCGAAGGCTGACCGAGAGTCCATCCGGAACAGGATTCGTTTTCCAGAGGGGGAGGGCATGCATTTCACGCTGAAGGGCATTGTCGAAGTCTTCGCGCAAGGGTGGTACGTGTTCTGCGCATACTTCGCAATCTACGTACTGCTGGAGGTCCGCAAGCACGGGGAGCAGATCGCTGCGTATAGCGTAGTTCGTCACGCGCTCTGGGCGGGGTCCTTCGTGATCCTCCTGCACGCCGCGGTCGTGTCGGAGGTCTTGATACGCCGGGCGGGGTTTGACTTCAGAATCTTCGACTACCTGATGGTCATGTCGCGCAGCGGAACCACAATCTACTTGCTCGGCGAAATGTTCGAGGAGGTCCCAAAAACTGTCGAAGCCAAGGCGGAGCAACGGCCATGACGCCGGAATGGGCGCCGCTGGAGCAGGTGCTTGGGCCACGACTGTGCGAGTGCTTCATGTTCATGGGCCGATCCGGGGAGCTCTACCTCTACAAGCACATCGATACCCGCCGGTACCTGAACCTCGACGCCGAAGGAAGATGCTTTCGGTACACAGGAAATGGATACGAGCCGGAGGAAGTGCGAAGGGCCATCGCGCATGTTTTCAGTTAAGAACACGGTGTTCGCGCCGGAAGGAGGAAGGCGCGGGAAATGGAGAAGCACATCATGGGCAAGACAGTGAACAAGGCCCTGCTGCTGGGGAATGTTGGCAAGGACCCGGAGATCGCGTCAACAAACGGTGGAACGCTGGTTGCCAAGCTGTCGCTGGCAACTTCCGAGCGCTTCAAGGACAAACAGGGCGAGTGGCAGGAACGCACAGAGTGGCACAACCTGGTCGCCTACGCGCGCGGCGCCGAGATCTTGCGCGATTACGTGCACAAAGGGTCAAAGCTGTACGTCGAAGGACGGCTCACCACGCGGTCCTGGGATGACAAGGAGAGCGGCAAGAAGATGTACCGGACCGAAATCGTGGTTGGCGACATCAGCCTGCTTTCGGATAATGGACGTTCGCGGAAAGCTGTTTCCGATCAGCGCGCGCCGCACGATGATCGGAGTTCAGAACCGACAGGCGACTTCTACGGCCTTGGCATCACGGACCAGGACGTGCCGTTCTAATGGATGGAAAAGCCAGTTTCCTTCTGCTCGAATCCGCGACGGGTGCAGGTTGAGTCTCGTTTAACCTCCGGGAGCGGTGGGGTCATGCTTTCCCATGTAGCGACTCCTGGCGGGAGATTCTGCGCACAAGGAATTCGACTACCTTCCGTTCCGAGTCCCGCCTCCGCAAATATGCAGGGTGATATGCCCTAAATGACAATTCGGGCAGATCGGCATGCCTTATTTCTGAGATAGGACTGTCAGGCGAAAGGGGAGAGAGTGAAATGCCGGGAAACTCCTCCTTCAACAAATCGTCGTATGCAGGACCAGTCACCAAGAGCAGAATCTTGGGTTTAAATATTCTTACCTCAGAGGCGAGCAATCTGCGCTTGGTCCAAAACTCTAATACGCTATTCGGCACTCGCCCGGCGCTACCAGCTTTTCCTATGCGGCTCAGATTACTCCAAATGAAACTGCGGATCGGCCCCCCGGGATTGATCCTGCGGTCGAGGGCATAGGCGAAACTCCAAAATGGTGTTCCCGCTCTAGGATTGCGACTGCAAAAGCTGGTGTGTGTCGACATGAGATCTGGGACCTCCGACGCGGCCCTCATTCGCTGCCACCCACAGGTTTCCTGTCCGACATATATCCACGGGATTCGGAGTTCGGAATAGCCATCGGGGCACGATGTCAGGAATGGGCCGACATACTGAGATTGAAGCCGGGAACTGCGAAAGAAATCCGTAGCGGTTTGTTTGTAGAGTTGCCGCAGTCGCCGGTTGACGACAGAAACCATCTCTTCTCCCCTTGCAGCTCGCGTCGGGATTTGTCGCGAAATCTGTGCAGAGCTCAGGCCTCGGGAGACTGAGCCTAGCGCGCCAAGGTCGTTGCCACCGCAGTTGACCTTCCATAGCAGAAATAACAGATCGTTGAAAGCTGATTCTACTGCGTGGAGGGGCACTGGCCCTTACACATGGAGCCGAGGATTGGACTTCAATTCTCTAGGAAATTGAGGGATTAAATCATGGAAAATGTACAGACACCCACGGATGCCTTGTTGCGACTGGGGGAACCGTTTGCCTCGAAAGACGTGAAGTGGCTTGTTGCAGCCACTTCGAGAGACGGCCGCAAGGGTCGCGTGACGCCCTATGCCGATCCGCGGGCCTACACAGACCGCCTGAACCACATCTTCACGGCGGGCGGCTGGACCCGGGAATACTCGGTTCACACCATCTCCCCGATCACCCGGATGAAGAAGGACAAGCCCATCCAGACCGGAAAGGTGCTGGTGACCTGCGTCGTGTCGATACCAGGCGTTGGAACACACAGCGGGAGCGGCGAAGAGTGGGCGGACGACGAGAATGCGATGACGTCTGCGGAAGCGCAGTCATTTAAGCGCGCCTGCTCGGTTTTCGGTCTTGGCCGGTACTTCTACAACTTTGCCGAGATGTGGGTGGATATCGATGAATACAAGCACCCCCGCGAAATTCCGGCGCTACCGTCGTGGGCGCTGCCTGAGTGTGAGCGGCGGGCACCCGTCCAGAACGGAATGGCCCGGAAGGAGAACGGCACCGGGGCGGCAGCCGTACAGAAGGGCCCGCTCGACGCGAGCGTCACCGGCAAGATCGAGGCGTGCCGCCGGGATCTCGGGCAGATGCTCTACAGCAACGTTCTGGGCTCCGTGGCACGTGTGCGATCCGCACGGGACATCCCCAATCAGCACGTCCAGCAGGAGGTCCTGAAGTGGATGGAGAGCGGCGTCCGTGGCATGGCCCAGGTGCGCCGTGTGGCGGCGGAGATCGCCGAAACCGAGTTCTACGGAATTCTTGATGGTATGGGAATCCGGCGACTGGACGAAATTCAGAACTTCGGAGCCCTGGCAAAGCTCGTCGAAAAGATGAATGAGGCGCAATCGAGAAGGCCCGCCGCCTGATCGCGACGCCGACAAACCAACCAATGAGGGCTGCGAGCGATCGTGGCCCTTCTTGTTTTTAAGGTCAACCCATGAGAGTCACAGAGTGCTTCCATGTGCCGGCGGCCAGCGGCGTGGTTGATCGACACGGAAGTCTTCTGTGAAGGCCACAAAGAACTGATCATCGAAGCTGCCGGCGTCGATCGGTTCAGGATCCGTCGGCTGACGGAAGCAGAGTTTGCCTTCCAGAGTGGCGGCCGGGTTTCACGAACGGTGGCCGCGAAGAAGGAGGCGCAAAATCCCCATGGCGAAATTGCTTGAACTTCCCACTGACAGAGGCATCTGTGCAATACCGCTGAAGTATGCGGTCTATTGCCGGAGATGCCGGACCGTTTCCAATTCGCAACCGAATCAGTGTCATCTGTGCGGCAGCGATCGAGTTGTGCGTCTCGCACCCATCCTTGATGGTAGCCCCGATCCTCCGGCACAAGGCGCGCAGCAGGTCCGCCTGGCACTGGTGAGAGCCGTGAGCGCATAGACAAAGGCAGTTCTCGCTCCACCAAAATCCCGGAAGAGGAGGCGACCATGGCCCGCAGCGCGGCCCGTCTCAAGATGGGCTATTACCCACTGCCTGCGACTGAGGCTCAAAACATCCGATCGCTGCTCAATTTCTCGGGGCCCTGCTCCGTGATCGATCCCTGCGCGGGGAGAGGGACGGCCCTCAACCTGCTCACGAGTGGTGCGCCAGCATTTCGATTTGGGGTGGAGCTCGACACCGGGCGTGCGGAGGAATCCGCAAAGACCGGGATCCGGATGACTCAGGGAAATGTCTTCGACACCCACACAAAGGTCGAGAGCTTCTCAGTCCTCTATCTGAACCCTCCGTATGATTCAGAGATCAATCTGACCGGCAATCGGCGCCTGGAGCGGCTATTCCTGGAGCACACGCATCACTGGCTGGTCCAGCACGGAGTGCTGGTGTTCGTTATCCCCTTCGAGCAGCTCAGCGACTGTGCCGGCATTCTCAGCGCGAATTTCACCAGGCTCAGCGCTTTTCGAATGGCAGACTCAGAGTCTGTCCGCTTCCGCCAGATTGTGGTGTTCGGTGTACGCCGGAATGTCCGGGGTGCGGCGCACGAGGAAAGCCAGCGGCGGATACAGATGCTCGCCCAGCACGGCGGATATGAGAGGCTGCCTGAGCTCGCGGTGGAGATCGTCGAGCCGTATGCCGTGCCCGTCTCTGGCGAAGCGGCGTTAACCTATCGCGGATTGCCGTACAACGTAATCGAAGACCTGTTGCCTCATTCCGCCGCGTGGAAACAGGCCACACAGGTTTTGCTCCCGAGCGAGGACATGGCGATCGGCCGTCCGATCACGCCGCTGCATGGAGGCCATGTCGGTTTGCTGTGCACCGCAGGACTGCTGAATGGCGTTTTCGGGCAGGGCGACGACAGACACATCGCTCGCTGGCGATCGGTCAAGCACGTCACCGAGTTCCACGAGGAAGAGGGCGGTACAAAGATCACCCGCCGGCGCGAGAAGTGGTCGAACGAACTCCGGCTGCTTTTTGTCACCGGAAAAGCAGTGAAGCTGACCGAGAGTGCTCCGAAGGAGGAAGGCGGCGATGGAGAATGCCCACCTGAGGATGGGGCTGCTTGAATATAAGCGGTACACCGAGA
>Ga0210385_10000529_pt1 | contig 26639 bp, 27 predicted proteins | sample IncBWH26OmetaG_FD_160107 | JGI IMG/M metagenome (GOLD analysis project Ga0210385, IMG submission 160107) | Forest soil microbial communities from Barre Woods Harvard Forest LTER site, Petersham, Massachusetts, United States - Inc-BW-H-26-O ...
CGACGGCTGCTGAAGACCGCCGGCGGCCGGTACGCTCGCGTGGAGAGCTGGGCAGTGGTTGCAGCACTCGTATTGAACAACCGTGCAGGATGGACTGCAACACCGCGCGCCCAACTCCCCGCTACCCTGCGTGACCGTGATCAACACCAACCAATTCAGGTGCGTGATTGAACCACATTAGGATCGCAGGCCGTCCGGATGGATGAGGATGCTGTTCGTCTATGGCGGATGAGCCTTCAGCGAGCGAGACGACCGACCCCGATGGCGCTCGGGTCGTTCTGAAGGACGAGATCTGGCGCAAGAAGATCGTGCGCGACCATCCCGAGATCGCCGCGCACAGATCCGACGTGCTGCGAGTCGTGTCCGCGCCTGATCACGTCGCGTCCGATCCGATCTTTGAAGAGCGCACGCGCTACTACGCGAGCGGCGTAGGTCCGAGCCGTTGGCTGCTGGTCGTCGTAAGCTATGAACAGACGCCTGCGCGGATCGTCTCCGCGTTCGCCAACCGGAAGGACCCCAAGTCATGGAGCGCGTAAACATCACGATCGGGCGACTGAGCTTCGACCACGCCGACTACGACGCCGACAATGACGTGCTCTACCTGCATGTCGGAGAGCCTCAGGTGGGGGAGGGTGAGGAGACCCCAGAGGGTCACGTCATCCGATACTCACCTGGGACTGGTCGTATTGTCGGACTGACAGTGATGGGTCCGCGCCGTATCTTGGCTGGTAGCGGACGCTTGGTGGTCACGATTCCCGATGCGGTCGAGACGACTGCTGAAGCCCTTGCGCCGGCTCTTGCCGCGGTCTGAAGCATTGCGGCGGTCGCTATCGTGACCCCGCGACGAGTATGGTCGCAAGCGAACCACATTGAATTTGGCTCTAGAAGGGGCTGATCGAACATCATCACCACCAACCAATTCAGGTGCGTTAACTAACCACATTGGGCGGACGAAGCTGTTGAAACGCTCAGGCGTGAGTGACGCGGCGACGTTGTGATCTTCAACGCTCCGAGACCGTCGGAGCGTCTGTCAGGGATGATCCAACTCAACTCTGGCTTGGTACGGCGTCGGCTGAGCGCTTTCGGGCCCACTGCGATACGGCCTACTCATCGAGGTTTATGACCCTTACGATGGCTGAAACCGGCTGCTTGCCGGGCCCATACTTTTCATCCCACGCCTGATATGCCGCCTCTTTCGCCTTGTTGCCGTCGGCCGCCTCACCAGTCCAGTAGACGCTACGGACAAACGAGGAGACCCCTCCGGGTCCACATGGGGATCAACAACCGGAGGCGGCTCGCCAATCTCGACCTCAAATCGCGGCATGTGGAACAGCATAGTTTGTGTCGTCCGATTGTCTAGGCTGCTAGCTGCATCTTGGAAGAGACGTAGAATCTTGGCCACATGGCTATTGAACGATTCGTTTGGAGTTCTCACGCGATACTTCGGCTGGACCAGAGGCATCTGACCCAATCCGATGTGGAGCAGGCGATTCGCGACGGGCACCGTGGACGGCAGGTCAACGATGGGCAGGCCGACTGGCTGATCCAGGGCATGACTGCCTACGGCGTGCGATTTGAAGCGGTCTATGATCACCCGGTGGCGATGACGAGACAACCGCGCGCATAGTGTCGGCATGGCGACTGGGCTAGTAGTCAGGTGTCGGTCGCGATAATCTCGGATGAGCATGTTCGCCTACTACGATTCTGAGTCCGACATCGCATGGTTTCCGACCGGCGAGTCCGATGATGTAGTCAGCGAGCGAGTTCCAGGCGGACTGCGCGATTACGATCGCCAAACGCATGCGCTCGTGGCGATCGAGGTCTGGGATGCCAGTACCCGTCTGCCTCGGACGCTCCTTGAAGCGCTTCCCAAGCCTGCTGCTCCTCAGAGTGCGGCAGCGTAAGTAGCACGGCAGCGCTCGTAGCGACCTGTCCCTCAGTAGTCGCTATCGTGACCCGGCCGGATCGAGTGCGCACGTGAACGAACCACATCGAATTTGGCTCTAGAAGGGGCTGATCGAACATCATCAACACCAACCAATTCAAGAACGGCAACCACATAGACGTCGAGGGCACGATCTTCAAGATCGTTGAGTTCCAGCACGTCAAGCCTGGCAAGGGCGGGGCGTTCGTGCGCACCAAGCTGCGCCGCGCCTCCGATGGCGCCGCAATCGACCGCACGTTCCGCGCCGGGGAGAAGTTTCGCTCCGTGCGCACCGAGGCGCGCAAGATGCAATACCTCTACGCCGACGGGACCGACGCGCACTTCATGGATACGGAGTCCTTCGAGCAGATCGCGGTGCCCGAAGCCACGTTCGCCGAGGCGCTGCGCTGGACGACACCGAGCAGCGAGGTCGACGTTTTGTTCATTGACGACCAGCCTTCCGACATCCAGTTGCCCAGTGCCGTGGAGCTGACCGTGACCGAGACGGAGCCTGGGCTGCGCGGCGATACGGCCTCCGGCGGCGGCAACAAGCCCGCGACGCTCGAGACCGGAGCAGTGATCCAGGTGCCGCTGTTCATCGAGGTCGGACAGAAGATCCGTGTGGACACGCGCTCCGGCGAATACATGTCGCGGTCCTGATGTCCCGGGCCGAGAACGTGTCTCAAAACCTGTGGTACTTGCGCATGCGTTCATGGACCAAGCTGGGCGCCGCGGGATGTCGCAGCGCGTACCGGTGGTACGTGCAAGACGTCACGTGGCGAGCAAGCGCAGTGTCCAGGAATGCATCTCGCGGTGCCGCAGGTTTTGAGACACGTTCCGAGGCGCAGCGAATCCAAGACTCGGGAAAGTAGGACGCCGTGCGCCGATCCGAGCAGCGTCGGGCGGCGGTGTTCGCGCTCTACCAGCACGATCTCACCGGGCGCCCACTGGGCGACGTGCTTGGCAAGAACGCTTCGCTGCTCACACTCGCTCTGGCTCATGCCGCTGCCGACAGGGCAGAGGAGCTCGATGAGACGATCGATCGTCATGCCCACGGCTGGTCTGTGCAACGCATCCAGCCGCTGGAGCGCAGCATCATGCGTGTGGCGCTGATCGAGATGTTGCATCCGGACGTGGCTCCCGGGGAGACGCCGATCCCGCCCGAGGGAGCGATCGAGGAGGCGATAGAGAGCGCCAAGACCTTCTGTGGCAGCGACGCGCCGGGGTTCGTCAATGGGGTGCTGGGCGCGGTGTTGCGCGACTTGCGCCAGAATGCGACCCAACAATGAGTCTGGAGCGAATCGACGATCTAATCGCGCAACTGGAGCGCGCCTCGGAGCAGCTGCGCTCGGGCGAGCTCTCAGCCGACGCCGCCGCCACGATGGTCGAGGATTGCGCCGCGCTTGCCACACAGGCCAGCAGCGAACTCGAGCGCCAAGCGCGGGCGGAGGTCTCCCAGCCCGCTCCGGGCCAGGACTCGCTGCTCTGAGACTGGTCCTCCCGCCAGGGCGCTAGTTTTGGACGCCGCCTATCCCGAGCAGTTGCGCGAGGAAATAGAGCGCTACCTGCAGCAGATGCGCTTCTCCGAGGCAGCGCTCACCGCGGGCTTGGAGGAGGCGATGCGCTACTCGCTGCTGGCCGGCGGCAAGCGCATCCGGCCGGTGCTCGCGCTCGCCACTGCGCACGCGGTGGGGCTCGAGCGCGAGGACGCGATGCCGCTGGCGGCGACGCTCGAGCTGATCCACACCTACTCGCTGATACACGACGACCTGCCCGCGATGGATGACGACGCGCTCAGGCGCGGACGCCCCACCTGCCACGTGGCCTTTGGCGAGGATGTGGCGATCCTCGCCGGCGATGGGCTGTATGCAGAGGCGTTCAAGCATCTGCTCTCCATGCGACGCAGCGCGCCCGAGCGAGTGCTGGAGGCAGCCGTCGAGCTTGCAAGCGCGACAGGGGTCAACGGTATGGTCGGCGGGCAGTACGTCGATGTCAGCGCGAGCGCTCCCGCGGGGGCCGAGGGGTTGCGTCGCCTGCACGAGCTGAAGACCGGTCGGCTGATCGGCGCATCGGTCGTGTGCGTACTGTCCTTGGCTGACGTGCGCGGACCTGCGACAATTGCGTTCAGGCGCTTTGCTGCGGAGTTGGGTGTGCTATTTCAGATCGTCGACGACATCTTGGACGTGACAGGCACGGATCTTGCGCTTGGCAAGCCTCAGGGCAGCGATGAGAGACACGGCAAGCGAACATACGTGAGCGAGTTCGGCATAGATCGCGCCAGGGAGCTGGCGGCAGAGTCCCACCGGACAGCACGCTCGGCGCTCGCGGAGGCCGCGCTCGCCGTGGCCGCTGAACGGACAGCCAGCGCCACCGGGCCGACTGCGACGAGCCAGCTCGAGCAGATCACAGACTTCATCTACACGCGCACATCATGACCATCATCGACGGCATAAACGGCCCCGAGGACCTCAAGACCCTCTCTGACGAGGAACTCGCACAGCTCGCCCAAGAGGTACGCGAGCACATCATCGACACGGTGGGGGAGATCGGCGGTCACTTCGGCGCCAACCTCGGCACGTGCGAGCTGGCCGTGGCGCTTCACTCGTTGCTCGATTCCCCTTACGACAAGATCCTCTGGGACGTTGGTCATCAGGCCTACCCGCACAAGATTCTCACCGGCCGGCGCGAGCGATTGCAGACGATCCGCCAGTACGGCGGTCTCGCGCCGTTCTGCTCCATAGGCGAGTCCGAGCACGACATCATGGGCGCCGGGCACGCCTCGACTTCGATCGGCTATGCGGTCGGCATCAAGGAGGCCATGCGCCACCTCGACGACGAGCGCTCCAAGGGCAAGGTCGTGGCTGTGATCGGCGATGGGGCGATGACCGGTGGCGTGGCCTTCGAGGCGATCGGGCAGGCGGGCGGTCTGGGCACGCCGATGGTGGTCGTGCTCAACGACAACGGCATGTCGATCGCACCGAACGTCGGCGCGCTCTCGCGTTACTTCAACCGCGTCCGTTTGAACCCAAAGCTTTGGCATGCGCGCTCGGGCGTCGAGGGCGGGCTCACACGGCTGCCGGGTAGCATCGGCTCGGCCTTTGAACGGCTGGGACCGCAACTGAAGGAGTCGATCAAGGCGTTCTGGGCGCCGGGCCTGTTCTGGGAGGAGCTGGACTGGGCCTACATGGGCGTGATCGACGGGCACGATGTGCGCGCCCTGCGCGAGGCGCTGCGCGAGGCGCTGGCAGCCGAACGCCCCGTCGTCGTTCACGTCGCGACGGTCAAGGGCAAGGGCTTCGCGCCCGCCGAGGACGGTGGCCTGGAGGGAATGGAGAAGTGGCATGCCGCCAAGCCCAACTCGATCCTCAACGGCGTGCCCACGGCCCCCCCGCCAAGTCCGCCTTCCGTGTCTGCCGGCGAAGCGATGTCGGGGGCGACCAAGCAGGGGCAGGACACGGTGACCGCACCGGGACAGGGCACGCCGGCGGCAGGGGCAACGAAAGGCAAAGCGGTACCGCAATACACGCGGGTGTTCGGCGAGGCGCTGGTGAGGGAGTGCCGGCGCGATGAGCGTGTGGTGGGGATCACCGCGGCGATGAACTCGGGTACTGGCTTGAACATCCTGCAGGAAGCGCTGCCCAAGCGCTACTTCGACGTCGGCATCGCCGAGCAGCAGGCGATCCTGTTCGCTGCCGGTCTGGCGCTTCAGGGCGCCAAGCCGGTGGCCGCGATCTACTCCACCTTCCTGCAACGAGCGTTCGATCAGATCGTGCATGACGTATGCCTGCAGAAGCTGAACGTCGTCTTTGCGATGGACAGGGCGGGCCTCGTCGGCGACGACGGGCCCACCCACCACGGCGTATTCGACATCGCTTACCTGCGCTGCTTGCCGAACATCGTGCTGATGGCCCCGCGCGATGAGGCACTGCTTGTGGACATGCTGCACACGGCGCTCTGCTACGACGACGGGCCGATCGCGCTGCGCTATCCGCGCGGGGAGGGCACCGGTGTGCAATTGCCCGCAGAGCCACACACGATCGCGATCGGCACGGGCGAGATCTTGATTGCACCCCACCCGCCCGGCGCCTCGACTCCCGTGGGAGCTCGCGTCGCTCTGATCGGCTACGGCTCGGGCGTCGGAAAGGCGATTGAGGCAGCCGACCTCTTGGCGGAAGACGAGATCGCCGTCACGGTCGTCGACGCACGTTTTGCCAAGCCGATCGACGCCGGTTTGATGGCGCAGTTGGCGGCAGAGCACGATCTGCTCGTGACAGTCGAGGAGGGTGTGCTCGCCGGTGGCTTCGGCTCGGCGGTCTGGGAGACGCTCAACGAGGCCGGCACCGCGCCGCCTCGGATCTTGCGCGTGGGCCTGCCAGACCGCTACGTCACGCACGGCAAGCCGGCGCTGTTGCACAAGGAGGTCGGCTTCACCGGAGAGCGCATCGCCGAGCGCATCCGTGCCGCCATCAGCGACCGCCACTCGGCCACCGTCGGGGCTTGAAGGATTAAATGAAACGGCCCGCTGGGGAGGCGGGCCGTTTCGAGGGGAGGAGGGATGCTGCTGTACTTCGGGTCGAGAGGAATAATGCCCCAGGCGAACGCATGTTTGTGTGACGTCGATCACAGAGACCCCGAATTCTTTTCAAAGCTCGAATTTACGATGTCCGTATCGAACCCATGTGCGCACGAACGGGTACCGTCCCTCCATGGCTAAGCAGCGGCTTGACACCCTCTTGGCCGAGCGCGGCCTGTTCAGCTCACGCACACGTGCTGCGGCGTCGGTGATGGCGGGGGAGGTCACGGTCGGCACCGATGGCAGGCGGGCCGCCAAGCCTGGAGAGATGGTGCCAATCGATGCGCAGCTGAGCGTGCGCGAGCGGGCACCCTATGTTTCTCGGGGTGGACTCAAGCTCGCCAACGCGCTCGACACACTCGAACTGTCGGTGCAGGGTCGCCATGCGCTCGACGTCGGCGCGTCGACTGGGGGCTTCACCGATTGCCTGCTCAAGCGCAACGCGACACATGTAGTCGCAATCGATGTCGGCTACGGGGATTTCGACTTCGCCCTGCGCCAAGATCCAAGAGTCACTTTGCTGGAGCGCACGAACGCGCGTTCGATGACTCCCGAGATGCTGCCCTACGCAGCCGAGCTGGCTGTGGTCGACGTGTCCTTCATCTCGCTGCGCAAGGTTCTGCCGGCCGTGCTCGGCTGCCTTGCCGAGCGCCACGACGTGCTTGCGCTCGTCAAGCCACAGTTCGAGGTCGGGCGCGAGCGTGTCGGCAAGGGTGGGGTGGTGCGCGCGGCCGAGGATCGTCGCTCCGCCCTGATCGACGTCGGCGCCGCGGCCCTCGAGCTCGACGCCTCGGTGCTCGGCTACCGCTCATCTGGCCTGCCAGGCCCAAAGGGCAATCTCGAGACGTTCATCTGGTTGGCGGAGTCCGCGCGTCCGGGCGGGGCACGAGACCTTGCCGACATCGAGCAACTTGCCAGGAAGGTGGAGCCATGACACAGCTCGTGGCACGCCCGGCGCGTGAGGTGTCGGTCCTGACCCATAGTCGCCCAGCCCAGACGTCGGCTGCGCTGGAGATGCTCATCGGAGCCGCGACAACGGCCGGCGTGACGCTCCGCTTCGACAGGGAGGAAGCTGACAAGCACGAGCTCCCGGGTGGCGAGGGCATGCTGCTCGGCGGCACAGACGTCGATTCGGTCGATCTGTGCATGGTGCTCGGAGGCGACGGCACGATCCTGCGCGCATTGCGCCGCTATGCCGGCACCGAGGTGCCGGTGTTCGCGATCAACTTCGGCGACATCGGCTTTCTCGCAACGATCGAGCCGCAGGAGCTGGCCGACGGGGTGCGTCGCGCCTTCGAGGGCGACTACGAGCTCTTGCCACTGCCGGCGATCGTGCTCGACGCGCCGACAGGCATGGAGCGAGCTTTCAACGACGTGGCGATCCACCGCAAGGTCGGAGAGCGCGTCGCCGAGCTTGCCTATGTCCTCGATGGCGAGGAGCTTGGCAGCGTGCGTTGCGATGGGCTGGTCGTCGCAACACCGGCTGGCTCCACCGGCTACAACCTGGCCAACGGCGGCCCGGTGATGGCCTGGGGCGTCGAGGGGTTCATGGTCTCCTTCATCGCGCCGCACTCGCTGACCGCCCGGGCGCTCGTTGCGGCGCCCAGGGACCGTCTTACGATCCACAATCGTTCGCACGAGGCGCTCGACGTCTCGGTCGACGGGCGACCGGTCTGCGAGATCGCGCCGGGGGGCACGATCGATGCCCGCTTCATGGACGACGCGGGCATCATCGCCCAGCTACCGGGCTCGTCCTTCTATCGCCGACTGCGAGAGAAGTTCGGCCGCCTGGCGCGTTGAGCGGCGCCCGCCAGGTCTTCTCGGACGGGTCCCGTCGCCGGCTGCCTTGCTCGTTCGCCCGCCTACGGGGCGTCGTGTTCAGGCGACCTGCGTGTGGCGCTTGGGCCGCTCGCCCGTGCGCTGCAGCGAGTCGATGAAGCCATCGAGCTGCTCGCGCGAGAAGCGTCGTTGCCCACCTGGCGTGCGGTAGCCGGTCAGATAGCCCGCGTCGGTCCAGCGGCGGATCGTGGCCAGCGACACGCCCAGATAGCGCGCTGCCTGTGAGCTCGTGAACACGAGCTGGTGCTCGTGGCCAAGGTTGGGGTTCTCGGGCATCTCAGATCTCTTCTCGGTCGGGTTTCTCGCCGCGAAGGCGCCTCTCCGAACGTGCGTGAGCAGGAGTCGCGAACGCTTGGATACGTCGAGATACGACAATCTGCGCTTAAAGGTTGAGCGTCCGGAAGCTTTGTGGACCTTTGATCGAGAAAGGCGACAGCGCTGCCGCGCATTTGCCTGTCCGGAAGAGGCCCAATACAAGCGTAAAAAGCCCCGTTTGACAGGAAAAGACCGTCGTATCGGTGCGGGAATGCCCTCTTCTTGCAAAAGAACGTGCATCCGCTTGTACGAAGTGGACAATTCGTCCAATGTCTATATTATGCTACGCGAACCTACTCAACACTCATCGTGCTTGGCCGAGGATGGAAGCCGTCGCGCGCGGATGTTGAGCCGCCTGACCGACGGAAGGAGCATTGAATGGGTTTCAAACTCTGAAACGTTTGATCGCTTACCGGCGATCACGGCCCCCAAAAGGCGCCATCTCACGGTGGCGCCTTGGTCGTTAAGGGCGGTGGCTTAGAACGTGTTTCAAACAGATCAGCACGTCCGGATGTGTCCCTGGACGCTGCGCTGGATCGCCACGTGACGTCTTGCACGTACCACCAGTACGCGCTGCGACGTCCCGCGACGACCAGCTTGGTCCATGAACGCACCGGACGCACCGCCTATTTTGAAACACGTTCTAAGTGCGCGGTGCGTCAGGATCGTGTGGGCTCGGCGAGAGCCCGAGCACGACGCTCGAACGCCAACTCCGCCTCGAAGTCCGCGTCGTCGCCGTGGGCGTACGTCACTGGACCATCGCGTGTGATCATCGCGATGAAGGCGTTGACGATCTCAGGGTCGAGTTGGCGGCCGGCGACGCGATGCAGCTCGGCGATCGCGTCTTGAGGGATCATCGGCGAGCGATAGGAGTCGCGCGCGGTGAGCGTGTCATACACGCTGCACACCGCGATGATTCGCGACGCGAGCGGGATCTCGCCACCGATCAGCCCCGCGGGGTAGCCGCTGCCGTCGACGTGCTCGTGGTGGTAGAGGATCGCGTCGGCCACTGGTCCGTAGCCATCGAGACGGCCGACGAGGGTCGCGCCGTCCTGGGGGTGGCGGCGAATCAGGGCCCAGTCCTCGTCAGAGAGGATCTCGGCATGCAGGATGCGGTCGGGGAGCGCGAACTTGCCGATGTCGTGCAGCAGACCAGCCGTGTGCACAAGCTCCTGTTCGGCCTCCGAGCATCCGGTCTCTCGGGCCAGTTCACGGGCGTACCTGGCGACCGCCGCGGCGTGGCGGGCGGTCCTGCGATCGCGCAGAGCGAGCGTCTCGACGAGCGTGGCAAGCATGCCCAGCTGCATCGATGCGAGCCGCACAGATCGCGCCTTCAGCTGCTCGGCTCGGTCCTCCGAGCGCAGCAACGCACGAGCCAGGTACTGGAAGATGAGGAGCACCAGCACGAGGCTCAACAGCACGGGATAGCCCAGCATCGTGTAGGCCACGGCGAGGATCACCGCGAGCACGGCCGCCGCCAGCTGGCCGGGCAGAACCGGGATCAGGACAGTATGTACCTGGTTCATGAACGACCGTCCCTGCAGCACCAGCGAGTGGAGCGCGATCAACGCGAAGTTGATGAGGTTCGTCGCGATGAACACGCCGAACACGACGAGCGCGAACGTCGCGCTCTGCAGCAGGCTGTGGTCGTGGGACACCTGCACACCCCCGATCAGCCACCGTGCCATCAGCGCCCCAAGCATCAGATACGCCGCATAGGTGGCCATGTTCGACAGGCAGTGCGACAGCGGCGGGCGGCGCGCAAGCGAGTCGGCCACGATCGCCACCGCCCCGATCGCCACCGCGGGCGCCGGTCCGAGCAGCGTCATGGCCAGCACGAGTGCCACGAAGCCCGCTGAGACGGTTTGGCCGCCGATCGTGATCGTGAGCCACTCGCCCACGACGCTGAGGACCAGCAGGAGCCCAACGAGTTCGAAGGGATGCCAATCCGCTGCTCGCCACGTGAGCGCTGCCACAGCCACGACGGCGGCCAGAATCAGCCACTGGCAGGCGAGGTAGAGGCGGATTGAGTTGCGTCTGAGTACGGCCATCATGGGTGGTGGGGAATCGTGGATGTTGGTGTGGGCTGTCTGTAGTCCTTAACGGCCGACACGACGTCGTGCTTAAGGGATGCGCGCCGGCCGCGGGTCCGAAGGCGGGCAATCCGGCGATCCTGGCCTCGCGTTGGGCAGCGCCCCGACCGCACACCCTCCCGGCTCACAGCCCCAGCGGATGGCCTCGACCGACTCGACACCGACGCGACGCGCTTCGCGGCGAGCCCCACTCAGTGAGTCATGGACGCCAACCCGGGCTCGACGTCCGTGGCCGGCTCCTCGTAGCCACTTGATGTCAGACCCTGCAGGGGCAGACGCAGGAACGCGACAGTCGCGAGCGTCGCGACCGCCCCCGCGACCGCCATCGCGATTCGCGGCGAGCTCAAGACCATGATCGCGCCACCGAGCGAGAAGCCGATCGCCGGACACAGCGCGCTCATCGATCCAAGCGCGCTCATCAAGCGCCCCTGCAGCCCGGGCGGTGTCAGTTGCTGCACAGCGCTGATCAGCGATGGCCACTGGATACCGTTGCCAACGCCCCCGACGACCGCCGCCGTGCACGCGAACGCGAGCGTGGGCGAGACCGCAAAGCCGAGGTAGGCGAGCCCGACGAGCAGCGTCCCACCGATCAGCATCGGCCCGAGCGGACGGCGTATCGCACGGGCGAACACGATCGCGCCGAGCGCCGCGCCGGCGCCCCACGCGCCGAGCAGCAGGCCGAAGCCGAAATCGCCCGCGCCCAGTGTCGTCTTCGTGTAGACCACCTCGACGGGCTCCACCGAGGCGAAGAAGACGATCGCGACGCCCTCGGTGACCAGTAGCGCGCGCAATTGAGGAATTTCCCATATGTGTCGCGCGGCAGCCACCAGGCGTGTGCGAATCGAGTCCTCGGCGCCCTCGTCGACATAACTGTGCACGCCGAGCATCAGCACCGAGCACAGCACGAACGTCACAGCGTCGATCAGCAACGCCACCGGGCCCCCCGCCACGTGGGTGAGCAGCCCTCCGATCGCCGGTCCGAACGCCAGTCCGAACATGAACGCGACGTTCAACGCCGCGTTTGCTTGACGCTGGGCGATCTCCGTCGAGGCGAGCAGCTCTGGCGATCCGGGCTCGCCCTCCTGCGCTTCGTCTGCCTCGGCGACCATGATGCGGGCCGCCGATGCCCTCACAAGGGCTGTGGCCGCGACGGCAACCACCCCGTCCAACGCTACGAGGATCAGTACCCCCGGCAGCCAGAAGTGCCACAGCAGCGCCGCCAGAGCGACGGCCAGCACCGCCTCGATCAGGTAAAGCCACGCCAGCCGCCCTCGGCGTTCTGAGCGCTCTGTGCGTGCCACCAGGACCGGCGCGAGAAGAGCAGGCAGCAGGCCCCTGGCGACGAACAGTCCGGCGGTGGCAAGCGCACTTCCAGTGTTGTCGTACACGCCCAAGGCCAGCGCGACGTACCCGAACCAGGTCCCTAGTTCGTTGACCGTATAGGCAAGCAGTATTCTCCGCAGTCGGGAAGACTTGGGAAGCAAGGAGGCCTCTCGACGCTGGCGATGGCACGGCGCTCGTTAGCGACGCAGGCCGCATTCTATGGTGCACGCCCGACGATACACAGCAAAACCGAGACATCTCGCTCGGAGCGGAGTCGTCTCGCCGGCTAGGCAAGCGCCATGCCGACATCGACAAAATGCCCAAAAGCTTCGTCGTGCGCGATTCGGAATCGTTCTTGCACTCCGACTCGCGCATCCGTCGAAGCGAGTGCCCAGTTCATCGTGGCTCGCCGGCCGGTCCCGGCACTGTCCCAATCGAGCGCAGGCCGTTTAGCGCGGCGCTCACCTCGATCATTGGCATTGCCGGCTCGGGCTCTGTCTCGCCGCTTGCCGCCGTGCGTGCCAGCACCGATAGTCCCTTCGCGCTGGCCGCCGATATGGCTGCCCAGGTAAGGGCCAAGCCTATGTCGATCATCGTGCCTCCTTGCCGATGTCGCGCTCCATGCCTGGCCGGGCCTGTCTCCCGCCCAGAGCATGTCGCTCGAAGTTGTTGAGATGCTCCTGCATCACACGTGCAATGATCGCGCCCGGATGGTCGCTTGTCTGTAGAGCAGAGGGTGCCGATCTTGTCGTCCCAAAAGGGCAGTACGTTGTCGTCCCAAAAGTGCCGTTGCCCTCTACCTGCGCCAACCTGAGCGTGCGTCTGTGAACTGGGACAGGCTTGTCGGGCTTCATGCTGCCGCCAGTCGAGCCGATACGGTTGCTGATCTATGACGGCTGAATCCGCAGGGCTCGACCGGCCCATCGACGTGATCATCGCGGACGACCACACCGTCGTGCGCGACGGCATCCGCGCGGTGCTCGAGCGCGAGACGGGCGAATTCCGCGTCGTCGCCGAGGCGGCCGACGTGCCCTCGACGATTCGCGCGGTCAGGGAGTTCAAGCCCGACCTGCTGACACTCGACCTGACGATGCCGGGCGGCTCCAGCCTGGCGGCGCTGCCGACCTGCTTCGTCGCGCACCCGACGCTTGCCGTGGCGATCCTGACGATGCGCGAGGACCCCGAGTACGCGCGCCAAGCATTGCGTGCCGGCGCGCGCAGCTATGTGCTCAAGGAGGCCGAGCCCGCTGAGCTATTGCAGGCCTTCCGCTTGGCGGTCGCGGGGCGCAACTACTTGCATCCAAGACTCGGCGCGCTGATGGTCGCCGGCGAAGGCGACTCCCAGGACGGGGTGGCGCTGAGCGAGCGCGAGCGCGAGGTGGTGCGCCTGATCGCCAACGGCTTCACGAACCCGGAGATCGCCGCGCAACTGCACGTGGCCGAGCGCACGGTGAAGACATACCGTGCACGCGCGATCGAGAAGCTCGGTTTCTCCTCGCGAGCGGAGATCACCGCCTACGCGCGCAAGCTCGGCCTGGTCGAGTAGCGCCCCGCTCGGGTTTGCTGTGCAGGCGGCGCATGCGCCGCCTGGGGAGGCGCGCATGCGCGCCTCCCTCCGGGTCGCACATGTGCGACCCGCCCGGACGGTGCATGCACCGTCCGGGACATCGCCGCATGCGGCGATGTCTTCCATGAAAAGGGGGAGGGGGATGTGGTTCCAAAATGGTCGATGCCCCTGCGCGCGCGGGGGGCATCCCCGAAATTGGAAGGTATGAGACCAGCTCAGACCGCAGCCGGGCGACCGGCCAGCGGCACCGTCAAGCGCATTGTTGCGCCACCGCCGGGCGCCGGTACGAGCTCGAGCTCGCCACCCACCAGCTCCGCGCGTTCGCGCATTCCCGAGACGCCGAAACCGCCCTTCAGTTCGTCCTCGGGCGAGCGCTGTCTGACCGCCCCGTCTTGCGGCAGCCCTTCGCCGTCGTCGGTCACCGCCGCGGTCACCTTACCGTCGCGCTCGCTGACGCTGATGACCGCGCTCGTGGCTTTCGCGTGACGACTGACGTTCGTGAGCGCCTCCTGCACAACGCGATACAGCGTGCTCTCGAGCTCCGCGTCCAGCCGTCGATCGCTGTCGGTCAGTTCGATCTCCGTACGAATCTCAAGGCCATCCATCGCCTGTGCGCGTCGTGCCAGCGCTTCCAGAGCCGGCACCAAGCCGAAATCGTCGAGCGCGGCCGGGCGAAGCTCGGTGATCAGGTGGCGCAACCCGTCGATCTCCTCGCCAAGCCCCTCGAGCACCGTGTCGACCGCCGTGCTCAGCGCCGCCTGGTCGCCAAGGTCGCGCGCGTTGGCGAGCCTCAGGCGCAAGGCGCCCAGGCCCTGAACGGTTTCGTCGTGGATCTCTCTGGCCCAGCGTGTGCGCTCGCGCTCGCGGGCCTCCATGCCAAAGCGCAACCGCTCGATCTCGACCGAACGCTCGGCTGCGAGCCGCTGTGCGACGCTGGCCGCGAAAGCGTTGAACGCCCTGCGGTCGGGGTCGCGGAAGCTACTGTCCTCGCGCGCGGCGATTACCAGTCCGCCGCCCTGACCCTCCAGACTGAAGGGCTCGACCAGTACCGCCCGCGCTTCCAGCCCGAGCTCGTGCAACCAGGTCGCTTCCTGGCCGCGGGGCCGCTCCAGCGAAAGCGCCTTGCCGGTCATGTAAAGCGCGCCAAGCGCACTGCCCTCCATCGGCAGCACGCGTACGCGCACCGAGACGCGGCCGCTGGAGGCCGCTACGCGCAGCTCGCCACGCTCCTCGACCACCATCGCCAGCGTCGAGGCGTCGAGCAGCGCGAGGCCGCGATCGGCCATCAGACGCAGCAACCACAGCTCAGAACCGGAGAGCACGGCGTGGGATTATGGACCTAGGACCGGCCGACCGCCGGCAGATCGCCGCCAAGCGTTCTGGTCTGGCCTGTTTGCTGGGCCGACAGCGAGTCCGAGCGATCGTGGCGCTGGGCGGCGAGGCGCGTCTGCGCGAGCAACTGATCGGCACTCAGCCCCTCGCGCCAGGCGGCGACGCCGACGGAGATGCGCAGCGGTTGGCGCTGCCCTTCGACCTCGATCTTGACCGAGTGAAGCCGCCCGAGCGCGCGCCGCGCGACGATCTCTCCGCGCCGCTCGTCCGCTCCGGGCAAGAGCACCAGCAACTCGCCGTCCCGCAGCGAGCCGACACGGTCGAAGCGGCGTAGTTGGCGTCCAAGCGCCGCGCCCAGATAATCGAGAGCCTGCGCCGGCAGTTCCTGCCCATGTGCGCTCGCCAACCGCTCGACGTCGAGCAGGCTGACCAACAGGCAGCTGAGCGCGGTGCGATGGCGACCGGCGCGGCCGATCTCCTCGTCGAGGCGTGCCACCAGCTCAGCGGTAGAGAGGCAGTCGCGTGGACCTCTTGGAGGGAGGGAGGAGTTGTGGGAGTCGTTGGCAGCCATGCCGTCGGATGAATGTGCTCGCGCGACGGCTGGTCAGCCGATTCCGCGGGTGCATCCAGACTATCGACCGATCCCGCTTGCGAGCTTAGGGACCTGCCAAGGCGGCATTTCACACGATCCGTCGGTGCTCGCTGGTACACCTGTCCGGTGCTTTACGAGTTGCGAGTGGAAAATCTGCTCTTGATCGAGCGGGCCGAGCTTGCTCTGGCCCCCGGTCTGAACGTGCTCACGGGGGAGACGGGCGCCGGCAAGACGGTGCTCGCACACGCCTTGGACCTATTGATGGGAGGCCGCTCGCGTGCCGGCATAGTGCGCCCCGGTGCCGAAGAGGCCTATGTCGAGGGTGTCTTCTCGGTTCCCGAGGCGATGCGCGCGGAGATAGTGGAGAGCCTGCCCGAGAACGTGCGCCCAAGCGAGGGGCAAGACGAGCTGGAGCTGGTGCTTGCACGGCGGGTGAGTGCCGACGGACGCACCCGCGCATTTGTGGACGGTCGCTCCGCCACCGTCGCAGACCTACGCGAGCTGGGTGCGCGCCTGATCTCCTTTTACGGCCAGCACGAGCACCGCAAGCTCGTACTTGCAAGCGCGCAATTGCAGATGCTCGATCAGGTATGCGGACCAGCGCACACCAAGCGCCTGCAAGCTTGCGCGACCGCCTATCGCGAGACGACGAGGCTCGAGTCGGAGCTTGAGCGCCTGGCCGAGCTGGCAAGCGCGCGTGAGCGCGAGCTGGAGTTGCTCGAGCACGAGTTGGCCGAGATCGAGCAGCTCGATCCAGACGAGGACGAGCACCAGGCGCTGCTCACACGTCGCGAGCGCCTACGTCGCCTCGAGGCGCTGCAAGCAGCCGCCGGCACGGCTGCCGAGACGCTCGCACCCGAGTCCTCGGATGCGCCGGGCGCCGCGCATCTTCTGGCCGGCGCCGTCGCCAAGCTGGAGGCTGTCGCCGGTATAGACGCACAGCTCGACGAGCTCGCCCAACGCGCCGCCGCGGTTGCGCTCGAGGCCCAGGACATTGCCGCCGGATTGAGCGCCTACTGCGAGCAGATCGCGGCGGAGGACGAGTCGCTGGAGGCAGTCGAAGAGCGGCTTGCCCTGCTCGAGCGGGTGGTGCGCAAGCACGGCGGCACGATCGCCGCGGTGCTCGAGCACGCCGAGCGGGCACGCACCAGGCGTGAGCAGCTGCTGGGCGCCGAGGTGGCCCAGCAGCAGACCCTCGAGCTGTTGGCTACCGAGCGCTCGAAGCTGAACGACCAGATCGCGGCGCTGCGGGCGAGTCGTCGCAAGGCGGCGATCGGGCTGGCGGCCGCGGTGCGCAAGCAACTCGGCGCGCTCGCGATGGGCGATGCGACATTCGAGATCGCTCTCACCACGACCGAGCCGAAAGCGAATGGAGCCGACGCAGCGGAGTTCACGATCGCGCCGAACCCGGGCGTCGCGAGTGCACCACTGCGCGATATCGCCTCCGGCGGCGAGCTCTCGCGGGTGATGCTTGCCTTGGCAAGCGCAAGCAACGAAGGCAGCTCCGCGGCGAGCGACAGGTCTGGGTCGACGCTGGTGTTCGACGAGGTCGATGCCGGTATCGGCGGCCATACCGCACGCGCCGTGGGCGAGCGTCTGCAGACTCTGGCCAAGAACAGACAGCTCCTGTGCATCACCCATCTGCCGCAGATAGCCTCGCTTGCCGATCGCCACTTCTCGGTCGTCAAGGACACCTCGGGCGAACCGACGATAACGGCTGTCAGCCAGTTGGACGAGGCCGAGGTGGTGAACGAGCTGACACGCATGCTCGGGGCGGAGGAGCAGGACAGCGCCGCGCGCCGGCACGCCAAGGAGCTACGTAAGGCAGCTTAAGCACTAGACGATCCAGATGCGCGGCTAGGGCCTGACCGTTACTCTCGTTTCACATGGCCGCGACCCGGCAGCAGCCAGTCACGCCTGCGCCCGCATTCGCGGCGCTGCCTACACCGCCGCGCGAGATCAGCGGTCCGGTGCGTCTGGGACGCAAGACCAAGCTGCTCGTCAGGCACCTGGTGGCGGGTGATGTTGCCGTCATCGACCATCTCGACATCGATCGCGTCTCCGCCGAGGAGCTGATCGCCGCCGGCGCGAGCGCGGTGCTCAACTGCCGTGCATCGACCAGTGGCACATACCCAAACCTCGGCCCGCAACTACTGGTCGAAGCGGGTGTGCTGCTCCTCGACCTGCCCGAGGACTCCCTATTCCATTCGCTCTCAGATGGCGATCCGGTGACAGTGCGGGTAACGGCCGATACGCGCGGCGAGGTGCTCTACAAGGGCCGCCAACTGGTCTCGGGAGTTGTGCTCGACGTGGCGCGCGTGCGTGCCGAGACCGAGGCGCGTCGGCGTGAGATCGGCGATGCGCTGGAGCGCTTCGCGCACAACACGATCGAGCACATGCGCGAGGAGCGCGAGCTGCTCGCCGGCCGGATCGATCTACCGCGCTTTCGCACTGACTTCCGCGATCGCTCGGCGCTGGTGGTCGTGCGTGGCGTTGACCACCAGCGCGACCTGCGCGCGCTGAAGCCCTTCATCAGAGATACGCGCCCGGTGCTCGTGGCCGTCGACGGTGGCGCCGATGCGCTGCTGGAGGCTGGTCTGGAGCCGCACATGATCGTCGGCGACATGGACTCGGCCGGTGAGCCCGCACTGCTGGCCGCGCGCGACGGCAAGACCGAGCTGGTCGTGCACTCCTATCCAGACGGTCGCGCACCGGGCAGGCATCGCTTGGAAGAGCTCGGCGTGCCGTTCAAGCTCGTGCCGGCCCCGGGAACCAGCCAGGACGTGGCGATGTTGATCGCCGCGGAGAAGGGCGCGCGCTTGATCGTGACGGTTGGATCGCAGTTCAACCTGGTCGAGTTCCTCGATCGCAACCGTGAAGGCATGTCCTCGACCTTCCTCACGCGCCTGCGCATCGGCGAGATCCTGGTCGACGCGAAGGGTGTGAGTCGCCTGTACCGGCCGATGCCGGGACTGGCTCCGCTGGTGGTCGTGATCGTTGCCGGGCTGATCGCGTTGATCGCGGTTGTGTGGATGACGCCGGCGTTGCGCGACGTGGCGGACCTGCTGTGGCTCAAGCTACAACTGTTGTTCGGTGCAGGTAACTGAGATACCTTCCAAGCGGCAAGGCATCCGTCCAGCTCGCACCATCTATTCTGTCGCGAGCCTTAAGCCATGTTCGACTATCGCTACCACGCGCTGTCCCTCGCTGCCGTGCTGTTCGCGCTTGCCGTGGGAATTCTGATCGGTGTGGCGATCGGCGACTCCAATCTCGTCTCCTCGGCTCAGAACGGGATCGTCAAGAACCTGCGCGCTGAAGTGAGCGACTCTCAGCAGGACCTCGAACAGGTCAAGGCCCACCTATCGGAAGAAGAAACGCTCACGGCGGATCTTTGGCCGTTCGCAGTCCACGAAACCCTCGCCGGAAAGAACATCGGCCTGCTCTTCCTCGGCGATACCTCCGATCAGCTCGACTCGCTCGTGCGCAACGCGGTGAGCGAGGCCGGCGGCAGCGTCAAGGCGGTTGTGGCGGTGCGCGAGCCGCTGGACACGGCCGGGATTGCCGCGCAGGCAACAGGCTACCGCTACACGGCGCTCACCTCCGAGCCGTCGCTGACCAAGGAATTCGGGATACGCATCGGCAGACAGCTCGTCAGCGGCGGGCAACTGCTCGAACGAGTGCACACGAGCCTGCTCAGCTCCTATGACGGCGAACTGGGCAAACTCGAAGGACTCGTCGTCGTACGCTCCGATCCGGCGAACTTGAGCGAACAGGACACGAAGAGCACGAACGAATTCAACTCCGGCCTGATCGCGGGTGTCGCCGCGGCCGGGGTGCCGGTCGTCGGGGTAGAGCTGACGAGCACAGAACCGTCGCAGATCCCCTGGTACAAGGCGGAAAAGCTTGCCAGCGTGGATGACATGGACAAGATCGCCGGACGTACGGCACTGGCATTCGCACTCGCTGGAGATCACGGCGCCTGGGGCGTGAAGTCGACCGCTGACGCCCTGCTCCCGCCGGTGGTCCGCTAAAGGACCCTAGACTTGCGCCGGTGCATGCGCTTCCATTCGTGCTGGGTACAGCCTGCGCGCTCGCGCTCGCGTCGCCGTTGTTGCGAGCGTTGAGCGAGAACGGCCACGTCAAGCCCAACTACAGGCAGCGCAGCGTCGTCTTCCCTTTCGGCGTGCTGAGCGTTCTCGGCGCGCTGCTCGCGCTGCTACCGCTCGCGCTGTTGCAACGGCTCGAAATAGCAGGCGTACTGCACCCCGAGACGCTGACCGTCGCCGTCTATGTGCTCGGTGTGGCTTTTCTCGGCCTCGTGGACGACACGCTTGGCGGAGAGCCGCGCGGCTGGCGCGGTCATGGCCGTGCCGTGCTGCGCATGCAGCTTTCGACCGGCGCGCTGAAGGCGGCCGGATCGCTTGGCCTGGCGTTGTACGCAATGAGCTATGCAGGACTCTCGACGGGCCACTGGCTTCTGGCAAGCGCGGTGCTGGTGTTGGCCACCAACGCCTTCAACCTGCTCGACCTGCGCCCCGGCCGAGCCACGAAGGTGTTCGTGTTGCTCGGGGTCGGCCTCACGATCGGAGTGGGCAGCGTGCGCCCGCTGTGGGCCCTGGGCCTGTTCGTCGGCCCGGCACTCGTCGCCGGGGCATACGACCTGCGTGAGCACGCGATGCTCGGCGACACGGGCGCAAACCTGCTGGGAGCGCTCGCGGGCTTGTGGCTCGTGCTGAGCCTGTCTGCGCTCGGACAGGCGATAGCGCTCGCGATCCTTGTACTGGTCACGATCTATGGGGAGCTGCGCTCGATCTCGAGCCTGGTCGAACGGGTTCCGCTGCTACGCCAACTAGACTCTTTGGGCAGGCCGCAGGGCCTTCCAAGATGACCTCGCCCCACTCTGACCGCCACGCACAGGCTCCGGCCAAGACCCGGTTCATCTTCGTCACCGGTGGCGTCGTCTCCTCGCTTGGCAAGGGCATTGCCGCGGCCTCGATCGGGCGCTTGCTCGTGGCGCGCGGGTTGACGGTCGGCCTACAGAAGTTCGACCCCTATATCAACGTCGATCCGGGCACGATGTCTCCCTACCAGCACGGCGAGGTGTTCGTCACCGAGGATGGCGCCGAGACCGACCTCGACCTGGGCCACTACGAGCGCTTCACCGACTCCAACACGAGCCGCGCTTCCAACGTGACCGCCGGCGGAATCTACGACACCGTGATCCGCCGCGAGCGTCGCGGAGATTATTTGGGCGGCACGGTGCAGGTGGTGCCGCACATCACCGACGAGATCAAGCAGCGCATCGCCCTGATCGCCGAGTCGACCGATGTGGATTTCGTCATCACCGAGATCGGCGGCACCGTCGGCGACATCGAGTCGCTGCCGTTCCTGGAGGCGATCCGCCAGTTCCCCGTGGACGTGGGCCGTCGCCGTTGCATGTTCATCCACCTGACGCTCGTGCCCTATATCGGCCACGCGGGTGAGCTGAAGACCAAGCCCACGCAGCATTCGGTCAACGAGTTGCGTCGCATCGGCATCGCGCCGGACATGCTCATGTGTCGCTCCGAGGGTCCACTGTCGATGGACATCCGCAAGAAGATCGCGCTGTTTGCGAGCTTGCCTTCGGATGCCATCGTCTCGGCGCGGGACGTGGACAACATCTACAAGGTGCCCGTCGGGTTTCGCGAACAGGGCGTGGACGATTTCATCCTCGAGCACTTCGGCGCCGAGGCGCCTGAGCCGGATCTCTCGGAGTGGCAAGAGCCGATCGAGCGGGCCGAGCAGGCTGAGCGCACAGTCCGCATCGCGCTCGTTGGCAAGTACGTGCAGCTCGAGGATGCCTACCTTTCGGTCTGCGAAGCCCTGCGGCATGCGGCGGCGCTTCAGGGCGCTCGCGTGCGCATCGATTGGATCGACTCCGAGCACCTGGAGGCACGGAGTGCAGTCGAGGGCGAAGACGCCCACAACGCACATGAGCTGCTGGAGCAGGCCGACGGCATCCTGATCCCGGGAGGATTCGGGGGCCGGGGAATCGAGGGCAAGATCGCCGCTGCCCGCGTAGCGCGCGAGCAACGTATTCCCTATCTGGGGATCTGCCTTGGCATGCAGATCGCGGTCGCGGAGTTCGCCAGGCACGTCGCGGGCATGGAGGGCGCCAACTCGACCGAGTTCGACATCGAGACGCCCTATCCCGTGATCGACTTGTTGCCCGAGCAGAAGGAGGTCGCAGACCTCGGCGGCACGATGCGCCTTGGCGCCGATCCGATCAAGCTGCACGAGGATTCGCGTGTGCGCAAGGCCTACGGCGAGGCAGTCGTCTATGAGCGCCACCGCCACCGCTATGAGGTCAACAACCTGCTGCGCAAGCGCCTTCAGGGCGCCGGCCTGCGCATCTCCGGAACCTCTCCCGACGAGCGCCTGGTCGAGGTCGTCGAGTTGGACGATCATCCGTTCTTCGTGGCCTCGCAATTTCACCCAGAGTTCAAGTCGCGGCCCGAGCGCCCGGCGCCGCTGTTCGAAAGCTTCATCGCCGCCGCGTTGCAACAGCCGCAAGAGCGTCCGCAGGACCGCACGCTCGCGGGCCGCTCGTGAGCTCCGACGGTACATCCGCCGCGCTCGTGTCCTCGACGCATACGGTGCACGTCCAGGTCAGCTTCCACGCCACTGACGAGCGCCAGGCCCAGACGGTCGCGGCAAAGCTGATCGACAGCGCGCACGAGATCGCCAACCTGCCCGAGTGCGAATGCGACGTCGACGTGAGCGTCGAGACCTCGCCGCGCCAGGGTTCGTTTCTCCAAGGCTCACCCGCCTCAGGGGCCGCCAGCGGCGCACCGCCGCGCGGGCGTCCGCCAAAATCCTAGAGGCCACCGATGCTGAAGCTGCGCCGAGCCACCGTCCTTCAGGCGGGACCCGCCGATGGTCCCGAGCAGGACCTAACGATCTCGCTTGCCGGTGAGCGCCGCGAGGCGATCGCCGACGTCGGCTTGGTTGGCTGTAGCGAGCAGGGTGACGATGTGATCGTCAACGTGCAGGCGCGCGACCTCGGTCTCGGCTCGGGGGGTTTTGACATCGTGCACGTGAACCTCACGCGCGGCCTGGCGGGGGAGGGCGTGGATGGCGCCCACGTGATGAAGCTCAACTACACGAGCCTGCAGCACGCGGTGCAGCCGGTCGAGGACGCCCTGACAGATGAACCAGATGGGGGGGCACAGCCCCCCCATAACGGGGGGCAGGAAGTCGGGCACACCCTCTCAGGCGCAGGCACGCAGGCAGGCGAGTTTTTGAGTTTGCCGCTCCAGCGGCCGGTTGCGGTGCTTGCCTTGCACGGTCAGCTGGCCGCGGTGGCGTGGGCGTTCGCTCAGGCCAGGCCCGAGGCGCGTTTGGGTTTCGTGCAGACAGCGGGCGGGGCGCTACCCGGCGGGCACTCGCGCACCGTGCGCACGCTGCGCGAGCGCGGCCTACTCGCCGGTCACATCACGGCCGGCGCGGCATATGGGGGCGAGGGTGAGGCGATCAGCACCGCCGGCGCCCTGCACCACGGCCTGCACACGCTCGGTTGGGACGCCGCCGTGTGCGGTCCGGGTCCGGGGATCGTCGGATCGAGCTCCTCGCTCGGCCATGGCGGCATGAGCGCGCTTGACTCGGCTCACACCGCGATCGCGCTCGGCGCGCAGACTCTGCTGGTGGCGCGCATGTCCTCCGCCGACGAGCGCCCGCGCCACCGCGGCCTCTCCCACCACACGCTGACGGTGCTCGACCTGCTGCTCGAGCCTTTGACGGTGGCGCTACCCGCGGGAATCCGCTCGCCTGCCGGCGCCGATCTGCGCGCGAGCCTGGGCTCGGTGTTCGGGTCCGCCACCGAGCGTGCGGGGCCGCAACTTGAGCTCGATGTCGACCGGCCCGCGCGCATGGCGCGCCACGATTGGCGACGCGCGCCGGTGGACATGCCCGCCTACCTGGCAAGCGGCCTGCCTGCCAGGACGATGGGTCGCGTACTGCTCGAGGACCCGCTGTTCTTCGGCGCGGCGCTCGCGGGCGGGACGGTACTCGCCGAGCTGTGCGAGAGCGCTGAGGCGCACGCAGAGCGCAGCACCGGCTGAGTACCGTTTGCGCTGAGAGCCGGCTTGCACGTCAAGGAGCGTCGAGGCTCTCCCCGAAATTCTCACGGTGGGCGATTCTCAACTGCTCCTCGCATCGCGCGCGGTGCGCATCGAGCAGCTGACGCTCGACTTCCTTGCCTATCTAGAGCTCGAGCGTGGTCTTTCGCGCAACACGCTGCACGCTTACCAGTCAGACCTCGCGCAATTGGGTCTGTTCCTGGCAGCGCGTGGCGTCTCGCCTCTCGATGCCGGGCACGGCGACCTTGCGGCCTTTCTCTCCGAGCTTGCGAGCGGCGGCAAAAGCGGCGAAGAGCAGCGAGCTCCCGTGGCGGCCGCGACGCTACAGCGCAAGGCTGCCTGCCTACGCTCGTTCTACCGCCATCTGCGGCGCGAAGGTCTGATCGAACACGATCCGACCGCCGAGTTGCGTGGACCGCCGAAGACCAAGCGCCTGCCGAAGGTGCTCTCGCGCGAGCAGGTCACGAAGCTGCTTGCCCAGCCCAAGGGCTCTGGGCCGCTGGCTCTGCGCGACAGGGCGCTGCTCGAGCTGATGTATGCGTGCGGACTGCGCGTCTCCGAGGCGATTGGGCTCGAGCTCTCCGAGGTGGACTTGGAGGAGGGGATGCTGCGCGCGCGGGGCAAGGGCTCCAAGGAACGGATCGTGCCTGTCGGACGACGCGCGGTCAGCGCACTGGAGCTCTATCTTGGGCGCGGGCGTTCCGTGCTTGTCGGCATTCAGGCGCAGGGCAGCCTGTTCGTCAACCACCGCGGTGGGTCGCTCACGCGCCAGGGCCTTTACAAGATCATCCAGAACCATGCACGTACCGCCGGCTTGGCCTCGCAGATGACGCCGCACACCCTGCGTCATACATTCGCCACGCACCTGCTCGCCGGGGGTTGCGACCTGCGCTCGCTGCAGGAGATGCTCGGTCACGCAGACCTGGCCACCACACAGGTCTATACGCACCTGTCGGCGGAACGCTTGAAGGACGCTTACTTCGACGCTCACCCGCGTGCGCATATGCTGGCAGGAGATGCCCGAGCTTCCCGAGGTCGAGACGATCAGACGCCAGTTGGCACCCCTGGTGGAGGGACGGACGTTTGAGCGCGTGGAGGTCCTCGACGAGCGCTGGTGCCGGCCACTGGCACCGGGAGAAATGACCGATGCGCTCGAAGGCAGGAGGGTCGAGAAGCTCGGACGGCGCGGCAAGTACCTGCTGTGGAGCCTCAGCGAAGATGTCTATCTCGCCCAGCACCTGCGCATGACGGGGACCGTCTTGTGCGATCCCGATCCCGAGCAGACACATGTACGCGTGCAGATCGAGTTGGACGACGGGACGGGGTTGACGATCGTCGATCCGCGCCGCTTCGGCACCGGCGAGTTGCTGCTCGGAGATGAGGCGCTCGAGAAGTTCTTTGCGGCGCGCTTGGGGTTGGAGCCGCTGGACGAGCGCTTTAGCGCAGAGCACCTGCGCACGCTGGCGCGAGGACGTACGGCTCCGATCAAGGCATTTCTGCTCGACCAGCGCCGCGTGGCCGGCGTCGGCAACATCTATGCGGACGAGGCCCTGCACCGAGCGGGAATTCATCCGCGCCGACGCGCGGGCCGCCTGAGCGCGGATCAGTACGAGCGGTTGCGCGAGGCTGTCGTCTGGGCCCTTGAAGCCGGTATCGAGGCGCGCGGAGCGACGATCGACGACTTCCGCCACGTCGACGGCGTCTGGGGCTCGTTTCAGGATCGCTTCCAGGTGCACAGGCGCGAGGGCGAGCCGTGTGCGCGCTGTGGCACGACGATCGTGAAGATGGTGGTGGCGGGCCGGGGGACCTATGTATGCGAGACCTGCCAGCCGCGTCCGCGCGGTCTGTGAAGAATTTCCCGCTGATTTTTTGGATTTTGATGTGTGCCACACTCGGGGTTGGGCGGCGTGTTCCAAAAAACCCGATGCCCCCGCGCGCGGGGGGAGTGGCATTTCGATTAGGCGGCCAACAGCTCGTCCAGACGGCCGCTCTCGACCGCGCTGAGCGTCTCTGAGAAGCCACCGAGCAACTCGTCGCCTACGAGCACCTGCGGGAAGGTCATCATGCCGGTGCGCCCGGCGAGCTCCACTCGTCCGGCAGCATCCTTTGACAAATTGACCTCCGAGAACTCCAGGCCGCGCGCCTTCAACAGGCCCTTCACGCGTGCGCAGAACGAGCAGGGCTCGGTCGTATAAACGATTATCTGCCTGGTATCGCTCATTACTTCATTAAGTGTAGCTCGACGTCCGAGATCCGCAGGGCCAGGGCTCTCCGCCGCCTCCGATCCTAGACTCGTTGGCAGAATGGCGGGACTCCTAAAGACCGAAGCTGTGGTGTTGCGCTCGATGCGCTACGGCGAGGCCGACCGCATCCTGCAGGTCTACACGCCCGGGCGTGGCCGCGTGAGCGCAATCGCAAAGGGGGTGCGACGCGCGCGCAGTCGCTTCGGTGGGCGCCTGGAGCCGTTCTTTCGCCTCCAGATCGAGCTGCACGAAGGGCGCGGCGAGCTGTTGACGGTCACCGGCGCGCAGACCGTCGACGGCCATTCGAGCCTGCGAGGCGACGCTGGCGCGCTCGATGCAGCCGCGCGCGCCTGCGACGCGGTGGGGCGTCTGTTCGAGACATCGGAGCCGCACCCGGGCGTGTTCAACCTGCTCTGCCGCAAGCTGTCGCTGCTGGATGAGAGCCCGGCCGAGGCAACGCGCGCGAGTGCGCTTGCCTTCCGCCTGAAGCTGCTCGTCGCCGCCGGCATCGCACCGCAGTTGGGAGCGTGCGCGTGTTGCGGCGAGCGCGAGCACTTGATCGGCTTCTCCGGTGCTGCCGGAGGGGTCGTGTGCAACTCCTGTGAGGCAGCGGCGTTCCCGTTGAACGAGCCGGCGCACACGTTCATGACGGAGGCGCTCGGACGTCCATTGAGTGAGGCGCCGGTCGGCGAGGAGCGTGTGCTCGGGCAGGTCGAGCGTG
>Ga0210385_10000530_pt1 | contig 26636 bp, 26 predicted proteins | sample IncBWH26OmetaG_FD_160107 | JGI IMG/M metagenome (GOLD analysis project Ga0210385, IMG submission 160107) | Forest soil microbial communities from Barre Woods Harvard Forest LTER site, Petersham, Massachusetts, United States - Inc-BW-H-26-O ...
GGATGCCTTGAAGCGCACGAACGGGAACCCGTTGCCGTGCGCTTCAAGGCATCCTCGCCGCCCTCGCCACCCTTTTTGTTGAGCATTGCCGCACCCCGTTCATCCTTTTCCTGAACCATGAGTAGCTCCCGTCAATCGGTGAAATGCGCATCGTCTCTGCCGATGCAGTACCTCGGCGGGCGCTGGTCGGCCAGCCCGCTTCCACGGCGCCCGCACGAGGTCAACCTGGTCTTGTGCGCCTTAAGGTGCTACTGAATGGTCGGCGGCCGGTTGGCGCCCCATGCCTGCACTTGAGGATTGAATCCGGAATAACCACCCTGCATTGCGGCGGCATAGGGATTCTGTCCATAGGGATTCTGCCCATAATACTGTGCCGGCAGGCCTTGCACGGAAAGCTGCTGTGCCAGGTGCTGGACCGCGATGCTGATTTGCTGTGCTAGTTGCTGGGTGATCACACTTTGAATCGCGAGCTGCTGGGTCAGCTGCCCAAGTACCGGAACCAGCGAGAGGGAATTCGGGTTGGGTCCGAAGGAAGCGGTGGGTCCGGGCCAGGGATGGGGTTGCTGGCCTGCGCCGTGCTGGCCAAGCTCATAACCTGGCCACGGGTGTCCGAGAACGCCGGGCTGGCCCGACAGCACTGAGTTCAGTTGCGGCGCCCCGATGCCCTGAAGTCCAGGAATCTGAGGTGCCAGGCCTTGCGGCGTGAATTGTGTAAAGTTCGACAGCATTTGCGATTCTCCGTCTGAGAGGTTGGAAGCCAAAGCGCTAACGCCACTGCCGCCAAATGAGCAGCGGTGCATCATTGACTCAAGGCGATAGGCCCGGGAATAGACCAAAACTCCCATTGACGGCACAGAGCCGCGTCACCGAGTCCCTTCAAGGAACGTCGCGGTTCTGCGCCGGGCAACTCAACTGTGCTTTTTCACCCTCCTGGATCTGCAGATCGCGCACCCGACCGTCCCCGCAAGCGTATGAGATCCTGCAAAACTTGACCTGCCCGAAGTCCGGGTCTCCCGCCAATTGATTGCCGCAGTCAATGGCGCAGGATTTCTGGTCACGCCCGCAAAGCGACCTGAGCTGATTGGTCACGTCGAAGGATTGGCCATTGCGAGGACTCTTGTAGATGGCACTCTGGATCGCCGGCCCCACGGTTTGTGTGGCTGCCTCGAAATTGGTCTCGCGAAGCTCCGTCGCACGTACCAGACCATAGTGCGTCACGCAGATCATCCGATCCTCATGCTTCTCCAGCCATTCCAGCCATTGTTCATGATCCGTCGGGGCGCCCTGGATCTCGCAACTGCCGTCGCGGGTGCGTAGCCAAGCTCGCTGCTGTATCCGCAGGGCCTGTTGGTCATTGTCGGCAAGCTGCTGCATCCGCTCCTGATAGGCAGCGTTGAGCGCTTCATCCGAGTCGCGCAGGGCTTTTACCAGACAGTTCCTGATGAGTTCGCGATTTGTCGCCACCTCGCAATGTACGATCTCACCCTGTTCGACTTCGATGAGAGGCAGCTTGCGAACCACCACTGATTTGACGGTCAGCACCGAACCTTCGGCCGCAAACACCGAGACCGGCCGATAAATGCTCGAATAGTCGCCCGCGTCCTCATAGCGCAGCTGGTTATCGACATAGACCGACTGCTTCGAAGCTGTAACGACCCAGCGGACCGTGACGTACTGATTCACCGGAATGCCACCTGCCCCGCCCTTATGCTTGCCGTTGGCGGGACCTCCATCGACACGCAGCTGCGTCCGGTCCAGCTCCCAATTGAAGATGATCTGATCGGCGGCGTATACCAGCCTCAGATTGGTTGAGTCGGTCTTTGCGATCACGGTGATCTCAACCGGCGGCCGAAAACTGCACTTGGTGCTGATTCGGTCGCCCCAACCGGTGTGGCTCGTCAGCACGATGCCCTGGTCACTGGTGATTGACGCGCAGTCGATATGATCGTTCTGCGCCATGACCGCCGGGGCGGCGAAGATCAGCAGAACGGCATAAAGCAGCCGAGGTCTTGAGTGGTTCATGCGGGCAGCCATCCTTGTGAGGGTGCAGATACGCTAGGCACTGGAAGGCAGCATGTCCCGGAATTCGGCCACAGTAAGGGCCCAATAATGGTCAATTCGGGCATTCGTTGTGCGCTGCGGCGAAGGGCACCCGCAGCGGGCAGTGCACCGGCTATCCCGCGTTTCAGCTCCCGGTATCGCGATGCTACGATTGAGCATCAGGCGGAGCACTCAAGATGGCATGGAAGTTCCCGACCGCTAATGAACTGCAGCGATTGGCCGCAGTTCTGTTGGCCGCCGCCGTTGTCGGGTTGTGCGTGGCCCCGCCCGCTAACGCCCAGTGGTTGAAGTACAAGACCCCCGGTATCCCACGGCTGCCGGATGGCAAGCCCAACCTGTCCGCACCCGCGCCGCGGATGCCCGATGGCAGGCCGGATCTGTCAGGTCTATGGCGAACCGATGCGGCCGGAGTCCCCGAAACCAGCAAGGCCATGGACGCGGTGAAGCCGCAACCCTGGGCCGTTGCGCTGACCAACCAGCGCAAGGAGCTGCTGCGAAGAGATTCGCCCAGCATCCTCTGCCTTCCCAGCGGCGTGCAGATCGATGATGACGTCGGCAAGGTCGTTCAGAGCGCCAACACGCTGGTCATGCTCTGGAGCGGGACCCAGTACCGGGAGATATTTCTGGACGGTCGCCCGCTTCCGGTGGACCCAAACCCGGACTGGATGGGATATTCAGTGGGGCACTGGGAAGGGGACACGCTGGTCATTGATAGCGCAGGCTTCAATGACAAGACCTGGCTCGACGGCGACGGTCACCCGCACACTGAGCGATTGCATGTCACCGAACGCATCCATCGCTCCGATTTCGGCCATATGGAGGTAATCCGAACCATGGTGGATCCGGGGGCGTTGCTTCAGCCCTGGACCGTACCCGTCAAACTTGAACTCGATGCGGATACCGAGCAGCTGGAATACGTTTGCAACGAGAATGAACGGGATCGCAAGCACCTGGTCGGCAAAGCCTCAGATGAGAAAAGCGTTTCCGTGGATCCGAAACTCCTCGCGAAGTATGTCGGCAGCTATGAGTTCACCGAACCTACAACCCATCAGTTGTTCAACCTGACATTCACCCTCGACAAGGGTCATTTGGTCTTTGGCGGCATGGGTCCATCGGTGGCGCTGACGTCTTCGTCCAATACCGAATTCGCCGGCGACGGGGCGACCTTCAAGTTCGTGACCAACGCATCCGGGACCGTCACCCACGCCGTCATTACAACCGTTGAGGGGGATTTCAAGGCCGTACGCAAGTAGCTGGCCGCTATTTGGGCGCGGGCGCGTCGGGCGAGGTTTGTTGGGACAAAATTCGCCGTCCATCGGCTGCGAACATCGTGCTGGCGTTCGCCAGGCTGGAGCCGTCCTTGGCGCGAAACCCATTCACGGTAATCTTATCGCCCACCTGAACCGAGTGCCGGGTCCAGCCAGCCCGCAGCAGGGAGTTCGGGCTCGACAGTTCCAGTTCCCAGTTGCTGATCATGCCCAATTCATTCGGCACACTCAGATACAGACGGGTATGGGGGTTTTGCCACTCGACCTTGGTGATGGTCCCTTTGAGGATCACCGGCTTGTGACGGTCAAATTCCGCCGCGAAAGAGTGATGCGCGAGCGCCGTCGCCGAATAGATGGCGCCGGCAAGAGACATCGCCGCAAGCGACATGTGAATTATTTTCATTGCGCCTCCATCGCTCCTGTGGAGCCTGCTGTTGCTCCCCGCTATCTTGCTTTTACGTCTTGGCGGGATAGTTCGCAATAGTCAGTACCGTGGCGATGCACCATCTTCAATGGACGGCGGCGCTCACCATTGCGCAAGCGCGATGGCCGGTTTACCGGTCAGACGCTGGATGATGTGCTGGCCGAGGATATCGGCGAAGCTGCCCCGCGCACCCCCGGCCATGTTCACGAGCACCACGCCCGCAAAGCCCTGGTCGGGATTGAAGAAGGCGTAGGCGGTGTACCCGCCGGTACCGCCGTTGTGCCAGTAGGTGCCCGAGGCGGTTTCATGCAGCCAGGCATAGGCGATGCGCATGGTGGGCGGCACGTCGGCCTGCAGGTCATGCGAGCGCTTCAGGGCGGCTGCCAGTGTGCGGCCCGGGGTGCCGCCTGCGGCAACCTGTGCTGGATCGAGTTGCGCCTGCAGATAGCGCAGCATGTCGGCTGCCGTGGAGCGCACTGCCCCGGCTCCGGCCAGAGCATCCAGATCCCAGGCGTGCACTGGGGTGAGATTATCCGCATGGCCGGGGATGAATCGTGCCTGCTGTGCCGGCGTGAGTTTGACGACGGTGTCGGTGAGGTGTAGTGGCTGCAGCACCTGCTTGGCGAGCAGCTGTGGATAGGTCTCACCGGCGGCGCGGCCCAACGCATAACCCAGCAGCCCGAACCCCAGGTTGCTGTAGAGAAAGGGTGCATCGGCGGGCCTGGCGACCCCGTGCTTGGCGATGAATGCCTCGAGGCGGGCGCCATCATAATCGGCATATGGGTTGGCGGGGTCGGCGGGGGCAAAGTTGTCGGGCATCCGGGGCAGCCCGGAATGTTGCGTGACGAGGTCCAGCAGGGTGATCTCACGACCTTCCGGCTTTGCTACCACCCCCGGGGGCAGCAGCTCTCGTACCGGTGTGGCCGGCGTTACTTTGCCCTGCTCGATCAGTTGCGCCAGGGTGAGGCCGGTGAAAGTCTTGGTAATGGAACCGATTTCGAAGAACTGATCAGGCTGCGCTGCCCCCAGGGCGAAGACCTGGTGTCCGGACCGGGTCACCACTCCCACCGCGACACCGATGCCCTTGCCTGGTGCCAGCACGCCGGCGGCCAGCGTCTGTTTCAGGTCCTGTCGCAGGACCGCCTGCAGCTGCGCCGCTTCGACCGGAGGTATTGCGGGGTCGAAGGTGGCGGCTGCGGGGGGCGTTGGTGCGATGCGCTGCTCCTGCCGCACGAGGTTGAGCTCGATTTCCGGCGATGGCTTCCCGGTGGCGCCCAGCATCTGGGTCCAAATACCCGTAAGCGTCTTGCCGTCTTGCGAAAGACGGCCGTGCCAGCGACCCATCACCGTCGGGATCAGGAAGGAGAGCTCTGGGTCGTCAAATTTTGCCTCGGTGCAGGTTTGACCGAAGGCGTTCTGATCCACGCTGTCAAAGGAACAGACCAGCTCACCCTTGTTGCCACTGCGGACCACGACCTGAATTCGCAAAGCCCGCGGCACGCCCAGCCTTCCTAACCATATTCCATCCACGGCTGAGGGTTTCTCGGCCGGAACAAAGGTATCGCGCGCAAACACCAGCGGCAGCGGTGACCCCTGGGACCAGGTGCCGGTGAGAGTCGCTCCGTCCGCACTCACGGTGCCCGTCCACGTGCCATTCACTGCAGGGACCTTGAACGAGAAGGCCGAACCGTCCAGGTGAAAATCCGCACAGGGAATTCCATTGGCGCCCTGGTTGGGACTGTCCAGGGTACCGGCCAGGGTGCCATCGGCGGACCTTGTCAGATGCAGGATCAGGGCCAGCGGCCCGAGTTGACCGTTGAAGTTGCCCGGCGCCAAGGGCGCCCCCTGAGCGAAGACCTGGCCGCCGAACAGGAAGGGGGCGGCAATCAGCAGCGGGACGATCAAAAGGCGAGTCCGCGCCATACTCATACCGATTCCCCTGCTCTCTTCTCAGTGACCAATGCAAGCTGATCCATCCGCTTCTGGGTCTTGGCCGCCTCGACCAACTGCAGCAGCGTCAGTAACCCAAAGAGCGCCCCGATGACCAGGGCGGACAGGGCCGCGCCGCGTACCCCGCCTGGGCGCTGCAACTGCGAGCCGATGATCGTGACCACAGTGCCTACCCCCAGCGGAGCGAGGTACCACCAGGCATAGTTGCGAGACAGGCGACGGCGCCGCTCGAGTTCGATGTGATAGCGCCGCACGGTCTCACCAAAATCGAGGTCCGTCGGAATTGGCCGCACGCGCACGAAGCGCCACAGAAATGCCGCGACGAACACGGCGCCCAGCACGGTAAGACCGCAACCCAACCGGATGATGGGTGGAGCCGGCGACCACAGCATAATGGCAGCGAAAATGGCGCTGACCGCCACGCATGCGCCCAGCTCGATGGTCACAGCTCGCCGGATCACCGTGTCGCGCAGCGCAATCTCGCCGCGGATCTGGCCAAGAGTGAGCTGTGGCGCAAGCCGACCGGCCAACAATACCCCGGTCGGCGACTGCAGCCGCAGAAAATAGAGAATGCCGAGGCCCAGCGGAAAGCCGACCAGCAGCGCCGGCCGGTTCAGCAGCAGCGCCGGTGCCCTCCACCAAAGAATCCCCTGCGACAGCAGCACGGTGGTTGCCACCAAAGTCACGTCCAGAGCCACTGTGCGCGCCTGTCGCTCCAGAGTCGGGAGGCGCCAGGCATCGCGCAGGGCGAGAACGGCGAGGATCAGCACGGTGGGGATGGTCGCGACCAGCCAATGCGCCTGAAAAGAACCATAGAAACTCGCCCACCACAGGAACAGGCCAACCATGAGCACATACACCGGGTTGGTCGTACGGCGCAGGCGGCTGGCAATCACGAATGGCAGGGTGCGCACGGCATCGTGCAGGTATTCGCGGGGTGACGCACAACGCTCCGCGAGGTCGCCCAGAACCTCCTCACGGCACGCCGGGGGTGTCAGCCGGCGTACCCACCGTTCGATCAAGGGCGAACCGGAATTGACATCGCCGACCATAGGTCCTTCCTCCCCGCTGCCCTGACCGCCTCCCACAGCCGCCGCGCCGCGATCAGTGAGTCGCGCAGCGCCACTTCTCCGTCACGCTCCAACCGATAGTAACGGCGCGCGCGACCGCCCCGCTCCGGGGTCGGATCCGACAGCCACGAATTGATCAGCGCCTTGTCCTCCAGGCGATCAAGCGTCGCATAGACGGCGCCGGGTGAGACGCTGCGTGCCGAGAGTGCCTCCACGGCTTCATGGATGGGTACGCCATAGGCCCGCTCGCCGCAGCGCAGGATGGCGGTGAGGACGGTTTGTTCAAACTGACCGAGCTGGGGAGCGTGCTTCATTTGTCCTACACTGTATGGGTAACAGCGCTCGCATGCAATTCCGGTGATCGCCGAAGCCTGCCTACCGCCCATTTCCCGGCAAGGTTGATTAATCAATTGAGAGTCGCATACCGGCGGCTCAAGGCAGCTTTTCCGCAGTTTGTAACATCGCCTTGATTCCAAACGTCCTGCGTCGCATAACCCCCGGGCGTCCAACGGATCCGTCAATCGTTCACTGCCAGCCGGAGGTCTCAAAATGAACAAGTGGCTGTTGGCCATTGCCCTATCGGCCATCGCAGGCGCCGCCTACGGTGATGACTTATGTGCCGTCAATCCCTTTTCGAAGGCCGAGGCGGAACAGGGAAAAGTGGCCTTTGATTCCCATTGCGCCCTGTGTCATCAATACAATATGACGGGACGGGAGCCCGGCAATTACCAAAACGAATCCCCGAACATCAATCTGCTATCGGCCAGTGATCTGAAATTCCTGGATGGCGCAGGTGGCACCGTTCCGCCTCTCATCGGTGAAAAGTTCTTCAAGAAACAGCAAAACCTGACTCTTACTGACTTCAGTGTCGAACTGGGCGGCGCGGCGAACACTTTCCCGCTGAAGGATTTCGTAGCGCCGAAGACGTATTTCCTGCTGGCCGCGTACGTGCTCTATCGTAACTGCGGCAGAATGTAAGCGGCGCACCACTCTGTAGCTGAAACTCAAGCGCAAACGTCCCGTCTAACCCTCCCGCTGCGCGGTACGGTAAAGTACTGCCTGGTGGATCAAGGAGAGGACGTCATGTTGAGAGCGCCCGCTTGTCATCTGTCGCGGCGCGATGCGCTGCGTGGCGCACTGGCGCTGAGCGCCAGTGCATGTCTGTCGACACCCCTCCTGGGTGCGCCCGGCCCCGCGCTACCCCTGATCACCAAAGCCATTCCTTCGAGTGGTGAGAAATTGCCCGCCATCGGATTGGGCACTGACAAATTCGAATTGGATGAACGTGAGCCGATCATCACCGAGATCCAGCGCATGGAGCAGCTGGGTGGCAAAGTGATCGACACGGCAGCTGCCTACGGCGACAGCGAAACCCTCATAGGCGAGGCATTGGACGGCATCCGCGAGCGTATGTTCATTGCCACCAAGCTCACCCTCAGCGGCCGCGGTATGCACGCTGATGGAGTCGGCGGTCAGGCCAGCTTCGAACGCTCCCTGATGCGCCTGCGCACGACCAAGGTCGATCTGCTGCAGGTTCACAACCTTGATGGTGTCGATACACTGCTGCCGCAGATGCAGCAATGGAAGCAGGCCGGGAAGGTCCGCTATGTCGGCATCACCACGTCACGTGTGTCGCAGCACGAGGAGATGATTGGTTATCTTCGCAAGTATCCGCTGGACTTCGTGCAGGTTGATTACTCGCTGGATAATCGCGAGGCGGCCAAGACTTTGTTGCCCCTCGCCCAGGAGCGTCATGTGGCCGTACTGGCCAACGTTCCTTTCGGTTTTGGCAGCATTTTGCGCCAGGCCCAAAGCCGCAAACTGCCGCCGTGGGCTGCGGACATCGATGTCACCACCTGGGGTCAGTTCCTGCTCAAGTACGTGATCTCCCACCCTGCCGTCACTTGCGCGATTCCCGGATCGACGCAGGTCGCACACTTGACGGACAACCAGGGCGCGGCGCGCGGCCGGCTGCCCGATGAGGCCATGCGGCGGCGGATGGAGCAGTATTGGGATTCGGGAGCCGGCTAAGCACCCGCGGCCAGCCAGGCCACCAGATCGCCTTTGAGTTTTTTCATGTCCGATTCGCGCGTATACATCATGTGTCCGGCATCGTAGTAGTGGTGCTCGACGCGCGCGCGCACCTCAGCCGGGACGTCAAGCTGCGCCAGCGACCAGTTCGAGGCGCTGTATGGCGTACCCAGATCATAGAAACCGCTGGCCACCAGGACCCGCAGGTGCGGGTTGCGCCGCAGCGCGCGGGCCAGATCCGGACTCGTCGAGGTGAAGCTATTGCCTTTTTGTTCACCGCGGTTCCAGTCCCAGTGTTTGTTGACCTCCATCGACAGCACCTCGTACCGGGCCTGCATGTCCAGGCCGAGGTTTTCACTCATATAGGCATGCGCCGCCATGGTGTACGGGGGGACCAGGGCCTCGATCCCGGGATCGAACTCCCATACGTAGGAACGGCTCGCGGCCATCGGGCCCGTCACGCGCGCCTCGAGCCGGCCCACGATCTGTCCACGTTCGCGCAGCAATTGCACGAAGTAAGTTTCGTCATTGATGCGCAGGTTCTTCTGCTCCACCAGCGAGGGTGCCAGGCCGGTCAGTTCCGCAACGCGTTTCACCACACGCTGGCGCTCCGTCCCAGACAGAGCCGATCCTTTGTGCAGCGCTGCCAGATACTCCTCCGCGACGTATTCCTCGGCTGCCGCTCGCGCAGCGCTGGCTGACTGCGCCAGGCGTCCCTTGAGCTGGCCGTGATATTGGGCCACACCGGCGAAAGCCGGCAGAAACAGCGCGAACGGCAGTTCATTGCGCGGCGCGAACACCAGACTCTGCAGATCCATCGCGCACGACACGAGCACCAGGCCTGAGAGCGCCACGCCGCATTCCTGAAGCTTGTCCGCCAGCGCCGCGGCGCGCGTCGTACCGTAGCTTTCACCCACAAGGTAGACGGGCGAACTCCAGCGTCGATGCCGACCGAGCCAGGTGCGGATGCATTCGGCCAGGGCGTTCACATCGCCATCGACCGCGAGCATCTTCTTGCGTGCTTCTTCAGTGGCGGTCACGGAATAGCCGGTGTGCGGCGGGTCAACAAAAACCAGATCGAACTGGTCGAACCATGACTCGGGGTTGTCGGTCACGCTGTACGGCGGCGGCGGCATGCTGCCGTCCTCGCGGATCACGACGCGTTTGGGTCCGAGCGCGCCCAGATGCAGCCAGATCGATGCGGATCCCGGACCGCCGTTGAAAGCAAAACAGACCGGGCGGCTCGGCGCCGAAGCCTGGTCGAGAAAATACGCTGTCGTGAAAATCGCCGCCTCGAGTTCACCGCTCTTTTCGTCGATTCCACCCGAAAGTATCGGAATGAACTCCGCGATGGCATTGTATTTGAGCGTCTGGCCGCCCAGTTGGATCGACGCCGAGCTCTTGCTCGGGGCCCGTGCGATGAGCTTTTCGACCTTCTCACGCAACCGCTTCTTGGCGTCCTCGACAACGGGGGTCTGCGTCGGTTCGGTCATTGGAATTCCTGTCCGTCTGGGAGTTGAGGGATGATAGCCGGCCTGCCCGCGCCGCATCATGAGAATCTCGGAGCGCCGGGTCAAGGCGCGGCCGGCGACGGGTTACGGTAGACTCAAGCCATGAGCATCTGGATTACAAAACACACGGTGGCGGAGATTCAGGAGCGTTCGCGCAATACCCTCTCTGAACATCTCGGCATTTGTTACACCGAAATCGGCCCCGATTACCTGCGGGCAACGATGCCGGTCAACAGCCATACGCACCAGCCTGCCGGAGTCCTGCACGGCGGCGCTTCGGTGGCCCTGGCCGAGTCCTTGGGCAGTGTCGGGGCCAATATGTGCATCGATCGTGCGACGCACATGTGCGTGGGACAGGAGATCAACGCCAATCACCTGCGACCGGTCTCATCAGGCCTGGTGACCGCCACGGCGCGCCCCTATCATCTGGGCAGCCGTAGCCAGGTGTGGCACATCGAAATACGTGAGGAACATGACAAACTGGTGTGCATTTCGCGCCTGACGACTGCGGTCATTCCGCGAACCTAATTCAGGGATAAGGAGCAAGTTCATGACGCGCAAGCCACACTGCTCAGTGCTCATTCGCGCAGGCCTGGTACTGGCCGCCACCCTTTGCCTCGTGTCGGCGTCATTCGCGGCTGACGATGGCGGCGCTGCGGTGCGCGTCGGCATCATCGGGACCGGGAAGATCGGCGCTGCGCTGGCGGAATTGTGGGTGCGTTCGGGTCACGAGGTGATGATCTCTTCGCGCCACCCCGAGCAACTTGCCCCGCTGGCTGCCAGGTTGGGACCCAAGGCGCGTGTGGGTACGCCAGCGCAGGCCGCGGCATTCGGTCCGGTGGTCATGCTTGCCGTGCCGTACAACGCCACCCCGCAGGTCGGCCATGACTACGCGAAGCAGATGGCCGGCAAGGTGGTACTGGATGCGGGCAACCCCTATCCCGAGCGCGACGGCGCAATGGCAGATGCTGCGCGCATCAAGGGCGCCGGCCCCTCGTCGCGGGATTTCCTTCCCGGCGTGCGTCTGGTGCGCGCCTTCAATGCCATTATCGCCGGTAACCTTCTGACCGAGTCGAATCGCTCCGGAGAACGCTATGCCATTCCGATCGCGGGCGATGACCCCGTGGCGCTGCAGCAGGCCGCGACGCTGGTTCGCGACGCCGGCTTCGACCCGGTGGTGGTGGGTGATCTTTCCAAGGCGCACCTGTTCGACGTGGGTTCAGCCGTCTATGTAAAGCTGATGACAGCCAAGCAGCTGCGCGCGGCTCTGGGACTGCCCCACTAAGCATGAGCGTTGCGCGACCTTTGCAGCGGCGACGATTTCGGTGAGTTGAAACAAGATCAATAATATTGAATAATATATTGATATATAAATATAATATGCCCCGATTTTTTCTCGGGTCGCGCCCTTTCGCCGCTGCGGTCAAGCCACTTCACTGATCGTGCGATCGGCCGCAGAGGCGCTAAGATCCGGCGCTATGAGCGAGATCACTCCGCCGCACACTCACCACACTCAATGCGGAGTCGATGCGGTCATCATCACCGATGAACTCAAGCGCCGGCCTTCGCGAGCGCCGGACTTCGAATCTGAGAACCGCGTGTTGTTGAAGCTCGCCAACACCATGGCTCAGGACCCGCGGCGCGCGCTGCAGGAACTCGTCGACAGCGCCCGGGAACTGTGCCGCGCGGGTTCGGCAGGCATCTCGCTGCTTGACCCGAACCGCAAGGACTCCGACCCGCAGTTTCGCTGGGTAGCAACCTCAGGGGAGTTCTCACACTACGCCGGCAACACCGTGCCGCGTCATTTCAGTCCTTGCGGCACGGTGCTGGATCGCAATCACCTGCTGATGATGGCCGATCCGGTGCGGCACTTCCCCTACATCGATGTGCTTTCGCAGCCCGTACCCGAGGTGCTGCTGGTGCCGTTCCATCGGGGTGCGCACGCCGTCGGCACGGTTTGGGTGGCTGCGCATGCCAAGGAGCGACACTTTGACGGTGAAGATGCCCGGCTGGTGGCCAGTCTGGCGCAGTTTGCCGAAGCCGCGGTCCAGGTGATGGCCACTGCGGATATCAACCGCGAACTCGAAGAGGCCGCGCGTCTGGCGGCGGAGCGTGAACTGCAGCGGCTGGCGCAGGAAAACCGCCGCATCACGGCCCTCATCGGCGAACGGGAGTCGGCCGAGGAGGCCATCAAGCGCGAACTCAAGGACACCCGGCTGCTGCGCGATGTCGCGGCGCGGCTCATCGGCGAAGACGAATCATCGGCGCTGTTCGACGAAATCCTCGCGGCGGCGATCACCATCACCGAGGCTGACGCGGGCACGATCCAACTGCTCGACGGACCCACGCAGACCCTGACATTCCTGTCCTCCCGTGGCTTCACGCCCGCCATTTCGGCACACTTCGCGCGCATCGATGCCGATTCGGATTCCCCCTGCGGGATCGCACTGTCGAGGGGCGAACGCACCTTCGTCGAATTCACCGACGATGCGGCCGCCGCTGCCGACAGTTCCAACCGACTGCACTATGAGCATGGACTGCGTTGTGCACAGTCCACGCCTCTGTTGAGTCGCTCCGGCCGTAAACTGGGCATGTTCTCCACGCACTGGCGTAACGCGCGGACCTTGACTGAACGCGAACTGCAGTTCCTGGATCTTCTGGGTCGACAGGCCGCCGATCTCATCGAGCGCTCCCAGGCGCGCGAAGCGCTGCGGGACAGCGAGCGGGAGCTTCGTGAAACCGATCGTCGCAAGGACGAATTTCTGGCGGTTCTGGCCCACGAACTGCGCAATCCCCTGGTGCCCATCCGCACCGGAATCGAGTTGCTGAAGCGGGTGCCGGATCAGCCGGCGCTGGTGGAAAAGATCCGCCCGATGATGGACCGCCAGGTCAGGCACGTGGTGCGGCTGATCGATGACCTGCTGGATGTTTCGCGCATCGCCACGGGCAAGATTGCGCTGCAACGCCAGCCGGTGGTGCTGTCAAATCTGGTGAACAGCGTGGTGGAAGCCAATCGCAGCGCCATCGCCGCGGCGGGCTTGAAATTGGAAGTACAGCTGGATGACCCGCAGCGGATACTCGAGGTGGATCCGACACGGCTGTCTCAGGTCATTGGAAATATCCTGCACAACGCCACCAAGTTCACTCCCGAAGGCGGCACCATCACCCTGCGTGCGGACGAAGAACCGGGCAACGGCGCCTCGGGTCGCAATCTGGTGCTGCGCATCTCGGATACCGGGATCGGCATTCACAAGGATCTGCTGCCCACCATCTTTGGTCTTTTCACCCAGGTCCACAGCGACAGTTTTTCCCGCTATGGAGGCTTGGGAATAGGGCTCGCCCTCGCCCGCAAACTGGTTGAACTGCATGGCGGCTGGATCAGCGCGACGAGCCCCGGTCCGGGTCTGGGGACCGAATTCATCGTGACCATCCCGGCGACGCTGCCGCACCTTGAGGCGGTTGCCGCAGCGGCGCCCTCTTACCGTCTGGATGCCCAGCGGATTCTGGTCGTGGACGACAATGCCGATGCCGCCGATTCGACCGCACTTCTGATCGCCCAACTCGGAGGTGAGGTCAAGGTCGCCTACGATGGGATGAATGCCCTGGAGATGCTCAGGGATTTCGATGCCTCGCTGGTGTTGCTGGACATCGGAATGCCGGGGCTTGATGGCTATGAAACCTGCGTACGCATGCGTCGTGAGAAAGGCGATGCAATACGCATCGTCGCGGTCACGGGATGGGGTCAGGAGGAAGATCGTCGACGCGCTGCGGAGGCCGGATTCGATGCGCATCTGACCAAGCCGGTCAATCCCGCGCATCTGGCCGGGTTGGCAACCGGGGCCAGCAGCCCGGAGCCTCCGGGCCAGCGCTCGGCACGCGCCTAGGTCAGAGGTTCTGCGGCGGGGTGTCGTTGCAGCGTGCGCGAATGTGTCAGCAGGCCCCTGATCAGGGTGCGCATGCGTAGCGCCGAGTGAGTCAGCTCCTGAATCAGGTTGCGGGCCCGTTCCGGGAGTTTCGCGCCGAACTCCTCCAGAACACTGCGGCCACCGCCATCGATTGAAAGCAGCGGCTCATCGAGGTCGTGAGCGATTGCCGCAAAAAACGCTTCCAATTCCCGATTCAGCAGCTCCAGACGATGGGTGCGCTCCACCACCCGGGCCTCGAGCTCCAGATTCAATGCCCGCAGTGCCGCCTCGCTTTCACGCAGCCGTGACTCCACGCCCTTCTGCTCGCGAAGGTCGCGCAGTATCGATGTCAGAAGTTTCAGCTCTCCGGCCCGGTCGCGGTGCGCGACCATCGTCTGCCACACCGGAATCTCCGTGCCCTGCGTGGTCTTCAGGCGTACTTCCCCGCGCCAGTAGCCATGCTGCAGCGCCGCCGGCACGATGACCTCGTTACGAAACTTCAGGGCCTCCGGAGAATAGGACTCCGAGATGTGCTGATCCTTGAACTCTCGCAAGCCCGTGGCCGCGGTCGGTTCATGAGTCTGGTAGGCGGCCTCATTGATGTATACGGGATTGCCATCCAGACCCACGGTCACCACCGGGTCTGGCAGCAGCTCGACAATGGAGGCCAGCATGCGATTGCGTTCGGTCAGCTGCATGCCCTCATGGGCGTACAGGGCCAGCGTCACGAAGTCCGACAGACTTTCGACGAAGGCCAGTTCAGTCTCGTACCAGGAACGCATGTGACCGACGTGCTCATGGCAGATCACACCAATCGTGCGACCGCCTCGGACGATGGGGGCATCCAGCATCGATGCGATCCCCAGCGGCCGCAGATAGCTATCGGCCAGCTCGCTCGTGACCGGATCGTTGATGGCGTCCGTGGCTACAACCAGCTGATCTCCAGTCAGCGCCGCCCGATAGCGCGGGCAATTCGCCAGTGACAGCGATCCGCCCTCCACGTGCAGATAGTCAACCGCGCTGAACCGGTCCACGGCCACCAGTGATTGACCGGTTTCGTCGAAGAACCAGATACCAACGCGCTCCACGCCCAGCGCCCTGGCGGCCCTCTCCGTCATCAGGTGATACACGCGCTGCATGTCACCGGCCCGGGCGGCCGGCATGATCTCCGCCAGCAACTCAATGGCGACGGGCCGAAAATGATCCAGATAGCGGTTGTGCAGGCTCCAGCTGCGATCGCGGACGGAGAGCCGGACCCCCAGATACTGACCGTTGCGGTCATGCAGCGGTTGCCAGGACACCGTCACCCAGATGACCGATCCGTCCTTGCGCACGAAGCGCACCGGCAGATCATTGCCGGGGCGATGTTCGCCGACCAGGTGATCGAAGAGTTCGAAGGTGATGTGATCGTCTTTGGCCACCAGCGGCCAGGGAAAACGCTTCATGGCCCGGCATTCCGCGGCGCTGTAACCGGAAATGGCGAGGCCGGCGTTGCTGGTCCAGTGCAGCGTCTCGTCGGGACGGATCCATGAGTCCCAGTCGTAACTGCCCTCGGCAATCAGTTGATAGTCGTCGAAGGAGAGTTCGCTGCGCTCATTCGTGGCCATATGAGCTGAAACCATAGCATTGCGGAACTCATCGCGGCTCGCCGGCCGATGGTGCGACGCACTGCCTTCCCCGGCCCTCGCGACCTTGATCCTGTTCTTGGCAGTGACGCCTGCGGTAGGCATATTCTGACGGCCGGTTCCGGCATCGCGCGGTGACGTCGCAGTACCGGTACGCCAGTATTCCCAGATGGCCACCAACCCCGCAGAGATGAAGCTGTCACCCTCCGCTGCCGCACCCCTGTCTGGGGCGGCTTTCGCCGACATCGACAACGAAACGACCCAGCCAACGCAAAGCGGCAACACCTGGACTTTCGAGCAATGGCTGGAGGCGCTGGCACAGGGCGAGTGCGACTGTGAAACTCTCATTCGCGGCGTGGGTGATTCGATAGACGAGAATCCCGATGCCTGCTGGGAACTGCTGGCGTTGGTGGATCAGTACTATCGGCGGCACCGGATCACCGATGCCGACTTCCACAATCTGAACCTGCTCGGCCAGGCACTGCTGCTCGAAACGATGCCCAACGAGGGTGCGCGGCCGGCCAAGGCCGCGCCTGAAAAAGCAGCGCCCGCCACCACCGGGCAACCGCCTGCGCCACCACCCAGGGTCAGTGTCTCGGGCGCACCAGCGGTGACCAAGGCCACGGTCGCGGTGAACGACATTTTGCGTAACCGCTACCGCATCGATGGAATACTGGGTCGCGGCGGCATGGGTACCGTCTATGCCGCGACCGATCTTTATCGCCCGGACTACATTCCCTCAGATCAGCGCATCGCCCTGAAAGTCCTGCACACCGAGGTCGTGCGGCGCCCCGGATTGCTGACGGAACTACGCGGCGAATTCCAATGCCTGCAGTCGCTCTCGCACCCGAACATCATTCGCGTCCATGAATTCGACCAGGACGGGGATATTTCATTCTTCACGATGGAGCAGCTCACCGGCGCACCGCTGGGCCGGGTGCTCGCCGAGCAGCAGTCCGAAACTCTGCATCGGCCGTATGCGCTGGCCATCATTCAACAGGCAGGCGCCGCGCTCGCCTATGCGCACTCGCGCGGCATCGTCCACGGGGACCTCAATCCCGGCAATATCTTCATCACCGAGTGGGGCGAGATACGCGTTCTGGATTTCGGGGCTGCGCAACGCACCAGCCGCATACAATCGATTGAGGCTGCGAACGAAGCGGCTTTTCGAACCTCCGTCGCCACACCCTCCTACGCCAGCTGTGACCAGCTGGAGGGCAAGGAGCCCACGACCGAGGATGATGTCTACGCCATGGCCTGCATTACCTACGTATTGCTGGCCGGCGAGCATCCCTTCCAGGGCCGCAATGCGCTGGCGGCGCGCCAGGCGCGCCAGACGCCGCGACGCCCTGCCGGCATCAGCGGCGGACAGTGGCGTGCGCTCAAGGCCGGCCTCAGTTTTGACCTCAAGGATCGCCCCGCCGACATGAAGGCATGGCTGCAGCGGTTCGATCTGCCGTCCGTTCCGCTGTTACTGCCTTCGCTGAGCACCATCAGCAGTGCCCGACCGCGCCCGAGGCGTGTCGGACCCCCGGTGCTCACCGCGCTCATCGCACTCGCCGCCGGGCTGTGCTGGTGGGCACAGGATCAGTATGGCTGGCTGAAAACCAGCGGCGCCGATACCGCCATCAAAGCCACTGCAACGGCCGTGCATTCGGCCATCGGCGAGAACATCCCGAGCGTGGCGGGCCAGGCGCCTGCCCTACCCACGCCACCACCGCCCAAGGTCGCTCCCGCGGTGCAGGCGCAGGCATTGCCGGCTCCTGAGGCGCCCGCAAGCAGGAAACCCGCGCAAGTATCCCCCGCAGCCGCGGCGCCAGCCACCGCGGGCTATCGCGAGAGCGCTCGCATTGAGCTCACGGCCAGCACCGTGGAAGTCCCGCCCATGCAGCCGGTTGCGAGTGTCCCGGTCAGTCGTCGCCACAACTATCACGAGGAGGTCAGCTTCACCTGGTCGACGGAATCCGGAACTGCGAAACCAGGCCAGGACTTCATGCCGGTGAAGTCGCGAACCGAATACATTGCAGCGGGCGCTCCCCAGACTCGCCTGCTGGTGCCGATCGTGCAGAACCCCAGGCGCCATCTCTCCCGAACCTTCTATGTCGTCGTCAATACGCCAGGCGACGGAGCGACGCTCGGCGCGCGAACCATCACCCAGGTCACCATACCGGCATCGGATTGAATAACCATGAAAGAACCCACCAGCGCTCAGCCGTTCATCAGCGATATCAAGACGCTGCGCGAGCGTGCCCGCGAGCACATCGAATCCGGAACGGTCACCTTCACCTACGAGGGCGATGTCCAGAAGACCATCGATATCCTGCAGACCGTGCTGGCCACCGAAATCGTCTGCGTGCTGCGCTACACCATGCACGCCGTGACCGCCGCCGGCATCTCCAGCGAGGGCGTCAAGTCCGAGTGCCAACAGCATGCGCAGGAGGAACAGGCGCACATGCAAAGCGTCGCCGAACGCATCAACCAGCTGGGCGGCACGCCGAACTTCGATCCCAAGGGTCTTGCGACCCGGTCCGCCTCAGAATATGGATCGGCTCAGACCCTGATCGAAATGATCAAGGAAAACCTGATCGCCGAGCGCATCGCAGTGGATCACTACCGTGAGTTGATCCGCTATTTTGGTGATACCGATCCGACCACCCGCCAGATGCTGGTCGGGATACTGGCGGTTGAAGAAGAGCATGCCAACGACATGCACGATCTGCTGATTGCCCATCAGGGCCGCCCGATGCTGGAGAACTGACAGCTTAAGGGCGCTGCGTCGCCTGCAGGCGCCGGTTGCGCACGAACAGCGCCTGACCCACCAGCGCCGTCGCCAACAGCGCGATATTCGAGGCCATGAACACCCAGTTATGCAGCAGAACGCTGTAGAGCGTGTAGCCGCTTGAGGCAACAAGCTGCCCGACAAAAAGCCATCGCGATACGCCCTGCGTGGCCTTGGTCTTCCACTGGGTATACACCTGCCGTCCGAGCGTCGTGAGCAGGATGACGGAGCTTGCCCAACCAATGAGTTCGATGGAGAACATTGTCGATGCCGGCAGCTTGTGCTGCAAGTCAGGAGCGCGCAATGGCACCGGCACAACCACGCGTTGTAGGCAATTCCCGTACGCCACGGTGTGACGTTTTCCGGCGTCTCATTCAGACCCCCGACCGCTGGTGGCCGCTCGCCTGAGGGGCTTTGCTATGGGCTGGGAGGATCCACCATGAATGTCATTCGTCGAAAACTGGCGGTCGTGACGGGCGCCGCCACGGAGGTGGGCCTGGAACTCGCACGCCTGTGCGCGCGGCAGGGGTTCGACCTGATCATCACGGCCGAGGAGGCGCTGGTTCACGATGCAGCCGAGGAGCTGGGCCTCATGGGCGTGACCTGTAGGTCCGTTCAATGCGATCTGGCGAGCAGTTCCGGGTTTGCTTCACTCATGGCGGTGATCGCTTCTGGAGAACGGCCTGTCGATTTCCTGTTTGCGAATGCCAGCTGTGGCGTGGAACAGGACACTGCCGAAGAGGACCTCAACGAAGCCATACAGGCCATCCAAACCAGCCTCGACGGTACGCTGCGCATGATATTCGCGGTGGCGGCAGGCATGCGTTCGCGAGGTCAGGGGCACATTCTGATCAGCGGTTCCACCACAGGATTGATGCCGGGAACGACCCAGGCGCTCTACAACGGCTCAAAGACCTTTCTGGATTCCTTTTCCGTGGCGCTCGGCAACGAACTGCAAGGCAACGGTGTCACGGTCAGCTGCCTGCTGCCGCGGGGCTCGCAGACAGACCTGTTCGACCGTGCAGCCATCGCCAACTTGGGATTTGAGAGCCTCGCGGCCAGATCGACAATCATTGGCGCGGCCAGTGCCACTTTGCACTAAGAGTGGCGCGCAATACGCCGGCGGATCTGTCCATGACCCACGTGCGGAATGCCGGACCTCGGTCCGGACATTCCGCACGTGTGCCTAACGCCGACTCTGCCAGTTATGGGCCGCGTCGACCACGATAGCCGTAGAGCAGCCAGCAGACGACCAGTACGATGACGATCAGACCAATGGGTCCGACACCCCAGCCTGCTCCGAAGCCCCAGTACAGACCGCCACCACCGCCGAACAGCAGAAGCAGCACTATCAGAACAACTAAAAGGTCCATGAGTCCTCCTGACACGGGCAACGACTATTGGTGGAACTGAAGTACTGTAGGCGCACGGCAACGGCACGGCTGTAGGCTGCGCGGATTACAATCTGTCATCGCCGGCTTACGGTCAGGGCTGGCCCTGCGCGCCCCCCGCCCCGAAAACATTGCCGGAGGTGTAGCTGGCATCGCTGGCCGCCAACTGCACATAGATGGAAGCCAGCTCGACCGGTTGCCCGGGACGCCCGAGCGGGGTCTGGCTGCCGAAATGCGTGTACTTTTCAACCGAGGAGCCGCCGCTGATCTGAAGCGGCGTCCAGATCGGCCCCGGTGCCACGCCATTGACGCGAATGCCGCGCGCAGCGAGCTGCTTGGCCAACGATTTGACGTAGCTCATCGTGGCAGCCTTGGTCTGCGCATAGTCATAGAGATCCGGTGACGGGTCATAAGCCTGCTCGGAGGTCGTGCCTATGATGCAGGCCCCTTCCTTCAAGTGTGGCAACGCAGCCTTGATGATGTAGAAGGGCGCGTAGATATTCGTTTTCATGGTGGCATCGAATTCCTCATCGCTGAGGTCCGCGATGGAAGCGCGCGAGTGCTGGATGGCGGCATTGCATACCAGGATGTCCAACCCACCCAGTTTCTGCACTGCCTCGGTCACCAGCTGCCGGCAGAAATCCCGTTCGCGCAAGTCACCGGGAATGGGAACGCCAACCCGTCCCGCATCCCTGATGAGCTGAATCACCTCCTGCGCATCCGGCTCTTCGGCAGGCAGGTAATTGATGGCCACATCGGCGCCTTCGCGGGCGTAGGCAATGGCCGCCGCGCGCCCCATTCCGGAATCCCCGCCGGTGATGAGCGCCTTGCGGCCCGCCAGACGCCTCGAGCCCCGATAGCTGCTTTCGCCATGATCAGGCTTGGGCGTCATCTTTCCGGCGAGACCTGGCCAGGGCTGCGTCTGTTCCTTGAACGGTGGCTTGGGATGCTTGGTCATACTTGCTCCGGGTAGAGGGTTTCGTGCCGGTCACCATAAAACGGGCATGGCGTGCCGTGCCGCCGGAAGTCCTACCGCTGAGAGGGTCAATTTCTCCGACACGCCGATGCGGTTCGCCGCGGACTGCGCCGGGCACAGCCACGGGCTAGTTTTCAATTGCGATCGATTCATCAGGATGCGCCCATGACAACCCGCGCCATCAGCAGGAAGACCGCCCGCACCACTGCCAAATGGTCGGCCCAAGTCAGGCGCACCAGCGATGCGCTCGATCTGAAGTCCGGCATCTTCAAGGGTACTGCCCGGCAGATTGCCCACTGTCTGAAACGCTCCGCCGATGCCAGTCGCCGCAGGAAGACCACGCCCTTCCGATCGGCGATGTCAATGCTCAATTTCGAAATCAATCGCGGCGGCAAGGGACTGTCGGCCGGCCGCAGGCAGGTGCTGAACCGCGCCAAGGACGAGCTGCGCAAGGCCTATGGACGCCCGACCCGTCCGGCATAGCGGCATAGCTTACGAGGGGTCGGGCGGACCTCCTACAGGCGCCCGACTGCACTGAGCGCCATGCTGCCGATCGTTCAATCACTGGAGACTGCAATGGGCATCAACAAGGATCAGGTCGAAGGGCGGGCGAAGGAAGCAGCCGGAAAGGTTCAGGAAGCCGCTGGCAAGGCAACCGGCAACATCGGCACCCAGGCGAAGGGTCTGGGTAAACAGGCCACCGGTGCCGCGCAGGCGAAGTACGGCGATGCCAAAGAGACCATCAAGGAACAAAAGCGCGACGCCGAAAAGCGTCCGTAAGGCTGCAACACCTCCCATACAGTGGTTCAAGGCATCCACGACTGTATGCGGGCGGTGGCGTCGGGACCTGCGAGATTTAGTAAGCTCGCGGTCCCGACGCTTATTCTTCATGACTCGCGATGCTCACCAAATCGAGCCTGGCACGCCTCATTGCCCAGCACGCCGGGCGGGAACTGTACGACGACTCCGGTGTCGAGCCGTCTGGAATCGCCATCTACTCCTTGGTCGACCCACGCGAATTGCGGCTGACCCGCTACATCGGTCAGACATCAGCGCCGCGGCGGCGCTTTTTGCAGCATCTGCGCACGGCGCGGCTGTGGATGCCGGAACACACACCGTGGTGGATTCGGCAGCCTGCACTGCGTCCCCTGTATGAGTGGCTGCGCGACCTTCACTTCCGGGAGAACCATTTGCCCACCATGATCATCCACAGCTGGATCACCAGCGCGCGGCAGGCGCGTCTTGCCGAGCGCGCGCGCATCTATGAAGCGCTCGCCAACCGGCTGCCCCTGTTCAATGTCGAGGGCGAGTTCCTCGGCCGCCAGCTGCCCTTGCTGTGATGTCATGCCTGACCTGAGCACCCTGCAGCGCGACTTGCCGGCGGTATTCAAGCCGGACGAGCCCATCGGCGCCCTGCTCTACTTTGTCATCTTCGTGGCAATCGCCGCGCTGCTGTCACGCGGTCTGCGCACGGCCGTGCATGCCGCCTTGTCCAAAGAGCGGCATGTGGATCGTACCGCCATCAGTTTCATGCAGCAGATCGCCACGGTCTGTATCTGGGTGATGATGATCATCCTGTACGCGCACCTGATTCCGCAGCTGCGTGCGCTGGGGACGGCGTTGCTGGCCGGCGCCGGAGTGGCCTCGGTGGTCATTGGCCTGGCCGCGCAGAGCACCCTGGGGAATCTGGTTGCCGGGGTGTCGATGACCATCTACCGCCCGTTTCGTCTCGGGGATACGCTGCAGGTTGCCACACCCACCGGCACTGAAATCGGTACCGTCGAGCATATCTCGCTCGGCTACACCACGCTGCGCGTTCAGGACGGCCGCTTCGTCGTTCTGCCGAACAGTCTCGCCGCCAGCCAGGTGACGCTCAATCTCAGTCCGGGAATCGTCCGCGGCTCGTTGGCCATCACCATCCGGCTCAATCGTGACTCCGACATCGAAGCCGCGATCAAGCTGGCGCGCTCGGCCGCCGCGGAAGTGGCCGGCGAGGCGGCCGTCAGCAGCTGCTATCTGACGCGTATCGATGCCACCGAGGCGCAGCTGGAATTGCGCTTTCAGCCACCGGATACCGGCAGCCGCGAGGCGCAGCGTGCCGCCGTCATGATGCGACTGGCGCAGCGTTTTGCCGCAAGCACACCTGCCGGCCAGCCCGGGCAGCGCCCCACCTTTTCATGAACACGGATACGCCTGATTCCTCTCTGGATCAGAATATCGACAGCGTGCTCGAGGTGCGCAAGCGCGAGCGCGAGCAACGCTCCTCAGGCCAGCGATTCGTGGAACGCATCAGTGTGGTCATCGGCCGGCCCTTGTACCTGGTTGCCTTGTTCGTGTTCGTCGCCGGCTGGATTGCCTACAATTGCCTGGCGCCTCACTGGGACCGAACGCCCTTTGATGCCGCGCCATTTGCCATGCTTGAGGGAATAGTGTCGCTTGCGGCTCTGATCAGCACGACGGTGGTGCTGATTGCGCAGAACCGTCTGACGCGCATCGAACAGCAGCATGCCCACATCGCCTTACAGGTCAATCTGATGACCGAACAGAAGGTCACCAAGCTCATCGGGCTGCTGGAAGAACTGCGGCGCGACCTGCCCATGGTGAAGGACCGCTATGACGCCGAGGCCGCCTCATTCACCCAGAAGACCGATGCTCTGGAGGTACTCTCGGCGATCGAGCAGGTCGGACTGACCAAGGGCCCGCTGGAGGAGGCTGACAGTCCTAGTGACGATCAAACAGCAACGACAGCAGATAGGCCAGAGAAGCCAGCGCCATGACCCCGGTGGCGCACCATCCCAAAACCAGCCACCAGCCGCCGATTCTGAATGAGCCCATCACCTTGCGGCTGCTGGCCAGGCGCATGACCAGGATCATGATGGGCGCTGCCACCAGAGCATTGAGGGCCGCCGCCCAAACCAGCGCCTTGAGTGGGCTGATTCCCAGGGCATTGGCCACCGCGCCGACGGCAGTGGCCGCGGCAATCGTGGCATAAAACGCCTTGGCCTCGGATGGATTGCGCGACAGGCCGACCGGCCAGCGGCGCGCTTCACCGAGCGCATAGGCGGCCGACCCGGCCAGCACCGGAACGGCCAGCAGGCCCGTGCCCACGATGCCCAGAGCAAACAGAGCGAAGGCGAATTCTCCGGCAAGGGGCCGCAGGGCCTGGGCGGCCTGCGCCGCGGTATCCAGCTGAGTGATGCCCTTGGCGTGAAATGTGGCCGCCGCGGTCGCCATGATGGCAATCGCGACCAGATTGGACAGACCCATGCCGATCACGGTATCGGTCTTGATGCGCGCCAGTTCGTTCTTGCCTTGTGAGGGCATGTGCCGCAGCGGTTCGCGAAGCGGCTCAGTCTTCGTGTCTTCCACTTCCTGGGAGGCCTGCCAGAAAAACAGATAGGGACTGATGGTCGTACCCAGCACCGCCACCACCATCAGCCAGAAGGCATCCTGCGCCAGCAGGTGCGGCCACAGCAGTCCCTGCAGGAAGTCCTGCCAGCGCACATGGACCACCGCCAGTGTCGCGAAATAGGCGAACAGCGACAGGGTGAGCCACTTGAGAATGGCCACATACCGGGTGTGGTGCATGAAGATCTGCCCGCCGGCACAAATGAGCCCGAATGCGACCACGTATGCCGCAGTGGGCACAGCGGGCAGCAGCAGGCGCGCCGAGGCGGCCATGGCCGCAAGATCCGCGCCGATGTTGCAGATATTGGCGACAAACAGCGCCAGCACGGTCGCATACAGCAGCGGTGGGGAATACTCCTCGCGGATATTGGCGGCGATTCCGCGCCCGGTGGTGCGCCCGATGCGCGCGCTGATGCCCTGAATCACGACCATCAGGGGATAGGTCCACAACATCGTCCACAACAGTTGATAGCCGAACTGGGCGCCGGCCTGCGAATAGGTGCCGATGCCGCTTGGATCATCGTCTGCGGCCCCGGTAATGAGTCCGGGACCCAAGGTGCCCAGCACGCGCGGCTCGCTGGGTCCGACGACCGCGCTTGATCTGACCGGCGTCGCTTTCATGATCGGTGACGCCTCTTCCTTTTGCCTAGTCGCGCGGCCGTATTTTCCCGATCAGTTCGCGAGCCGCATGACCCAGGGTCGAGATGAGTCCGGCATCGCCCCTGGCGAGAGCCGACATCATACCCCGCGCCTCCTTGAGCGAAATATGCGGTGGCAGGGGCGGTACATTCGGATCGGTCTTCACCTCGATGAGGGTGGGCCTATCGGCCGCCAGAGCCTGCGCCCAGGCTCCTGAGAGCGCCTCGGGCGTATCGACGTATATGCCTTTCAGGCCGATCATTTCAGCAAATTTGGCGTACGGCACATTGGGCAGGGATTGGCTGCTCGCGTAGCGGGGATTGCCCTCCATGATGCGCTGTTCCCAGGTAACTTCGTTCAGATCCTCATTGTTCAGCACGCACACGATGAATCGTGGGTCGGCCCAGCGGCGCCAGTATTTGTGCACCGTGATCAGCTCCGCCATGTTGTTCATCTGCATGGCGCCATCGCCGACCAGGGCCACGACCGGCCGTGCCGGGTGACTGAACTTGGCGGCAATGGCGTAGGGTACCGCGGCGCCCATGGAGGCCAGTCCACCTGAAAGCGTGCCACGCTGGCCCTGCTTGAGGCGGTAGTAGACCGCGTAGCACGGAGCACTGGTACCCGAATCACAGGTCACAATCGCATTGGCCGGCAACGCGGCCGACATCTCCCAGGCCACGCGCTGCGGGTTCACGGGGTTTGCCGGCGTCATGGCGCGCTCTTCGACGATCTTCCACCACGCCTGGACGTTGGCGCTGATCGTGTTGTACCAGCTCCGATCCCGCTGGGGCTCGAGCAACGGCAGCAGCGCGCGCAAGGTCTGCGACGCATCCCCGTGCAGATTGATGTCCACTGGATAGCGCAATCCGAGATTGGCAGGATCGATATCGATCTGCACGGCCCGTGCCTGAGCGTCCTTGGGCAAGAACTCGGCCCAGGGAAAACTCGTGCCGATCATCAACAGCCGGTCACAACCTTTCATGAGCTCATCGGATGGCCTGGTACCCAGAAGCCCAATCGCTCCGGTCGTGAACGGCAATTCGTCGGATATCACATCCTTGCCCAGCAGTGCCTTGGCCACCCCGGCACCCAGCAGACCCGCAATCTGCATCACTTCGAGGGCCGCATCGCGCGCCCCGGCGCCGACCAGAATGGCGACGCGCTTGCCCGAATTAAGCAGTTGAGCGGCCTCGCGCAAGTCCCGGTCATAGGGCAGCACGCGTGGCCGCCGGTACCCCGGCCCGGAACGCGTAAATCCGTGCACCGCTTGGGGCTCCTCCCAGGGCTCATCCTGGAGGTCCTTGGGCAGGATGATGACCGACACGCCGCGCTGCGCGATGGCGATGCGGATGGCGCGATCGGTGAGGTGTCGCACTTGGGCGGGTCTTGCAGCTTCCTGGACGAAGCTCGCGACGTCGGCGAAGCAGCGATCCAGGTTCAGTTCCTGCTGGTAGCTTGAGCCTCGCACCGTGGATTCGGCCTGACCGGCGATGGCGAGCACGGGGACATGATCGAGCCGGGCGTCGTACAGTCCGGTCAGCAGATGAGTGGCGCCGGGTCCCCCCGTGGCCAGACACACGCCAAGTTCGCCGGTG
>Ga0210385_10000531_pt1 | contig 26557 bp, 26 predicted proteins | sample IncBWH26OmetaG_FD_160107 | JGI IMG/M metagenome (GOLD analysis project Ga0210385, IMG submission 160107) | Forest soil microbial communities from Barre Woods Harvard Forest LTER site, Petersham, Massachusetts, United States - Inc-BW-H-26-O ...
GGGCGGAGCCGCCGCGTGGGGGCCCGGCGGGACAGCCTATGGAACCGGTCCCACGGCCGCCCCGGCGGCGTTCTTTCAGAAGGACTTCAGTCAACAGATTAATTTTGGCCAGATCAACGACACCACCCTGAAGCAGGTTGCCCTAGGTTTCGATGGCAAGATCGGCGAGAGTTCCTGGACCTGGGATGCCCACGCCCGGTACGGCCAGACCGTGAACCTGGAAGCGGGACAGCAATTCGGCATATTGACCACCAGCATGGCGGTCGATGCCGTGACCGGTGCAAACGGTGCGCCGGAATGCCGTGTGGCAGGCGGCCTTCCCGGCGCCTCGGCCTCGTCGGTGGCGGCCTACGGAGGTGGCGGCCTTGGCGGGGGCGCGTACCCCACCTACATTCAGCAGTACAATGCCATCGCGGGTGGAGGATTCGACCCGACGAGCCCGGTCTCGGGGCTGACGGCGTTGCAGACCTTGCAGGTCCTGTCGCAGGGTTGTCTGCCCCTGAACGCGATCGGCAATTCGCCAATTTCAAGCGCGACTGCCAATTACTCCGCCAGTCCTCTGGCCCTGTTGCTGCATCAGAATCTGACGGCATTCAGCCTCAATGCCACCGGTGATTTCTGGAGCGGGTTCGGCGCAGGCGCTTTCTCGGTAGCCGCCGGCTACGAGTGGCACAGGCAGCTCACACACAACGATTTCTCGGACTGCCCGGGAGCGAAAAATTCGCTGAGCAATTCCTATCTCGACACTACGCAGGAGGATTGCCTGGCCGTCGCCTCGGACTTCGCCTACCAGTACGGCAACGACTACGGCGGCTCGACCACCATGAACGAGGTCTACGCCGAGTTCAATCTGCCGCTGCTCAAGAACATGCCGTTCGCGAAGTCGCTGTCGCTCGACATTGCGGGCCGTGAAACGTTCTACGTGAACGAGGCCCTGTACGGTGTGGATGTCGTGCCGGGGACCCAGAACACGGGATCACTGCCCACCTGGAAGGCCGCGCTGGTCTGGGAGCCCATTGATGGAATCCGGTTCCGCGGTTCGCAATCGCACGACTCGCGCGATCCGGATCCGCGAGACCTGTACTACTCCCAGACCTTCGTCGCCGGAAATCCCGCGTTCAAGGGCATTTTTGACGCGGGCTATTGCGAGGACGGCGCATCGACCACCACGGTGCAGGAGAGCCTGTGCACCACCGATCTGCTGGGTAACATCAAGTTGCGGCCGGAAACGTCCAACACCACAGACCTGGGGGTGGTGTTCACGCCGCCGTGGCTGCCGGGTTTGCAGGCCTCGGCCGACTGGTTCCATGTCCGCCTCCTGAATGGCATCGAAGGTGCGAACCTCACGGGTCGCACGGCTTGCTATGCCGCTATCCAGAATGTCGGCGCGGCCTCCGCGTTCGCGAACAACAACTACTGCCAGGGTCTGGTGTTCAACAACCAGTACTACAACTCCGCCGGTGACGTGGTTCCGGCAGGCACACCCGGGGCTGTGACGGGAGCGAATGCCTTTGCCTTGGGTAACGTGGCCAATATCACCCAGGAGAACACGCAGGCCTACAACGGCGGGAGTTTTGATGAGCGTGGCATCGACTTCTCGCTCGCTTACGGCATGGCGCTGCCGGGCTCGGCCGGTACCCTGACCGCGCGTGCCCTGACCACCTGGGTGGGTGAGCAGATGGTCGTGGATACACCGGGAAACCAGCCTGTCAGTGTGCTGGGTGAGACCGGCGCAAACGCCCTCTTCCTGCCTAACTACCAGCCGGCAGCGCGCTGGCGCGGCAACATGTCGATCACCTGGAACGTGCAGAACTTCAGCCTGACACCCAATCTCAGTTGGGTCGGCCAGGGCATCATCGGCACCAATGACATCAGCTGCACCACCGCTGATTACAGCGTCGCGGGTTCACTGTGTCAGTTGGCGAGTAATGGAGTCGCTACTGGCACCGCAGCCCAAAGGGCGTATTACAATTCCGCCTCGGCTATCGCCCCGCTCACCATCCTGCCGGTCGGCGTCGCCAACCACGTTCCGTCATACTTCCTGGTCGGCTTGAATGCCTCCTACGTCTTCACGACGATTCCGGGCCTGAAGGGCCTGCAGCTGTGGGGGCAGGTCAACAACCTGCTGAACAAGGCCCCGCCGAACGCGGACTCCCTCACCAGCAACCCGGTCTTCTTCGACCAGCTGGGTCAGGCCTATCGCGTCGGCTTTCGCATGACGTTCTGAGTCGAGCACCGGCCGCCCACGGCGGTGGCCGGTTCGTTTCACCGGCCGCGCTCATCGTAGAGCGCGGCCTTTTTTATGGCCAACCGGCCAACGTCATGTCACGCGCGCAGTCACAACCAGGCGAATCAGCCCCCGCAATGCAGGCAATGCCGCGCGCGGAACGAGCAGCGGTCGATCACGGTCAGTGCGCCGCATAGTTCGCAGTTGGCCAGCTGCAGTTCCTCACCGGCCGCAAGCGCGAACACGAGGAACACCAGGTGCTCGAAGCTGATGTGAGGGTCGGCTACCACGTCGTGGTACACCTCGAAGGCCTGGCATAGCAGTTCGCCGCGACCAATGTTGGCCAGTGCTTGCCGGTTGACCGGCGAATCGGTGCGCGGCAGCAGGCCGAGCAGACTGCAGACACTGGCCAGCAGTGAGCTCTCCTGCTTCAGTTCCGGTGAGCGTGTGAAGTAGGCGCTCTGCTGCGGTGACTTGCCACGCGGCCGTGATACGGCAAAGCCGGGCTCATTCAAGTAACTGCGATAGAGCTTGCGGATCCTGTCGTCGGACAGTCCGGTCCAGGCTCTGATTGTTTGCGTCCGGGCTTCATGACGGATGAAGCGCAATGCGAGATCGAGACGCGATCGGTCACGGCTGTAGCGATTGTCGGAAATGCGCATGGGGGGTACCTGCCTGATTTTTCGGTGGGGGATACGCCTTGGAACTTTTGTGATAAAAATAGCAAAACGCACGGCCCCTGGCTGGAGCCGACGGCAGAAAATCTGCTCAGAAGACGGAGGAATGCGATGGAACGAGGAACCGGATATGTGCCACGGGAAGGGCAAGCGCATCGTTGGGAGCGGCAGTCCTGGCTCGGCGCGGCCGCGCTCGAGTCGGTGGTGGCGGTCAATCAGGAGGTCCTGGCGCTGCTGCGCGCGCAGTGTCTGGATGACCGCGCGCAGCCGCCTTTGATCCGCGAGGTCAGCGGCTTACTCGTGAATCTGGATGCCGTCTCGATACGCCGGGCGGCGGCGAGCGCAGTGCTGCTCGTCGACGCCGGACTGGCCGATGCCGGGCTGTGGTCCGATGCCCTCAATGGCGCCGTCAACGACCGGCCGCCGGGTATCGCGGCTCCCTTCTTTACCGTAGACGGGGCTGTGAACGTCATGCGCCTGGTGATGACCCATGCCTGGCACTTTGCCCGCAGCGAACCGACCACGGCGCGGCTGCTGCTGGGGGTCTCGGCGGCCAATATGGCCGTGATCGGCGGCTGCACGCTCAGTCGCCTGACGCGCCTCGCAGAGGGCCGCTGCCAGTGGCTGCGGCCACGGTGGGAGACCCGTCCCCGAATCTGGTGCGACCTGCTGCGGGCCGCCGGGGAGGGAACCAGTGGAGCCCTCGAGCGTATGCGGGTGCGCGGCCTGCAGCTGCTCGCCGCTGAGGCCCGGCAGGGATAAGGTCGGGCGATTGTCGTAAGATAGGGCGAGTGTCGCCCAGGGGCGACGTCTGTCTGGGCTTGCGCCGGACCCGGTATAACTGGGAGTCTGCGCGTTCGCTTATGCAACGAGGAGGACTTGACCCATGGCGCTCTGGAAAGAACCTAATGCACCGACCAGTTCGACACCGCCCCCGCCGGCGCCATCCGGCACACCCACATCCCGGGAGGCTCCAATGTCCGCGACTCAACCGACCAGCACAGAGGCGCTGCGCCGTCCCCAAAGCGCGAGGGCCGACCTCAAGGAATCCATCCTGGCTTCCGATCTGACCATCGAGGGCAAGATCGAAGGATCCGGGCATGTCCGCATCGCCGGGTCCTTCAAGGGTGACGTGAACGTGCAGGGTAATCTGACCATCGAGGCGGGAGCCCGGGTCACCGGTCAGGTGCGCGCGAGCACCGTGATCGTGGCGGGTGAACTGCACGGCAACATCGAAGGTGCCGCGCGCGTTGAGATCCAGGAAACCGGTATTCTCGTCGGCGACGTCAAGGCCGGCTCGTTGACCGTTTCGGCCGGCTCGCGCATGCGCGGCCAGGTTGAATTCGGCTGGGCCGAGAAGAGCGTCAGCTCGCTGGTCACCGCAAAGGTGGATGTCGCCGCTTCCTGAGCTTTCAGGAAGCGCAAAATCGATGGCTCCAGGCAAAACCCGCACCTGTCCGCACTGCAAGGCCACGATCCTTGAAAGTGCGACAGTGTGTCCGGGCTGTCAGCATCACCTGCGGTTCGACCCCGCGGCGCAGCGCATGCTGCCCGCGGCGACGCCGCTGAAGGTCGAAGGCACGGTCCGCCATCCGAGCGGCTCGGAGACCTGGGAATACACGATCGTACTGGCGGTGCGCAACGAACGCGGCGAGGAGCTGACGCGCCAGGTCGTCGGGGTCGGGGTACTCGCGCCGAACGATGTGCGCTCGTTCAGCCTCGCGGTCGAACTCTTCGCCCCGCAGGCGGTGGTACGGGAAGTGCGCCCGGAGCCGCGCACCGCCCAGGCTGCGGCGACGCCGGCCGCCGCCGTGGCTGCTCGTCCGGCCCAGCCGCCCGCCGGCAATTCACCTTTTCGGGATCCCCGTGATCCCGGGACCCGGCCGCCGACGCCCGTGCCGTCGGCGCCCGCCGGTGCGGGTCGCGGCGGGCCCCCGCCCTTACCCCGCGACCCCCGACCGCCGGCCCCGCAAACGCAGGTCCGTACGCTCCCGGTGGGGGCCCAGCCCGCGAAGGATCGGCCCAAGGGCTGAGCCGCGCCGGAGACGCAGGGTCAGCTGTGGTACCCTCTCGCGCCCATCCCTTCGCCCATTTGGCTTAACTGCTGCCCATGCACGCGCTGTCGGTTCACGGACTCACGAAGACGTACAAGAATGGCGTCCAGGCGCTGAAGGGCATTGATCTGAGCGTCGAGCGCGGCGATTTCTTCGCGCTGCTGGGACCCAATGGCGCCGGCAAGACCACCCTCATCGGCATCACGACCTCCCTGGTCACCAAATCGAGCGGCACGGTCGAGGTGTTCGGTCACGATATTGACCGGGAGCTGGAGGCCGCCAAGTCGTGCATCGGCGTTGTGCCGCAGGAGCTGAACTTCAACATGTTTGAGACGCCGTTGACGATCGTCGTCAACCAGGCGGGGTTTTATGGCATCGACCGCAAGATCGCGCGTCAGCGCGCCGAGAAGTACCTGAAGCAGCTGCAACTGTGGGAAAAGCGTGATTCGATGGCCCGCGGCCTCTCAGGCGGCATGAAGCGGCGGTTGATGATCGCGCGCGCCCTGATGCATGAGCCGCAGCTGCTCATCCTCGATGAGCCCACGGCCGGCGTCGATATCGAGATCCGTCGTTCGATGTGGGACTTCCTGCGCGAGATCAATGACAGTGGCACGACCATCATCCTGACCACGCATTACCTGGAAGAGGCCGAGACCCTGTGTCGCAACATCGCCATCATCGATGGCGGACGCATTGCCGAACGTGACCGGATGAGCAGCCTGCTCAGCCGCATGAATACCGAAACCTTCGTGCTGAACCTGCGCGAGCCGCTGGCCACGGTGCCGGAGCTGTCGGGCTATCCGGCCACGCTGGTCGATCCGCACACCCTCGAGGTCGAGGTCTCACGGGATCAGTCGGTGAATGACATCTTCCTGCGTCTGACGCAGCTGGGGATCCAGGTCATGAGCATGCGGAACAAGGTCAACCGCCTCGAAGAGATCTTCATGCGGCTGGTCGAGGGCAAGGGTCAGGCCGCCGCCGGAGCGACCGGCTGATGGATGCACCCGTTAGATCCGATGTGCCGCAGACCGTGAACCTGGCCCGGGTGAACTGGTGTGGGTTCAAGACCATCGTCATTCGCGAGTACGGCCGCATCATCCGTATCTGGGGCCAGACGATGGTGCCGCCCGCGGTGCAGGCGACGCTCTACTTCACGATCTTCGGCGGCGTGGTCGGCAGCCGCGTGGGTCAGATGGGGGGCTTCGACTACCGGCAGTTCATCGCGCCCGGCTTGATCATGCTGAGCGTCATCCAGAACTCCTACGGCAACGTGGTCGCCTCTTTCTTCGGCGCGAAGTTCGGCAAGCATGTCGAGGAGCTGCTGGTCTCCCCGCTGCCGAACTGGCTGATCGTCGCCGGCTACACCGCGGGCGGCCTGATGCGCGGCCTGCTGGTCGGTGTAGTCGTGACCATCGTCACGCTGCTGTTCGCCAGGCTGCATGTCCTGCATCCCGCGATCGTCATCGGCGCCGTGGTCTTCACTTCGATGGTGTTTGCCCTCGGTGGGTTCATCAATGCGCTGCTGGCCAAGAATTTCGACCAGGTGAACTACATACCGACCTTCGTGCTGACTCCGCTGACCTACTTTGCCGGGGTCTTCTACTCGATTCACATATTGCCGCCGCTGGCGCAGACCCTCTCCTATGCGAATCCCATCGTGTACATGGTCAATGCCTTCCGGTACGGCTTTTTCGGCGTCTCCGACGTGAACGTCCCGGCGGCATTCGCGATCATGATCGGATTCGCGGTGGCGCTGTTCACGGCCGCCGTGATGATGATGAACAGCGGGCGCGGCATCCGGGACTGAGAACCCGGTCGCGTTAAGTTGCGTAGCAACAAAACTTTCACGATTCAGTCACTCAATCGCCTTGCAGCATTGCCAGGCTGTCGGCCCCATGAAGGCCGGTACCTTGAGCACGTTCGTCGCGCGCGTGGATGCCGCTGAGTTCGGCGTCTGCCGCACCCTCAATTCGCTGAGCCGGCGTCCGCCGGTGCGCCGTTTGTTCCAGCTCGTGAGTCGCCTGGGCAACGGCATGATCTGGTATGCCCTGATGCTGGCATTGCCGCTGCTGCGCGGTCGCGCGGGCGTGCGACCGGCGCTGGTCATGGCACTGGTCGGCATCATCGGCGTCGCGCTGTACAAGCTGCTCAAGCAGACCCTGGTTCGCGAGCGGCCGTTCATCACCCACCGCGGCATCTCGCTGCACGCTGCGCCACTGGATCGATACAGCTTCCCCTCGGGCCACACCCTGCACGCCGTGGCCTTCAGCTGGCAGGCCGTGGCCCACTTCCCCGGCCTTGCGTGGGTCCTGGTGCCCTTCACCGGCCTGGTGGCGGCCTCGCGCGTGGTGCTGGGGCTGCACTACCCCACCGACGTGCTGGTCGGCGCGGCCATCGGCGCCCTGCTGGCGCAACTGGGCCTGGCTCTGGGCTGAATCGTCGGCGATTCGCGACGTTCCGGCCCCGGGAAGGGCGCGCCAACTACGTTACACTGACCGCTCCTTTGGGCGATTGGCCGCGAACGAAATCGTGGCGGGGCAGCGGTGGGCAAGCGAGCATTGATCGTAGACGACTCGAAGTCGGCACGACTGTCGCTGGCCCGACTGCTCCAGAAACACGCCATCGAAGTGGATACCGCCGAGACGGCGGAGCTGGCCCTGGAGTACCTCGGGACCCATCGTCCCGATGCCATCTTCATGGACCACCAGATGCCCGGCATGGACGGCCTGCAGGCCGTTCAGGCGATCAAGGCCAACCCGCGCACCGCGACCATCCCCATCATGATGTACACCTCCCAGGAGGGCGCGGTGTATGTCGGCCAGGCCCGCGCGCTGGGCGCCATCGGCGTGTTGCCCAAGCAGATCACACCGACGGATGTCACCAAGGTGCTCTACCAGTTGAACCTCGCCGCCGACCGTCGCACCCACGATCAAAACGGGTCGCGGCTGGTGGTGGAGAATCTGGGCGGCACGATTGACGATGCGCACCACACCAGCACGCACCCCTCGCTCCAGTCGGATACGCCACTCTCCGGTGGCCTGCTGCGCGAGCAGCTCACCGAACTGCGGCGTACGGTGCTCGCCGGATTCGACAGCCAGGGAGACCGGCTGCTGGCCGACCTGCGCACGGTCCTCAAGGAACTGCCGCCGCACACGGCCCCGGCCGAACTCCCGCCCGGCCGTGCCTGGTTGCGCTGGGTGCCCTGGGCGCTGACGGCAGTGCTGGCCGGCGCCTGCCTGGTGCTCGCGATCCTCTACGCCGGGGAAAGCTCGCGCCTGTCCGCACTCGATTCCCAGCTCGGGCAGTCGAGGGTGGCCGCGGTTCCCGAACTCATTCCGCCGGCGCCGCTGAGCGCGCCGACCGACTCTCCAGGGGACCTTGCTGGGGACCCCATCATTGTGAAGCCGATCATTCAGACCGTGCCCTACGGTGCCGAGCCCTTCAGCGGCGCTCGCCTCGATGCCATGCGACAGCTGTTCGACCGACTCCAGACGCAGGGCTTTGCGGGCAATGTCGACATCAGAAACTACAGCGGCCGGTTCTGCCTGGTCGGGAACGCCACCGAGGGTTTTTCACTGGCGCCCGATGATCTACCCTACTCGAAATGCGACCTGGTGGCCGGTGGCCGCGATGATCCGGCGACCGGCACCGTACGCATTCCGGTGGTGATGGCGGACCTCATGAGTACCGTGCGCACCGGCAGTCACGACATGATTCATGTGCAGGTGGCCGCGGGCGAGGGCAACAACATCGCCGCCTATCCGCCGGTGACCGACCTGCTGACGGCAGGGGAATGGAACCACGCCGCAAGCGCCAACAACCGGGTCGAGATTCACGTTCACTAACGTCGACACAGTGGCAGCCGTATTCGAATATGCCCCGGAGACGGGCTTCAAGCCCCCCTGGTGGCTGCGCAATGCGCATGTCCAGTCCATCGTGCCGAGTCTGCCGCTGCGACGCGCGCTGGTCCGACACCGCTGCGCGCAGGTGCTCGCACACAGCAGGCCCGTGATCCTCGACTGCGGCGCTGAGGTGCGCCTGCTCGCGCAGCACACGCCGGCGCTGCAGCCGAATCCCATCGGCGCGGTGCTCATGCTGCATGGCTGGGAGGGTGACGCCGATGCGATGTACATGCAGGCGCTGGCGCGGCGGCTGCTGGCGCGGGGCTTCGAAATACTGCGCCTGAACCTGCGCGATCACGGTGGCACCCAGGAGCTGAATCAGGGACTGTTCCACTCCTGTCTGCTGCCCGAGGTGACCGGTGCCGTGCGCCGCGCGCAGCAGATGTTCAGCGGCCTGCCGCTGCATCTGGCGGGATTTTCGTTGGGCGGAAATTTTCTGCTGCGGGTCGCGGCCGATGCGCCGCAGAGCGGCGTGCGGATCGCAAGTGTCGTCGCCATCTCACCGGTGCTCGAACCCCGCGCCACACTGACCGCCATCGAAAACGGGCTGGGCGTCTATCGTCGCTACTTCGTGCGCAAATGGAGCAGCTCCCTGCTCGCCAAGCAGCGGGCCTGGCCGCACCTCTACCAGTTCGGGGATCTGCGGCGCTTCGTGAGCCTCGGGCAGATGACGGCGGAACTCGTGCTGCGCTACACGCACTTCAAGTCCCTGGGCGAGTACCTGGATGGCTATTCAATCACCGGTGCGCGCCTCGCAGGCCTCACGGTGCCGGCGACGATCATCACCGCCGCCGATGACCCGATCGTCCCGGTGGCCGACCTCAAGCGGCTCGCCGCGCCGGCTTCACTGCGGGCGCTGGTCACGCCTTTCGGCGGCCACTGCGGCTTTCTCACCGGCCTCAGTCGCGACACCTGGGCCGAGAATGCCGTGGTCGAGCATCTGCTGCGTTAAGGGCGCGCGGCGCATCAGCGGGCGCGCTTCTCCTCGAAGTTGACGATGGGCTCGCCGCTGGTCACGGTGACCTCGCCCTCGATCACAGCGCCCTTCGCGATCGCGAGACTCTTCGCGGTCACGCGACCGTGAATCACCGCGGTGGCGCGGATCTCGAGTTTCTCATCGACGCGAATCGCACCCTGGATGCTGCCCGCGACGACGCCACTGCGCGCGTGAACCTCACCCTCCCAGCGCGCCTCGGCCGAGACGCTCAAGGGGCCTTTCACATCGCCGTCGCCGCGTATCTGACCGCACATCACCAGCGCCCCGGGGGTCTCGATATCGCCCGTGATGCGACTGCCCGGTGCCACATACGTGGGCGCGGAACCCATCTGATCGAGCAGCCGCCGTTTGGGTAGTTCCGCCATGCGGAATATGTTGCCGGACTATGGCAAGGGATGCTGGGCGCGCAACAAACAACTGTGACGTGTGCACGGGGGCCGTGGGCTTGGATTTGCCAACCTCAGCCCCGGACGTCCGTTCCTGACGCATTACGTCACATGCAGGCGCGCGCCTGCATTGGCGAAAGTGCCTGAAAAACAAGCACTTCCGGCCTTGGCACAGCCTTTGCTTTAACAAAACCACGAAGCGGACAACTCCCCCGGTGTTCGCCTTCCAACTGGCCGCGACGCGCTTTCAAGCGCTCGCGGCCTTTTTTTCGACCGCCATCGGCGCTGCGCGCCACAACTCTCTAATTTGCAAGGAAATGCCGCAAAACAAGCCATTTGCGCGCGTTTGCCGGTGAACAAATTTTAACCAAACGGGTCTACCGGAGTGCGCACGGCAGGTGGGCAGGGGGTAAAATTCCGCTGCAGGCACATCTGCCCGCTACCGTCCCGGCCGACCTGGCCGGTCCGACCGTCCATCAACGAGGCTCACGTGAACAGGCCAGGCTCACCGCCGCCGCTGCCCCGTCGTCTGTCGGCCCCCGCGGCACAGGGCCCCGCCTGCGTGCCGGGCCAGGCTGCGGTGCGTTCGCAGGTCCTCGACAACGGCCTGAAGATCATCGTCTGGTCGGATCATTCCATTCCGTGTGTCGCGCTTCACAACTGGGTGCGCGTCGGCAGCCGCAATGAGGTACCCGGGCTCACCGGCCTGGCGCATTTCTTCGAGCACATGATGTTCAACGGCACGCGCCGTCACGGCGCTGGCGAGTTCGATCGCCTGATGGAGGCGCAGGGCGGATCGAACAACGCCTTCACCTGTGATGACCTGACGGTCTATCAGGACTGGTTCCCGCGCGGCGCCCTGGATCTGGTGTTTGAACTGGAGGCGGATCGCATCCAGGGCCTGAGTCTTGCTCCGGCGATGATCGAAAGCGAGCGCGGCGTGGTGTACTCCGAGCGCCTGCTGCGCGTGGACGACAACAACCAGGGTTATTTGAGCGAGCAGGTGCAGGCGGCGGCCTTCATCGCGCACCCGTACCGGTTTCCGACCATCGGCCGGGCCGAGGATATCCGCGCCTGGACCGCCCGGGACCTGCGCCAGTTCTACCGCACCTACTACGCGCCGAACAATCAGACCATCGTGCTGGTCGGCGATGTGAGTCACGAGGAGGCCTTTGCCCTGGCGCGCCGCCACCTGGGGCGTCTGCCGCGGCAGCCGGATCCGCCGGCCGTGCAGGTGCAGGAGCCCGAGCAGTTCGGCGAACGTCGTGTGGTGGTGCGCCGGCCCGCGCAGATGGCGCTGCTGCAGTACGCGTACAAGGCACCCGCGGCGAACGACGCACTCGGACCGGCGCTCACCTTGTTGCTGACGGCGCTGGTGGATGGCAATGCCTCACGGCTGCACCGGCTGCTGGTCGAGCAACGCGTGGTCGCCCAGGACGTGGCGGCCGATTGGCACCAGGGGTTCGACCCTTCACTGTGCTGGTTCTGGTTCACGCTGGCCGAGGGCGTCGACCCGCACGCGGCCCGTGACATCATCGATGCGGAGCTGGCCGCGGTCGTGGCCTCGGGGCTGACGGATGCGGACCTGAATCGCGCGCGCAACCTGAATGCATCGGGTTTCTGGAAGCAGCTCTCGACCATCGATGGCAAGGCGCATCTGCTCGGGGAGTACGAGGCACTGCGCGGCGGCTGGCGCAAGCTGTTCGTGGCGCCGCAGCGGCACGCGGCCGTGACGCGCGCGGACATCACCGCGGCGGCACGCCTGCTGCTGAATTCGCGCCGCCGCACGGTCGGCATGCTGCTGCCGGATCATCGGAGTTCGCCGTGAACTCCTCACCCGCGCGGATCATCGAGCTCAACCGCCGGAACTTCGGCGTGCCGGCGCATGAACGCCTGGTGCTGGCGAATGGCCTGACCCTGGTGATGGTTCCCCGCCGCGATGTGCCGCTGGTGGCCTTTCAACTGCTGATCCGCGGCGGCGCGCTGGGCGATCCGCTCGGCCGCGCCGGCGTCGCGAGTCTGACCGCGGGCCTGCTCGACAAGGGCGCCGGCGAGCTCGACGCGGCTGCTTTCGCCGAAAGTGTCGAAGGCGCCGGTGGCAGCTTCGTGGCGACCGCTGCGCCCGAGTGCCTCGCGGTGAGCGGCCAGTTCCTGGCCGCGGATCAGCCGCGGCTGCTGGCGCTGCTGGCCGATGCGATCATGCAGCCGCGCTTTGCGCCGAGCGAGTTCACGCGGCAGCAGCAGCGACAGATCGGGCACCTCAAGGCGCTCAAGGACTCCGATCCATCGGAACTTCTGCCGCAGTACGGCCGCGCACTGCTCTTCGGCAGCCATGCCTATGGGCAGCCGGCCAGCGGCAGCGAGGACTCCCTGCAGGCCATCACACTCAAGGACATCGTCGAGTATCACCGCGCGCACATCGGCGCGGATCGCGCGGTGCTGGTGGTGGCGGGCGACATCGATGGCAACTGGCTCAAGGCCGCCGTCGAGCGCCACTTCGGTGGCTGGCGCCGCGCCGGGCTGCCACTGCCTGAAGTCGAACCCACCGTGAAACTGCGCCGGCGCCGGGTGCTGCTGGTGGATGCGCCGGGTGCGGCGCAGTCGTATTTCTGGCTGGGGGCGACGGGACTGGACCGTAGCTACCGGGACCGCGCCGCCCTGGATCTGGTGAATTCATTGTTCGGCGGACGCTTCACCTCGCTGCTGAACACCGAACTGCGCATCCGCAGCGGCCTGTCCTATGGCGCGGGATCCGGATTCACGCGCGGTCGCGCCGCCGGTGAATTCGCGATTCGCAGCTTCGCGGCCAGCCAGCACACGGTGCGGGCGCTGGATCTGTCGCTGCAGACGCTGTCGCGGCTGAAGCGCGCGGGCGTCACGCAGTCCATGCTCGACTCGGCCCGCTCCTATGTCGTCGGCCAGTATCCGATGAACCTGGAAACCGCGGCGGACTGGGCGGCGCAGCTGGCGGAGCTCGAACTCTATGGCCTCGACCCCCAGTACATCGAAGGGTATGGGTCGGCGTTGCGCAATGTCAGCGTCACCTCGGCCCGTCGCGTGATCGAGGAGGCCTTCCCGGTCGGGCGGCAACTGGCGCTGGTCGTGATCGGGGATGCGGCGCGGGTGCGCAAACGACTGGGACGCTACGGGCCGGTGCAGGAGGTCGCGCTGGCCGCCGGCCGCTTCACGGCCTAGCGGGCGGCAATGATGCGAGCTACACGAATGGCGTAACTCGCATCAACTGCACGCCCACCGGCTCCCCTCATGCCTCATTGCTGTTGTCTCACGTTGGCGTAGCGGTTATTCGCCCGACAGTTTGCTCAGCACTGCGCGATTGGCGTAGGCGGTGGCCACGGCATCCGCGTAAGCCCGGCGCTCCAGCAGAGTGGCTCCGTAGCCATCCAGGCGGGCCATCGTGATGGCCTGGTCACAGGCGTTGTGGGCCTCATTCAGGCGGCCGCTGGCGACATAGGCCACGCACAGGTTGGTACTGGCGGCGACTTTGTTCTCATCGTCCCTGAAACTTTGCGTGGTCAGTTTCTGGATGACGGCGGCATAGTTGCCGGCCAGCAATTGTTCACCATCGGCGGCATCGGTGTAGCCGGAGAGCACGAGTTTGCCGGATTCCGGATCGGCGTGTGCGGCCGCTGCCACGAGCAGCGTTGCAGCCACGGCGGCTGCCAGCGGGCTTTTGCGGATCAGGTTCGGTATTTGCAGTTTCATGACATGACTCCTTGTCTGGGGGGTTACGAGGCACCCGTGTTCTTGAGGGTGCGCAAGCAGGCTAGGAGTTTTGCTGCACTGAAACAAACGAATAGAATTGCGGCTACGCGTGACTGCGGTTCATCGGAGAATCGGTGAGCGAGCGCACTTCATTGATCAGCCATTGGGTCATCGCGCGGATCTCCGGCTTGGCCGCATCCTTCGGTCGGCTTGCCAGATAGTAGGTATCACTGGTGTGCAGGTTCAGCGGGAAGATGCGCACCAATGAGCCGGATTCGAACCAGACATTGCACAGTGCTTCGGGGACCAGGGCCACCCCGACACCACGCTCCGCCGCACGCACGACCGCCGACATGGTGTCGAGTTCAATGACGTTCTTGGGCTCGGGGGCCTCGAGGCCCAGTTCCTCGGCCCAGCTGTTCCAGGCGAACGGACGCGACTTGTGAACGATCAGCGCCATGTCGCGAAAGACGTTCGCGCCCAGGTGCTTCACGGTCTGCGCGTGTTCGCGGGCGCAGGCCGCGACCAGCGACAGGGTGAACAGCGGCGTCACGCTCACCCCCTGTGGCAGCGTGTCGGACAACAGCACCGAGATGTCCGCGGTCAGCGGATGTGCCGCGGGCCGCGGATCGCGCGTATCGACCTGGATGTCGATGTCGGGCCACGCCGAACAGAAGTTCGCCATGCGCGGCACGAAGATCTCGGTGGCGAAGAACGGTGGCAGCAGCATGCGCAGCGTCACGCGGTTGTTGCGGCGTGCGATGCGAGTCAGGCTGCGATCGATGGCATCGAGCAGCGGGCCGACCTCGTCCAGCAAGGTGTGACCGGCGGACGTCAGTTCGACTGCGCGGGTTTTCCTTTCAAACAGCCGCACCCCCAGGGAGTCCTCCAGTTCCTTCATCTGGTGGCTGACCGCCGAGGGCGTCAGGAACAGCTCATCGGCCGCGATCTTGAAGCTGCGGTGATGAGCCGCCACACAGAAGGCGCGCAGATTGCGCAGATGTGGGGGTCGCGAAAGGCGCATCAGCATCTTCAGGCGGCATCTGGGCAGGCAGGCATGTAAGTAGGAGTGCAATTTCGATGCCACGGAGGGTGGCGGTTAAGCCGCGAAAACCCGGTATCCGGTAACCTATTCGACCCGCCCCATGACCTGAAATGGTGACGCGGGCCTGCGGTGCGCACCGCGGGGGCGCAAAGTGACAACTGCGTTACCCTGGGGAGGATTGAAACTGCCGGGGTCGAGTCCCCATTATGGTCCCATTCCTATCCCCACCTTAACGAGCGCCACCCCCACCCCATGGAATTCCGCGACTACTACCAGACCTTGGGCCTGCAGCGTTCGGCCACGGCGGACGACATTCGCAAGGCCTACCGGCGCCTGGCCCGCAAGTACCACCCGGACGTGAGCAAGGAGGCGGACGCGCTCGAGCGCTTCAAGCAGATGCAGGAGGCGTACGAGGTGCTCAAGGATCCGAAGAAGCGCGCGGCCTATGATCAGCTGGGCGCCAACTGGAAGCAGGGCGAGCAGTTTCGGCCGCCGCCGGATTTCGGTGCCGGCTTCGATTTCGGCCAGGCGCGCCGAGGCCGCGCCCAGTCCGCCAACGCCGGCAGTGCGGGCGGCTACGAGTTCGAGGGCGGCGAGCAGTTCAGCGACTTCTTTTCATCGTTGTTCGGTGGCGGTGAGACGCCTTTCGGTGGCGCCGGCGGCGGCGTGCGCCGCCGCAGCGGTCGCGACCAGCATGCGGATATCGAACTTGATCTGGAGGAAGCGCATCGGGGCGCGATCCGCACGGTCACCCTGCAACAGGCGCCGGGACCGGGGCAGAAGGCGCCCGCGGAGCGCACTTTGCGCGTGACCTTGCCGGCAGGAGTCACCGAGGGCCAATCGGTGCGACTGGCCGGTCAGGGCGAACCGGCCTCAGGCCGAACCCGCGCGGGTGACCTGTATCTGACGGTGCATATCCGGCCGCACCGCAATCTGGAACTGGACGGCCGCAACGTGACACTCACGCTGCCGATCGCGCCCTGGGAGGCTGCGCTGGGGGCCACCCTGACCGTCCCGACGCTGGGTGGCGCGGTCGATCTGCGTATCCCGGCGCAGTCGCAATCGGGCAGCCGCCTGCGCCTGCGCGGCCGCGGCCTCGCGGGTGACCCGCCGGGCGATCAGTTCGTGGTGCTGAAGGTGGTGCTGCCGCCCGCGGACACGCCGGCGGCGCGCGAGCTATACGAGAAGATGCGCACGGAACTGGCGTTCGATCCGCGCGCACCTGAGTAATCGGGCCCAGTAATCAGGCCCTATTCAAGCTACTCGCACAGACTTTCGAGGTAGCCCTGCGCGACCGGTGACAGTCGCTTGCGGGCCAGCTCACGGGCTTTGGGTGCATCCACGATGTACTCCAGCGGTCCCGTGACCAGGATCTGCCGGATCTGTGGATTACGGGCCGAGGCTCGGGCCATTTTATTGAGGACGGTGAAACCGCGCGCGATCTTGCCGGGGGAGGCCCGGTTGGTCTCGATGACGCGGGCGAGGTACTGCCCGAAACGGGAGTACAGGAAAAAATCATCATCCCCGACGAGGAAGCGCGCCTCCGCGAAAAAATCGGGAAAGTTCTTCTCTAGATATTGAGAAACTCGTTGAAGACGGGGCCCAGGGTCGCTACTGCTCGACGCTTTGCGGTTCTTCATCACTGTTCTCGCTACACCTCCAAGGGTCCAAACAACCATTTCTGGGCGTCACGAGCGGTACCACACCTCGCAACGCGGCGCGAAAGTTACGGCACTTGTGCGCGCGATGCAATAGGAATGAATGAGAACCTCACCGCGCTTTTGCGACGAAGCCGCGAGGCGCTGCCATAATGTCGCACAGAAGAACGCGACCGACGCCCGTGCCGACCTCAAGATTCAATCCCTGCGCCATCATTCCGGTCTTCGACCACGAGCACGCCGTGGCGCGTGTGGTCGCGGCCGTGCGGGCTGCGGGGCTGCCCTGTCTGCTGGTGGACGATGGCTCCGGACCCGCCTGCGCCCGCGAACTCACCCGCCTGGCCGAAACGGTGCCGTACACTAGCCTGCTGCGGCTGCCGGTCAACGGTGGCAAGGGCGCAGCGATGCTTGCGGGATTCACCGCGGCCTGGCAGCGCGGCTACAGCCATGCGCTGCAGATCGACGCCGATGGTCAGCACGCGCTGCGGGACATCTCGACCTTCATCGAGGAAGCGCGCCGTCACCCGCAGGCACTGATCTGCGGGCAGCCGGTATTCGACCGCAGCATGCCGGCGGTGCGCCACTATGGGCGCTACCTGACACACGCCCTGGTGTGGCTCAATACCCTGTCCTACGCGATACCGGACTCGATGTGCGGTTTTCGGGTGTATCCGCTCGCGACGGTCGTGACCCTCATGGCCGAGGAGTACATTGGCCGGCGCATGGACTTCGATATCGAAATCATCGTACGACTGTACTGGCGCCAGGTGCCGATGCGGTGGCTGTCGACCGCGGTGACCTATCCGCTCGACGGGGTCTCGCATTTCCGGATGCTCCGCGACAACGCGCGCATGGTGGCCCTGCAGACGCGCCTGTTCGGCGGCATGCTGCGACGGCTGCCGCGGTTGTTGCGGGCGGCGCCGCCATGAGTCATCCGGAGACGGTACCCGAGGACGCGCCGGCCAGCTGGGCGGCCACCCGCGAACGCGGGGCGCTGCTCATGATGTGGCTGATGTTTCATGGCGTGAAGCTGCTGTCACGACCATTGGCGACGCCGTTCATCTACCTGTCGACCGCGTATTTCTTCGTCGCGAGTCGGCGGGCCCGGGCCGCCTCCCGTGACTATCTGGCGCGGGTGGCCGCGGCTTCACCGGACTGCGGAATTGACGCGCGGCCGATCAATGTGTTCCGGCACATCCTCAGTTTCGCGCGCGCCATTGTCGACAAGCAGGCCGCCTGGCTCGGACGCATCGATTACAGTCAGGTCGGCATCGAAGATCACGCGCGCATGCGCGCCATGGCGCAGGGGCCGCATGGCGTGCTGCTGATCGGCTCCCATCTCGGAAATCTTGAGCTGAGCCGGGCATTGGCGACCTTGAATCGACGCGTGCGACTCAATGTCCTGGTGCACACCCGCCACTCGAACAGCTTCAACCAGGTGCTGCGAATGGCGGGCGCCACGCAGGTGGAGCTGATCCAGGTGACCGAGCTCTCGGCGGCGACGGCGCTGATGTTGAAGGCTCGTATCGATCAGGGTGAGTGGGTCGTCATCGCGGGCGACCGGGTGCCGGTGCACGGGGGCCGCACGGTCGATGTCCAGCTGCTCGGCGCGGCCGCACCCCTGCCGGTCGGGCCCTACGTGCTGGCCTCGGTGCTCGAATGCCCGGTGCATCTGCTGTTCTGTCTGCGCCGACCCAGCGGTTATCGCGTGTATTTCGAGCCGTTCTGCACCCAGGTGCGATGGCAGCGCGCGCAGCGGGATGCAATCATTGCCGAGCTGGCGCAGCGTTTTGCCGCGCGCCTTGAGTACTACCTGCTGCTCGAACCGCTGCAGTGGTTCAACTTCTACCCCTTCTGGCGCAAATGACGGATACCGTTTTTGTTTCGGGCTCGAGCCGTGGCATCGGTCGCGCCATCGCTTTGCGTCTGGCCAACGACGGCTACGATGTGGTCGTGCACTGCAAGTCGCGCCGGACGGAGGCCGAGCAGGTGGCCGATGGCGTCCGGCACCTGGGGCGGCGCGCGCGGGTGTTGCAGTTCGATGTCGGCGACCGCATTGCCTGCGCCAGTACACTGGCCGAAGACATCGAGACCCATGGGACTTACTACGCCGTGGTCTGCAATGCCGGCTACGCCCGCGATGACGCCTTTCCGGCGATGAGCGGGGAAACCTGGGACGCGGTGGTCCACGGCAATCTCGACGGCTTCTTCAACGTCCTGCATCCGCTGGTCATGGCGATGGTGCGGCGGCGTGCGCCCGGCCGCATCGTGACCCTGTCATCGGCCTCCGGCGTCATGGGCAATCGCGGCCAGACCAACTACAGCGCCGCCAAGGCCGGAATCATCGGCGCCACCAAGGCGCTGGCGCTGGAGCTGGCGCGGCGACAGATCACGGTCAACTGCGTGGCGCCCGGCTTCATCAGTACCGAAATGGTGGCGGGAAATCCGCAATTGGAGGAGATCGTCAAAGCCATTCCGCTGCAGCGGGCGGGAACCGTGGAGGAAGTTGCCGCCGTGGTGAGCTTCCTGATCTCACCCGAGGCGTCTTACATCACGCGCCAGGTGATCGACGTCAACGGCGGCCTGTACTGAAGCAACCACCCGTGCCGCAACTGTTGCCGCTGATTGCCGGGTTCGACGCCGCGGCGCCGCTGCTGTGGCAGCCTGGCGCGGCGATCACGGCCGGGCAGTTCCTGAGCCAGGTGCTGGCGCTGGCCCGGGCACTGCCGGCACAGCCCTACCAGATCAATCTGTGCGAGCAGCGGGCAAACTTCCTGGTGGCCTGGTGCGCGGCGGCCGTGCGCGGCCAGACCAATCTGCTGCCTGCTTCGCGAGCCCCTCAGGTGATCGCGGATGTCCAGGCGAGCTACCCGGACAACCACCTCGTCGATGATGATCTGGTGCGGCAGGTACTGGCCCGCGGCACCGCCGGACAGCTCCCCGCCATGCCGCAGGTCAGCGCCGACCACATCGTTCAGATCGGCTTCACGTCGGGCTCCACCGGGGCGCCCACGGCACACACCAAGCGCTGGGGCAGCCTCCATTACAATACCCGCTTCAACGCCGAGCGGATTCGCGAGTGCCTGGGCGCAGCCGCGACGACGCCTGCGGTTCTGGCCACCGTTCCCCCCCAGCATATGTACGGTACCGAGACCTCGGTGTTGCTGCCGCTGCTCGCGGGCATGTCCGTGCACTCGGCCCGTCCGCTGTTCCCGCAGGATGTGGCCCTGTCGCTGGCCGAAGTGCCGGCGCCGCGCGTGCTGGTGACGACGCCGGTGCACCTGCGGACGCTGCTCGCCTCGAAGCAGCTTTTTCCTGAAGTGGCGGTGGTCGTCTCCGCAACCGCACCGCTGGACGCCGCGCTGGCGCAACGCGTGGCGGTGGTGTTGAAGGCACCGCTCCTGGAAATGTTCGGTTCCACCGAGACCTGCGTGATCGCAACGCGCCTGACGGCAAAGGAGCACGGCTGGCGCCTCTACCCCGACGTCACACTCGAGCCGGCGGCCGATCACACCTGGGTGCGTGCGCCCTGGTTCGACCGGGCCACCCGACTCGAGGATGTGGTGGAGATCGAGGGGGACCGGATGCTGCTGCGGGGCCGCAACGTCGACATGATCGAGATCGCGGGCAAGCGCGCCTCACTTGCCGAGCTTACGCGCCGGCTGTTGAGTATTCCGGGGGTAGAGGATGCCGTGGTGTTCCAGCCCTCCGATGGCGAGGCCGAAGCGCAGGGCGTTGGGCAGGTGCAGCGGGTGGCGGCGGCCGTGGTTGCGCCCACCTTGAGCGTTCACGAGATTCTCGCCGCCATGGCCCGCAGCGTGGACCGGGTATTCCTGCCGCGCCCGCTGCTGCAGGTCGCCGAACTGCCCCGCAATGAACTGGGCAAGACCGCTCGCGCGCAGCTCCTGCAGCTGCTGCGCCATTAGCCGGCCAGATGCACCGCGTCGATTTCCACCAGCAGTTCGCGGCGGCAGATATCCGCCCCGAGGATCAGGAACTGGGCCTGCGGCGGGAGGTGTGCACGCAGGTAGGTGGCCACGAACGGTGCCGACTGCGGATTGCGCAGGTAGATCTTGAGCAGCGTGCCGCGGCCCGACGCCGCCAGCGCCGTGCTGCCACCGGCCTGACGCAGGCTTGCGAAGTTGCGCAGGATCTCATCGAGCTGCGCCGGCAGATCATCCGGATGATGGGAGGCGTGGCCCAGGATGCTGCCGGTTCCCGAGATCAGCATGCCGCCGGCGACCTGCATGGCACGCGAGAACCGCGGCGGGCAGGGGCCGTACTGACGCGGATAACGAAAGGCGCTGACCTGACGCGGGTTCTCGAGCGCCCGGCCCGGTTCGTTGGCCGCCAGCCAATACACCTGCAGCGTCGGGTCGCGATCCTGCCGGCCGATGGCGGTGGCCGCGGGCCATGACGAGTCCGGCGGCGCCTGAAAGCCCAGCGCGCGGCCGCTGCAGAATTGCTTGTAACGTTCCGCGTCGCCCTCGCCCTGGTTGATGTTCGAAAAATAGTTGTACATGCGCAGCAGGTGGCGGTGGCTGCTGCGCGCGGTGAAGCGGCTGACGGCCTCGTACGCCGCACGCGCCGCCGCCGCCAGGCTCCCGGCGGCGCCCTCATCGATCTCAACCGTGCCGGCCAGGTAGTGGCCGCCGCTGGCAAAGTGCACCGGGCCATCGCGACCGACCGCGATATCACCGTCGGTATGCCACAGTTCGGTGAGTCCCGCGCCGATGAGTGCCGGCAGGTTCACGTGCACGCGCAGGGCCCGCGCCGATTCCGCGGGCTGCGCCGGCGGCGGTGTCCCGAAGTTGATCGCGCACAGCGTCATCGGCGGCAGGGATTCGTCGGCGCCGAGCCGCCGGTATTCCATCCGGGGTGGACCGGCAGGGAAGGCGGTGGTCGCGACCCTTGGTGCGCTCAAATCAGATCCTCGCCGTTGAATTCCACGCCGACCTGGCGGCGACGGAGGCGGTTATTGCGCAGCGATCGCTGCCACAGGCTCAGCCAGGTCGAGAAGTAGATCAACTTGAACAACTGCAGGCGCCACCACACCCGCGGGCTGCTGAAGACATCCCCGGCCAGCAGCGACACCATCGCCTGCTCCACCTGCAGCGTGTCACGCGGATGCGCAAACATGCGCGTCATCGCCGGGGAGGTGAAGCGGAAGATGAACCACGACAACCGGCCCATCCCGCGTCTGACCAGGCGCGCATAGCGGCTCTGCAGCGCCGCTTCCCGGTGCGGCTCACGCAGGCTGGCGGCCACCACCTCGGCCGCGTGTTCGGCGCTGTTCATGGCGAGATAGACGCCGGTGGAGAAGATCGGATCGAGGAAGGCGAAGGCATCGCCCACCATGAGCCAGCGATGACCACTCATCCGGCTGCACATGTAGGAGTAATTGCCCGTCGCGTGCAGATTGCCGATGATGCTCGCCCGCTTGATGCGGTCGCGTGCGCCCGGAATCCGCTGCAGGGTCTGCAGCAGGAAATCCGCATTGCTGCCGCGGCGCTCGCGCAGGTATTCCGGATAGCACACCGCCCCGATACTGGTGCAGTCCCCGGGCAATGGAATCATCCACACCCACCCGGACGGAAAACGGTAGATGCTGATGTTTCCGGCATCCTCGCCAGGCCGGCGCTCGACACCCGCGAAGTGAGCGAACAGCGCGGCGCTTTGATGCTGCTGATGCTTGCGTTTAAGGCGCAGCGCGGTGCCCAGCAGGGTATTGCGCCCGGTCGCATCGACCACATAGTCGGCCTTGAGTTCGCTGACGGTGCCGTCCGTCGCACGCAGCCGCGCCGTGGCCGCCTCGGCGCCGAACTCGACGCCGAGCACCTCCGTGTCCTCCAGGGTGCGGGCGCCGCAGGCGGCCGCGTGGTTGAATAACAACTGGTCCAGGTCCTCGCGACGGACCTGCACCGCGAAGCCCGTGCCGGGATTGAGGGTGCGCGCGAAGCGGTAGACGTTGTAGCCGCGCTCGTTGGCGGCCGGGAAATCGGCGCCGAGCTTGCGCCGCCCGATGGCCATGACCTGGTCGAACACGCCGAGGCGCTCGAAAATGGGCATGTTCATCGGCAGCAGCGACTCCCCGATATGGAAGCGCGGATGGCGGCTCTTCTCGACCAGGGTCACGCGCAGTCCCTTGCGCGCCAGGAGCGCCGCCGTCGTGGACCCGCCGGGACCGCCACCCACAACCAGGACATGTGCGCTACCCGGCTGTTGTGACAAACGACCTCCCCCGAAAGGCCGGGCGAACCGGCCTCCATGTTACGATTTACGTCCGACGACCCCGCCGTAAGCGGCGGGACAGCCTATTTTATCTTGCGATCGATCATGCCTGCCACACAGACCGCCGCCGAAACTGAACTCGCTGAACTCATCATAGCCGCCGTGAATCTGGAAGGCGTGCGTCCGACCGATATCGACGCCGAGGCGCCGCTGTTCGGCGCCGGACTCGGGCTGGATTCCATCGATGCCCTGGAAATCGCGCTCGAGGTTTCGCGGCGCTACGGCCTGCAGCTGCGATCGGACGATGCAGACAATCGGCGTATTTTCGCCTCACTACGCTCGCTAGCCGCCTACATTCAGCTGCACCGTCAGCCGCGCAGCTGATGCGGCCGCTAGCCATCACCGCGTATACGGTGGTTTGCGCGACGGGGTACGGCAAAAACGCGCTGCTTGCCGCACTGCAGGATCGACGCGCACCGCTGATTCCCAACGACTTCACCGCCGAATCCCTGCCCACCTGGATCGGCCGGGTCCCGGGCCTCGAGGGCGAGCAGTGGAATCTCCCCGCTGAACTGGCGCCCTGGGAGAGCCGCAACAACCGCCTGGCCTGGGCCGGGCTGCACACCGATGACTTCACGACCGCCGTGGCCGGCGCGCGCCACCGCCATGGGGCGCGCCGGATCGCCCTGGTGATGGGGACCTCGACCGCCGCGATCGATGCCACCGAGGCGTTCTACCGGCACCAGGCGGATCCGCCGAGCACGCCGCCGCACCTGCGCCAGGGCGAATTGCACACGCCGCACTCGCTGGGGCATTTCGTGCAATCCGCGCTGGGGCTCGAGGGGCCCTGCTTCACCATCGCGACGGCCTGTTCATCGAGTGCCAAGGTATTTGGCCAGGCGGAGCGGCTGATGCGACTGGGACTGTGCGATGCCGTCGTGGTCGGCGGTGTCGACTCGCTGTGCAACAGCGTGCTCTATGGATTCGCGTCCCTGCAGCTGTTGTCGCCGGACCCCTGCCGGCCGTTCGCGGTCGATCGACGCGGACTGAATCTGGGCGAAGCGGCGGCTTTTGTGTTGCTGGAGCGCTCGGGTTCGGAACTGCAGCTGCTGGGCTATGGCGAGACCAGCGATGCGCACCACATGTCGGCGCCTCATCCCGAAGGGTTGGGCGCCCGTCAGGCGATCGAGCAGGCCCTGGGCAGGGCCGGCCGCCGGGCACAGGAGGTCCAGTACATCAACCTGCATGGCACCGCGACGCCGAAGAATGACGCCGTGGAAGCCCTGGTCGTGGCGCAGATGTTTCCGGCTGCCACCCGCGCGAGTTCGACCAAGGGCTGGACCGGACACACTCTGGGTGCCGCCGGCAGCCTCGAGGCCATCATCACCTTCATGACCCTGCAGACCGGCTTTATCCCCGGCACGCTCAATACCCGGGAACTGGATCAGATGTGCGGGCCGCAGATCCGGCTCGACAATGCGCAAGGTGACGTGCAGCTCGCGCTCAGCAATTCCTTCGGCTTCGGTGGCAGCAACTGTGTGCTGCTGTTTGGGCGCGACAGCCGATGAGCGCGAACCTTCAAGTGGCGGTGTTGGGGTGCGCGCTGTGGAATTCACCGCAAGGTGCGCGGCCGCAGCCTTCGATTCTGCCTGCGAATGAGCGGCGCCGTGCGCCCGACACGGTCGCGGTTGCCCTGCAGGTGGCGCAGGCCGCCTGCCTCAATGCCGGCCGCGATCCGGCACAGCTGGCGACGGTGTTCGCCTCTACCTATGGTGATCTGGCGATCACCGACTACATGTGCAGCACACTGGCCCAGGCGCCGACGACGCTGTCGCCCACCCGATTCCATAACTCGGTGCACAACGCCGCTGCGGGTTACTGGACCATCGCGACCGGGTGCCGACAGCCCTACTGCGCGCTGGGGGCCGGTGACTACACCTTCGCCGCGGGACTGTTCGCGGCGGCCCTGCAGGTGTGCGCCGATCAGACCGACGTGCTGTATGTCGCGTATGACACCGAGACGCGCGGGGTTCAGGCGCAGCTCGCGCGCAGTCGCGGCGTGCTGGGCGTGGCGCTGGTGTTGGGCGTCACTGGCCCGGCCGACGGCGCGGCGCTTGAATTGGAGGTGTCATCGCAAGCTGCCGCGGGCCGCACCCCGGGTACCAATGCCATGGCGGCCTGTCTGCCGTTGATTGCGGCGATCGAGGACAGGCAAAGTCAGGTCCTGTGTCTGCCGTTCGGCCCCGACTCATCCCTTCGGCTTCAGGTCCGACACGGACTTTGAAAATATTCCGTTGAGCTCCTTGCCGGATGCGGCCTGCATCGTGTAGTCGAAGGTTCCGTGGGTCTGGATTTCGGCAGCGGCCTTCATCAGCGCTCCATAGGCGGCCCTGGCCAGCGATCCGCCCAGGCTGATCCGCCTCACACCCAGTTCCTGCAAATCCGCTACTTTGAGCGTCATCCCGGGCATGCCGATCAGGACGTTCACCGGCCGATCGAGCGCACTGACCAGCTGCCGAATATCATCCCGCGACTGCACGCCCGGCGCGAACAGCACATCCGCGCCGGCCTCCTGGAAGGCCTGCAGTCGGCGAATCGTGTCCTTCAGGTCCGAACGACCATAGAGATGGTTTTCGGCGCGCGCGGTCAGGGTGAATTTGAAGCCCAGCGACTTGGCGGCAACGGCCGCATGACGGATGCGCTCCGCCGCCAGCTCCAGCGGATACACCGGATTGCCGCTGTCGCCCGAGGCGTCTTCGATTGAACCGCCCACGATGCCGGTCTTCGCGGCCTGCAGGATGGTCACGGCCACATCTTCCGGATCATTGCCGAAACCATTCTGCAGATCGGCACTGACGGGAATCGAGGTGGCTTGGCACACCGCGCCCAGATGCGTCATCAGACTGCTTTTGCTGATGGCGAGGTCGCTCTTGGCGATTGAAAACGCAAACCCCGCGCTGGAGGAGGCGAGGGCCTTGAAGCCAAAATGCTCCAGCAGCCGCGCCGAGCCCGGGTCCCAGAAGTTCGGAATCACGAAACACGAGCCCTGCTCATGCAGCTGGCGAAAGACTTCGGCCTTCTCACTCTGAGTGATCATTGGTTCACCTGCGGGTCACGTTCCTGAGCACGTGAATGAGGGTGTGGGTGCCGAGGTTCAGCTTCTTGAATAACGGCGACATCGCGCATTCACTCCGATAGCTGCAAGGTCATGAACACGCTGTTCGGGTCTTCGACGTAATCGGCGAAGGGTCCGCAGATGCCGAAACCGACGCTCGCATACAGAGCCTGCGCGGGTGTGAAGGCGTCCTGGGAACCGGTCTCGAGGCTGAGCCGCTGATAGCCGCGGCTGCGCGCGACCTGGATGATGTGGTTGAGCAGCGCACGCCCGGCGCCGCGGCGCCGTCGCAGCTCGGGGGTACGCATGGACTTTATTTCACCGTGGCGCGGATCGAGCTCCTTGAGTGCACCGCAGCCGACCAGCTCCGCGCCCTCCCAAGCCGACCAGAAGCTGATCTCGGGGCGGCGCAGTCGATCGAGGTCCAGCGCGTGGACACTCTCCGGCGGCGACACCGCGTACATGTTCTGCAGATGCTCATTCAGCAGTGCATGGATTTGCGGACGGGTCAGATCATCGAGTTCAATCTTCATGGGGGGTCG
>Ga0210385_10000532_pt1 | contig 26486 bp, 26 predicted proteins | sample IncBWH26OmetaG_FD_160107 | JGI IMG/M metagenome (GOLD analysis project Ga0210385, IMG submission 160107) | Forest soil microbial communities from Barre Woods Harvard Forest LTER site, Petersham, Massachusetts, United States - Inc-BW-H-26-O ...
AGCAGCGGTGTGGTGCGCTGCCCGCCCCTGCTACTTGCCAAGAGCCTTGTCGACGAACGAGCCGTCCCAATGCGCATCGATCTCTTCGGAGACGTCCTTCTGGATCACGCCGAGATCGGCAAAGCCCTTGGCCTGACGCTTGATCTGATCGGGCGAGATCACCTCGCCAAGCTTGATGATCTTTGCGGCCTGCGCCGCGACATCAGGCGCCATGCCGGTCAATTGCGCGTAGGCACTTGCAAAAGCGGCGGGCGATTTGCCGAGTTCTTCTTCCTTCGCAAGATAGACCCAGACAAAGCGTTCCAGCGCCGCGCGCTTGCCGTCGACCGCCTGCCTGGTTGTCATGAACATTCCCAGCTCGGCGCCAACTGCTTTCGACGAACCATATTCGAGGCCCTTGGCGAAGAACCCGTAACCGTCCATCACGGGAATGGATTCAAACGGCTCCCAGGTCACAAGGCCGTCGACATCGCCTTTCTTCAAGGCCTGGTCGAAATTGGCGCCGCCACCCTGAATGTTGACAGCCTCGAAGCTGTTATAGGGGATGCCGTTTTCTACCAACGTCGCGGCGAACTGAAACCAGACCGCCGAACCCGGCGCGATCGCAATCTTCTTGCCTTTCAGGTCGCCCCAGCTCTCGAACTTCACGCCGTTACGGCCGATGACATATTTGGGTGACGAGCCGACGCCCATCAGCCCGACGACATTGGTCGATCCCTGCGCCAGCGAGATCGCAAGATCCGCCGGCCCGACGGAAGCCGCATCGAGCGAGCCCGCGAGCAGCGCAGTGCGCGCGTCGGCATAACGGACAAATTCAACCAGCTTGAGATTGACGCCGAGCTTCTTCAGTTCGTCGGCGACCAAAATGATCGGAGCCAGATGACCGACCTTCACATAGCCAACCGTCAGTTCGACCGGCTGCGCCAGCGCCGCCGGTTCCGGGCCGATCGCGTGGGCCGGCAGTGGCAACCATCCGATCGCCGCCACGGCGAACAAAAGCCTAGCAACTTGCTTCAATTTCCGCACGATCTGCCTCCATTTCAGCCGCCGTTTAGATCAATCAATGGCCGTGATGTCATATGCGACCTCACAAGCAAAGACTGCACCATATCGCGCCCTGTTCTGCAACTTGGCACCCATGAAGACCATCCGGTTAATCATGGCTCGTCGGCAATCTCGGACACGATCGACAGAGGAACGCGGCCGTGCCAATCGGTGCGTTCCTGCAACCGGACGGCGATCTGAAGCAAGGTCACCTCGCTATCCGGGTGTCCGATCAGTTGCAGTCCGACCGGCATTCCGCTGACGTCGAAGCCCGCAGGGACCGCAAGCGCAGGCAGGCCGAGATAATTGACGAAACGGGTGAAGCGGCTGAGGGCGTAAAGCGTCCGTGGACTGAACTGCGCTGATGCCGGATCGACTTCCTTTACTTGCGGCGTCCTGATCGGCATCACCGGAAGAACGGCGACGCCGGCCTCACCAAGACAGGACAAGACAAATTGATCGCGAAGCCGATCGCGCGCCGTCACTGCCGCTGCAAGCTCTTCGTCGGCAATCGAAAGCCCCTTGCCGATACGCTTGCGCAGCATTGCATCGATTTTCGGATCATCGATCCGCGCGCGATGTTGACGGGAAGCCTCGGCTTGCAGGACGGTCAGGGTTTGCCGGTCGGCCTCTTCAGGAAAGCCGGACCGCTCTTCAATCGTCATGCCGCCCTCGGCGAGTACATTCACCGCGCCACGAACGACGGTCGCGATCTCGGCATCGCTTGAATCGAACGCGTCCCGCAGCACAACCGCTCGCGGCAATTGCTCCGATGCGGCGAGCGGCTCGCCGCAAATCGAGGGCCACAGCAAGGCAAGATCGGCCGCACTTCGTGCAAAAACGCCGATGGTGTCGAGGCTCGGCGCCAACGCCATCGCGCCATCCAGCGGTATCTTTCCATAACCCGGCTTGAGCGCGGTGATGCCGCAGCAATGCGCGGGTATTCGCACCGAGCCTGCGGTATCGGAGCCGAGCGCGGCAAAGCAGCAACCCGACGCGACCAGGATGGCGGAGCCGGTCGAGGACCCGCCGGGGATTGCGTCGAACCGCCACGGGTTGAGCGCGCCGCGCCGCCCGATGCCGGAGGCCTCATAAGCGAGTTCCGTCATGGTCGCGGCGCCGATCAGACTGGCCCCTGCCTGATCGAGGCGATCGATCACCGAAGCACGCGGCAGCGCTGGCGCCTGCGGCGTTGAACACCCCCATGACGGTTGGCTGCGCCCGGTTGCGAACATGTCCTTGGCAACGTAAGGCAGGCCCGAGAGCGCCCCCTCATGCGACGGCTCGGCGTGATAGATATGCTCGACCGCGTGAAGCTTTCGCCCCAAATGGGCAAGCCGCCGGCGGCATTGCTCGAGCGCTGCAATCCGGCCAAGTCCGGAAAGCGAACTCCAATCCGGAAAGCGGGCCGTCGCCGGGCTCGTCGATGTCATGACCATTATTCTTTGTCTTGATTGTTTGTCTTGCCTGGCTTCTCGGAACGCTCGACATTTGCGAGCGTCGGAGGTCTGGTACCGTCGCACCCCACATTCGATAACATGAGACCGGTCGGGACGTGAAGTCAGGCGAAATGAAGCATCATCCGGACGGGTTGCCGCAGCCGGAGCGCAGCTGGGCAATCCTGACGATTGCGATCGGCCTCATCATGTCGGTGATGGATGGCGCGATCGCCAATGTGGCGCTGCCCACCATCGCGCGCAACCTTCAGGCCAGCCCTGCCTTTTCGATCTGGATCGTCAACGGCTATCAGCTGGCGATTACGATTTCGCTGTTGCCGCTGGCTTCGCTTGGCGAGATCGTCGGTTACCGCCGCGTCTACATCGGCGGCCTATTGCTGTTTACGATCGCGTCGCTGTTTTGCGTGCTCGCTCACACGCTGACGCTCTTGACCGTCGCCCGCATCCTTCAAGGCTTCGGTGCCGCCGGGATCATGAGTGTCAACATGGCGCTGGTCCGGCATATCTATCCGCGCGCGCAATTGGGGCGCGGGATCGGCATCAACGCCATGGTGGTTGCGGTCTCCGCCGCGGCCGGCCCCACGATTGCCGCCGGTATTCTCGCGGTCGGACCGTGGCCCTATCTGTTTGCGATCAACATTCCGCTCGGCATCGGCGCGCTGTGGCTTGGCATCAGATATCTGCCGCACACTAGACCCGCGGGCCACGACTTCGACTGGAAGAGCGCCGCACTCAGCGCGATCACCTTTGGCCTTGGGCTCGCCGGCATCGACAGCATCGGCCACGATGAGGGCGCTGCCGTTGCGCTCGCCGAATTTGGCGCTGCCGCCATTGCCGGGTTCCTCCTGGTGCGCGCACAGGCTCAGGTGACCTCGCCGCTGCTCCCGCTCGACTTGCTGCGCATTCCGATTTTCGCACTGTCGATTGCGACCTCGATCGCCTCGTTCTGCGGACAGATGCTGGCTTTTGTCGCACTGCCGTTTTATCTCGAAAGCCGCTTTGGATATTCGGACGTCGAGATCGGTCTTTTGATCACGCCCTGGCCGATCGCGGTTGCCTTCGCAGCACCTTTGGCCGGGAGGCTGGTAGAGCGCTATCCATCCGGGCTTCTCGGCGGAATTGGTCTCCTGCTGTTCGCGCTCGGCCTCGGCGCGCTCGCATGGTTGCCGCCGCATCCCTCGCTGTTCGACGTGGCTTGGCGAATGGCGCTAGCCGGGGCGGGATTTGGCCTGTTCCAGACGCCGAACAACCGCACCATGATCGCTGCCGCTCCGCGCGAGCGCAGCGGTGGGGCCAGCGGCATGCTTGGAACCGCGCGGTTGTTGGGGCAGACCATTGGTGCTGCACTGGTGTCGCTGTTGATCGGCCGCTTCGCGCTGGACGGTAGCCGGATCGCGCTGCTAGTCGGGGTCGGTTTCGCGGTCACTGGTGCAGTCCTTAGCACGCTCCGATTGTCGAAGACTGGAGCCAGGGGCGCTGAACAAGTGAGGGTTGCCGAGGACCAGCGGCTGAAGGGCGATTAGCCTGTCTACCGGGCCTCCGGCGACCCTGTATAAATTTCTGAACCAGTCTCAAATTTTGTTGCAGCGTTGTCTCTGCGCTGCTATAAATAATCGCTTTCTTCGCGCCTCGAAAAGGAGAAAGCACCATGGGCGAGCTCTACGACTGGCTGTCGCATCAGCATCCAGGCCTGAAAACGTTCAAGGCCTTTCGGCACAACATGCTCGATCGCGTGGTTGCCGACCCGCCCCATCGCGCGCTGTACCGCCTGCTCGCCGCTCTGACCGACGAGTATATCGCCCGCTATGACGGCGAAGCCGTTCCGGTCGATGTCGCCGAACAGACCTACCGGCATCTGCTTGAGATCGTCGCCACGGCGGAAGGCTCGCTCACAGCACCAGCGCCGCAGCAGATTCAGATCTTGAACGAACTGGCCGCCGCCAAGCTCGTGTGACGCTTTAACGATATGCGCCGGGCTCTGAGACCTAAGGGTTTTCGCCCATCTTGGCTGCGCGGCTGACAGGTTCTCCTCAAGAAATCTCAGGAAATACTTGCTTTAAAAGGCCTTTTGTGTTATCAATGGTTGTTTCTTCTCGCGTACCGGTGAGGAAACAACATGGTTGAGTTACATAGCTGGCTGTCGCATCAGCACTCGGGTCTTCGGACCTATGTCACCCTTCAGCAAATGACGGATGAATTAGCGGAGGCCGATGCGGCACATCGCGCGGTCTACAGACTGTTGTCGTCGATCCTCGATCCCTTCATCGCCTCGTTTGACGAAGAGCCGCTTCCCGCAAGCGTCGCGGAGACCACCTTCCAGCGATTGCTCGCGGTCGTGCGCGACGCCGACAACGCGATCGCTCTCGCCCCGGACCAGCAGATCGACGCGTTGAACAGGATCGCCGCGGTCGACCTGATCTGACCGGGAATTTCGTCCAGACCGCTTTCCATTGATGCCGCCAAGGGACCTCCATTTAAGGCTTCCCTGCGGGGCGAAAATCATGTACGCCTCTGTCTCAAATATGAGACAATACGCATGAGGCGAGCATGAATGCGACAAGCAACCGCTTTGCCGAGATCGGGGAAAGGCTGCGCGCCTACCGGATGGGCCGGGGGTTAGCGGCCGAACAAGTGGCTGAACGTCTCGGCGTTTCACGGGCCGCGGTCTACCGGATCGAGGCCGGCGAGGTCGTCAAGATCGAGACGCTCGACCGTCTCGCCAACGTGCTGGAAACCTCCGTCGGCTCCCTGCTCGGCCTCGGCGTCGAATATTACGCCAATGCCATCAGCTATTTCGAGCGGATGCGGCAGATCGAGGAGAAATCAGAACAGGTCATCGCGCACTTCCCGCCTCTGTCGTATCTCCTGACTTCGGACAATTATTCGCGCCAGCTCAAGCAAACGCTGATCGAGGCCGCGCCCTCCTATGCGGAGGACAGCAAGGACTACGAGACCGAGATCGACACGATTGTCGCCGTGCTCGACGAGCGCAAGCATGCACGCGACCGAAGGCATCTCAGCGTCGTCAATTTCGTCAACATGCCGGAGATCGAGCGCTGGCTGAAGCTTGGTCTGGTCGGCCGCTTCGACTTGCCCGCGAACGAAATCGTCGAGCGCAGGCTCGCCGCGCGCGCCGAGATCGAGCACCTGATCCAACTGATCGAGCAGGAGCCGATGGGCATCCAGATCGGTTTGATCGAAGAGCCGCTGCCCAATATCACCTTCCAGTTGTTCCGCACTTCCGAGCGCACGCTCTTGGGCTTGAGCCCGTTCCGCCTCGGCGGCGAATTGCCGAACATCCGCACCGGCGTTGCGATGCTGACGGCAGACGAAGAACCAGTGCGGCTCTACGAGCAACTGGTCGAGCGGTTGTGGCGGCGCGCGCACAAGGGGCGCGAGGCCGCCCAACAGTTGCGCATGATCCTGGAGCGGTCCGCGATGAAATCGGCCGGCACGCGCAAGGCGTCCTAACTCATCGCTTCAATTTCAGCTTCGTACAGATAATTTGGCGCGGCCGCCGTGCCGCGTCGACCAAGCGACGGGATCGGCGAGGAAACGTTCGATCTCGGCGCGATCCTGCGGCGCGATTTGGTTGGCCGCCGTCGAGCGCAGGATGTCGGCCCAGGTCGCGAGCGGATGCAACATCAATCCGGCTTCTGCGAGCCGCTCCGACGCGCCAGGAAAGACGTCGTGATAGAAGATCGTCAGGACGTGCTCGACATCAGCGCCCGCGGCGCGCAGTCCCCGCGCAAACCCGAGCTTGCTGCCACCGTCGGTGGTGAGGTCGTCGACCAGCAGCACGTTCAGCCCATCAACATCGCCGCCTTCGACCTGCGCGTTGCGGCCGATACCGAGCGGGCGTTTGCGCACATAGCGCATCTTCACATTCAACTTGTCGGCCAACCATGCGGCAAAGGGAATGCCGGCGGTCTCCGCGCCGGCGACCGCATCGATTGAGGCCTGCGGCAACATTGTCGTGACATAACGGACGGCAAGCTGCGTCACGGCCTGACGCAAGGCGGGATCGCCGAGGATGATACGGACGTCGACATAGACCGGGCTTGCCCAGCCTGCCGCCAGAATGAAAGGCTGCTGCCGACTCACATGGATGGCGCCGCTCTCGAACAGCAATTGCGCAACCGCCCCGCCGATCTCGCTCCTGATCGCGCTGTCCGTCATGGCTTCACCTCCGCGACCGACCATGGCAGCTTCTCGCCGCCGCGGAACACCACGACCTCGGTGTCTTCGACCGCAACCGCGGCCATCACGGGCGCCTCACGCCGTTCGAGCGTGATGGTGCCGCGGTTCAGTTCAAGGCCGTAGAATTTCGCGCCATTCACGGAAGCAAACGCCTCGAAACGATCGAGCGCGCCCTCTTCGTCGAACACCTGCACATAGGTCTGCAACGCGGTAGCACCGCCGAATACGCCGGCCGAGCAGCACTCGGCTTCCTTGGCATTGCGGCGATGCGGCGCGGTGTCGGTGCCGATAAAGAAGCAAGCATCTCCCGACGTGACCGCCTTGCGCAAGGCGAGGCGATGCCGCTCGCGTTTGGCCACCGGCAGACAATAGAGATGCGGACGCAGGCCACCTTGAAACAGCGAGGTGCGATTGATGACGAGATGATGCGGCGTGATCGTTCCGGCCGTATGCGAGGCATGGGCGCGGACGATATCGACGGTCTCTGCGGTCGTGACGTGCTCGATCACGACTTTGAGGCCGGCGTGTCGTTTCAACATCGGCAACAGATTCTGTTCCATGAACACCGCTTCGCGGTCGAAGATATCGACCGCGGGATCGGTCGCCTCGCCATGGATCAGGACCGGCATGCTGATTTTTTCCATGCGCTCGAGCACGGGCGCGAGCGCTGGAAGATCTGTCACGCCATGATGCGCGTTGGTCGTGGCGCCAGCCGGATAGAGCTTGGCGGCGACCCAGACGCCGTCCTTGAAGCCGCGTTCGATCTCGTCCGGCGAGGTCTCATCGGTGAGATAGCAGGTCATCAACGGCTGAAAGTCGGAAGAGGCGGCGCGGGCGGCCAGGATGCGCTCGCGATAGGCTTTGGCGTCCGTGACTGATGTCACCGGCGGCACCAGATTGGGCATGATCACGCCACGGGCAAATTGCGCCGCGGTGAACGGCAGCACCGCTTTAAGCATCGCGCCGTCGCGCAAATGCACGTGAAAATCATCGGGCCTGCGGATCGTGATGCGATCCACGCGCTTTGGCGATGCCCGGTCGAACAGTTCAGTCACGCTCATTGGACGGCCTCTTCAATCGCAGCCCGCATTACAGCGATTCCGGCGACAAAATCATCCAGATTCATCGCCTCTTTCGGATTATGCGAGCCGTTTTCATTGCGCACGAACACCATGGCGCTGGGGATACCGGCATTGGCAAACACCGCCGCATCATGCCCGGCCCCGCTCGGGATTTCTTCGTCCGGCAGGCCTAGCGATTGCGCGGCGTGCCGCAGACGCCGGACCCACTCCGCATCCATCGTCGCCGGCGCGGATTCCAGCCGGCGGTCGAAGGAGAACTCCACCCCGCGCTCTTCAGCGATGAGATTACACTCGGAGCGGAACAGATCGTAGAAGCCTTCGAGGGTTTCCTTGCTTTGGCTCCTGACCTCGAAACTGAACGAAACCTTTCCCGGAATGCGCGCGATCGCGTGTTCCGCCGGATCGGTTCCGAAGACGCCCGAGGTGATGACCACATCGCGGCCACGCTCCAGCAAGGTTCGCCAATGCCGGTCGAGATGGGTCATCAGTTCGGCCACCGCGAACACGGCATCGTGGCGCAACCAGCGCGGCACCGCGCCGGAATGACCGGCCTCGCCGAGGCATTCGACGACGCGATGACGCACATTGCCTCGGATGCCGGTGACGATGCCGACCGGAAGGTCGCGCGCCACCAGCACCGGCCCCTGTTCGATGTGGAGTTCAACCCAGGCGGCGATGCGCTTGGCGTCCAGCAGCGGCTCGCTTTTCTCGATCCGCGCCACGTCGGCCCCGACCTCGCGCATGCAGTCGCCAAGCGTGCGGCCGTCGCGATCTTTGACGCGCAAGTCTTCGTCCGTCAACTTTCCAAACAAAGCAAGCGAGCCCATATAGGCCTTGCCGAACCGAGAGCTTTCCTCGCCGCGCAGGCCAAAGAGCTTGATGGTGCGGCGGGGCACAATCCTGTCGCGCTTGAAGCGCGCGAGCACGGCCAGACCCGCGACCACACCGGCCGCACCGTCGAAGTTGCCGCCTTGCGGCACCGAATCCAGATGCGAGCCGCAGGCCAAAAAAGGCAGACCAGGCTCGCAGCCCGCAAGCGTGACGACCAGATTGGCGCCGGCGTCACGGGTCGTCTCAAGACCAAGCGAGCGCGCCTTCGCCTCCACAATATCGAGGGCGTTGGACTCGCGCGTACTGTAACTTTCGCGCGTGATGCCGACGCCGTCGAACGACGACGCGCGAAGGGCATCGAACAACTCGGCGGAAAGCCGGCGATCCTCCGCATCGTCAATGAACACGTTGCATTTCTCTGCGGCTTCGGTCGTCATGTCGGCGGACTGAGCCAGGCGAGATCCTGGTCGTCAGCCTCCTCGATCACGACGCCATGGACGAGATCGGTCACGCGGCTGATCTCGCGTTGCAGACAGAACATTTCGATCCCGTCGATCACACTGATCATCGCCGCCGGTTGCAGGAAGGTTGCCGTCCCCACCTGCACGGCGCTCGCACCGGCTAGCATGTATTCGATCGCGTCCTCGGCGGTGGAAATGCCGCCGCAGCCGATCACCGGGATCTTGATCGCCTTGGCGCACTGAAACACCTGCCGCAGCACGATCGGCTTGATCGCGGGGCCCGATAATCCACCCATGACATTGCCGAGGCACGGTTTGAATGTCTTGAGATCAATCGCCATTGAAAGAAATGTATTTGCGACGACGACCGCATCAGCGCCGGCTGCCTCCGTCGCGCGCGCCACTTCGGCGATATCGCCGGTGTTGGGCGTGAGCTTGACCCAGAGCGGCAGTTTGGTGGCGGCGCGCAACTGACGCGTGACTTTCTCCGCGGACTCCGGGCGCATCGCAAACGCCTTGCCGTCTTCCTCGATGTTCGGACAAGAAATATTGGCTTCGATCGCCGAAACACCCGGCAGCGTCAGTTCGGCCGCAAGGCTTGCAAACCCCTCCGCGGTCGGCGCGGAAATGCTGACGACCAGAGGCGGCTCATAGGCAGCATATTGCGGAATGATCTTCTCGATAAAATGCGGCACGCCCTTGGAGGGAATCCCGATCGCATTGATCAGGCTGCCCGGCCGCTCGACCACGCGCGGCAGCGGATTGCCGGCGCGCAGTTCGCGCGTCACGGTCTTGGTCACAAAGGCGCCGAGGCGATTGAAATCGATCACCTTGTCGAGGCCCTCGGCAAAGGTGCCCGACGCCGGCATCACCGGATTGCGCAGCTTGAGCCCGCCGACATCGACCGAAAGATCGATGGAAAACGGCTTGATCATGGCAGCGCCTCCAACAGATCGAATACCGGTCCGTCCCAGCAGACCCTGCGATTGACGATCTCGCCGCCAACATTGAAGTCGCGTACGCAGCAGTAACAAAGCCCGATGCCGCAGGCCATTTGCTGCTCCATTGCCACTTGGCCGGGAAGGCCGAACTCGATGGCGAGGCGCTGTTGCACGCGCATCAGGCGGCTCGATCCGCAGGTGAAGAACGCATCGCACTTGTCTTGCGCGATCAGGCCACGAAGAATGCGTTCGACATTGCCCGGCCCGCTGGTCTGTTCGGAGTCCGTCACCGGCACGACTTCCGCGCCGTGTTCCTTGAAGAGATCAACCGATACCAGCAACTCAGGCCGCCGCGCGCTGAAGATCGCAGTGACCTTGGTGCCGCTGGCCTTCGCCGCCTTGGCAAGCGGTGCGAGCGTCGCAAGTCCGGCACCGCGCCCCACCGCCACAATGTGCCGCCACTTTGGATCAAGCGTGAAGCCTGTGCCGAGCGGTCCCATGATGTCGAGGTGCTCACCGGACTTGATCATATCAAGCCCGCGCGTACCGGCGCCGGTCACTTTGTACAGAAACTCGACCTGACGCGTGGCCGGGTCGGCGCCGTAGAGGCTCATCGGACGCCGCAAGAACGGCTGCTCGCCGGCCGGATGCGGACAGAGCAACTGAAAGAACTGCCCGGGTTGAGCCGACGCCGCGACCTCGCTGCAATCAACGACAAGATGGCGGTATTCGGCGTTGACCGCGGTGTTGGCGACGACCTTGGCCAACTCGGCGACGATGCTGGGCTTCCAGGGCGCGTGGGGGGATGCAGGCGGCGTCACCGCCGGCTGCATCTGATGGGATGGATGATCGAGTGACATGACGATCTCCATTCACACGTCACGTGAGCTGGGCGCCGCGGCGCTCGGGTATCAGGAGCCACATCGCCAGAATGTCGAGCACGTAAAGCGTTGCGAGCAGCGCAATTGCGGTTTCGAACGAATAGGCGGACGCGATCGCGCCGACAACGACCGGGCCAAATCCGCCACCGCCGCGGCCGATGTTGAACAGCACGTTCTGGGCCGTGGCGCGTGCCGCGGTCGGAAACAGCTCGCTGATGAGGGCACCGTAGCCGCCCAGCATGCCGTTGACGAAGAAACCCATGATCGCGCCGACCACGAGCAATTGAATCGGATCGGTCAGCCGCGAATAGATCAGCACCATGACGGCGGCCCCCAGCATGTAGCTGAAGAAGGCCGGGCGCCGGCCGATACGATCGGCGATATGGCCGAACATGAAAATGCCGAGCGCCATGCCCGCCAGCGTCACGCAGGTCCACAATGCCGACTGCGTCAGCGCAAAGCCGAAACGGGTCGACAGATAGTTCGGAAGCCAGATCATCACGCCGTAGTAGCCGAAGTTCTGCACCGAGCAGAGGATGATCATGCCAAGACTGAGCTTGGCCGTTTCACCGTCCTTCACCAGCAGAAGCAACGCGGATTCCTTCGGATGGTCCTTGGATTTTGCGACGAACACTTCGGGCTCATGCAGCGAAGCACGGATGAAATAGGCCGCGACGGCCGGAAACACGCCGAGCGCGAACATGCCGCGCCAGCCGATCACGGGCAGCAGCAACGGCGTGGCAATGGCAGCCACCAGCACGCCGGTCTGCCAGCCCAAACCAACATAAGAAGAGGCGCGGGCGCGTTTCGACGCCGGCCATGCTTCGGCGACCAGCGCCATGCCGATGCCGAATTCGCCGCCAAGCCCGACGCCGGCAAGCGTCCGGTAGATCAGGAGATCCCAATAGCCTTGCGCGAACGCGCAAAGACCGGTGAACACCGCGAACACGACAATCGTCCAGGTCAGGATGCGCACGCGCCCGAGACGGTCCGACAGCATGCCGAACCCGATGCCGCCGATCACCGCGCCAATCAGCGTGGCCGTCACCAGCGACGCCGACTGCGCCTGCGAAAGATGGAGATCGCTTGCGATCGCCCGCAGCATGAAGCCGAGAATAAGAAGATCGAATCCGTCCATCGCATAGCCGAGCGAAGAACCCGCCAGCGCTTTCCACGCGTTGCGGTCGACGGTGGTCGGCACACTCTCGATGCTGTCAGCCGTAATGCTCATTTGACACCCCTCCTCGTTTGAAATCCCCCGACGGAAAGAAGTTTGTCACAATCCTGTATCAATTACAATATTAATCTCAAAAATTATACAATATGGTCATAAGTAGTTGTAAGGTATCTTGTTTATGTCATCCAATTACATGGATTTGGCGCATGATCCGTATCACAATTGGCCGTCTCGTCTCAAAAATCATCTCTTCCGTGGCGGCCGTTCAAGCCGCTCGTCCGGCGGCGCGATTTCCGTCACCAGATCGCGGATCAGCGCCTTTTTCGGCAACGGCGCCAGCGCCGTCGTCCCCTCTCTCAGCCGCGCCGTGCAGGCATAGTCGACCTCGCCGTCAATCAGCATCATGCACTCCTTGCAGGCATTGGCATTGATGCAGGAGAAGCGAAAGGCGAGCGAAGGGTCCTGGTCGCGGCGGACCATGCGCAAACCGTCGAGCACGGACTGCCCATGTTCGAATTCGATCTCGAAAGTATCCACGCGCGGCGCGGCTTCCGGCTGACCGCGGTGGATGGCAAGCAACGCTTTCATGCGGTGACCATCGCTTTCGCGCGCCTGATGTTCAACCCGTCATCCGTCATGTCCACGATCTGATTGAGCTGCCAACCGTCATCGAGACCGGGATGATCCTCGCGCTGATGCGCGCCCCGGCTTTCGGTGCGCGCAAGCGCCGGCAGCGCCACCGCCCGCGCCACCAACAGCATGTTTCGAAGATCGAGCCAATCGATCAGCACGGGATCGAAGCCGCCCGAGGAAGACGTGAGCGGCCGGTCGCCGACGTCGCGGCCGAGGTCCGCAAGACGGTCGATGGCAATGCGAAGTTTGTCAGCGGTGCGGAACGGCCCGACATTGTCCGACATCAGGGCTTGCAGCGAGGCAATGCTGGCAGCGGTGTTGGGCGCATCGCGCTGTTCGGCGCTGCGGAGAAAATCGATGGCTTGACCCGATACATCCTGCAACGGCATTGGCCGCTGCATCGCGCGTAATGCGGCATGGCGACCGGCGCGGGCGCCGAACACGAACGTTTCGGTGATGGCATTGCCGGAAAGGCGGTTGGCGCCATTGGCCCCTCCGATCGCCTCGCCGCAGGCGAAAAGCCCCGCGATCCCACTCTCGAGCGTGTCGTTCACGCGAATCCCGCCCATGTGATAATGCGCGATCGGCGCTACCTCGATCGGCTGGCGCGCGAGATCAATGCCGTTGGCGGCAAGCCGGTCGACCACCGGCCCGAACGCGCGCCGCATCTCCTCCGGTGGCACATGCTGGAAACTGAGATAGGCGCCGCCCGCCGGACTGCCGCGGCCGGCCTCGACCTCCTTCGTGATCGCGAAAGTCGCCAGATCGCGCGTCAGCACATAACGGCCGTCGCTGCGCGCATCGCGCGTCGCATAGTCGGCTTCGAACTCGCGCATCTCGGCGTTCAGGAGCTTGCCGCCGAGCTTGTAGCGGAAGGGATCCCACATGATGGGGTCCATGCCGACCAGCCGCGGCGCCAGATGCCCGATCGGAAAAAACTGCACGAACTCCATATCGATCAGTTCGGCGCCGGCGCGGAGCGCCAGCGCGTAGCCGTCACCGCCCATATTGGCGGAGGCGCTGTTTCGACGATAGAGCCGCGTTAATCCGCCGGTCGCGATCACCACCGCCTTCGCCGCGATCGGCACGATGCGGCCGCTTGCGATATGCAGCGCGGTGGCGCCATGGGCTTCGCCATCCCGGACGGTGATATCTGATATCAACAGGTCGCCGATCCGGCGAATGCCGTTTGCGTCGTTCAGCCGCGTGCGAAGGGTTTTCGACACTGCCGGACCGGTCGACAGAAAATCCACATAGACGCAACGCGGCCTGTCATGGCCGGGAGCCTGAACCTGCTTGATGTGACCATCTTCGCGGGCCCAGCCGACCTTCCAGTCGTCCATCTCGCGGATACGCCGGGGGCCGTCCTCACAGAGAATCGCCGCAAGCTTCTCGTCGCAAAGGCCGCGCCCGGCCGTGAGCGTGTCGGTGAGATGATGCTCCCAATGATCCGGCGTCTGTTCACCGAGCGCGGCGGCGACCGTCATCTGGGCCATCACCGTGGCGCCACCGCGACCGATCAGGCTGCGGTCGGCCAGGATCACATCGGCGCCGCTACGGGCGGCTTCAAGTGCGGCATACATCCCTGCCCCACCCGCACCGATCACGAGGACATCGGTCACAAGAGGCGTCATCACTTCCGGCGGCACGTCAATCCCTTTTACGCAGCATTTGCAAAGCACAGCGAGAGCCGGCTCACGTAATAAAATGCTTCAAAATAAAAGCACAGATCGCGGCCGCTTGGCGAATACAAAAGAGGCCGCCCGATGGGCAGCCTCCCGGAACTCCAATTTGATGTTGAGCCTAACGTTCTACTTTAACCTGCAGCCCGATCGGCCACACTCTCCCTCCAGCCGGCATCGCGTTGGCTGGTCCAGGCTGACGTAATCCCTTCTTTGGTCGAACGCGTTACCGGCAAATGCGGCAATACGAGTTCGGCGAAGCGATAGGCTTCCTCAAGAAGCGGCATACCGGAGACGATGAACACCTCCGCGCCCGCGCTGCGGTAATCGTCGAGGCGGGAAAGAACCTGCTTGGTACTACCGACGAGCGCGGTGCCGGGACCGTGACGCACAAGTCCGATGCCCGACCACAGGTTTGGCGAGATTTCCAACTCCCTCAGGTCAGCCGGCTTGCGGCCTCCATGAAGCGCGGACATCCGTTGCTGGCCGATCGAGTCGATGCCGGCGACATAAGCCTGGGCGCCTGCGATCGCACGCTCGTCCATGTGGTCGTAGAGATCTTGCGCAGCGGCCCAGGCCGCCTCTTCCGTCTCGCGCACGATCACATATAGCCGGACCCCGAACCGAATCTTATCCGCGCGACCATATTTCGCGGCCAGCGATTTGACATGACGAATCTTGGTCTCGGTCTGCTCCGGCGTCTCACCCCATGAAAGATAAGTGTCGATATGCTTGGCAGCGACTTCGTGGGCCGCTTCCGAAGAGCCGCCGAACCACAAGGGAATGCCTGATTTCTGGTAAGGCGCCAGCGGCAGGCCTGCATCGACCACATGAATGAACTTGCCTTTGAACGTCACGGATTCCCCGCGCAACAGGCCGCTGAGCACCGTGAGAAACTCGTCGGTATAGGCGTATCGCTCGTCATGCTTCAAATGAACGCCGCTTTGCGCCATCAGTTTGGCGTCGCCATTGACGATATTGACGCGCAGACGGCCTTTCGAAAAATGATCGAAAGTCGTCATCATCTTCGCCAGCAGCGTCGGAGATATCATCGGCGGATGGGCTGCAATGAGATGCTGGAAATTCTCGGTATAGGGAATAAGCGACGAGCCTTGCACCCAGGCGTCGTGCGATCCCGTTGCCAGCAACGCGCCGGTGAAACCGAGGTGATCGACCGCGCGCGCCAATTGCTGAAAATAAGCGTAACTCAGTTCGCGTGCGCCGTCCGGCCGCCAGGGATACCGGCCGTCCGGGCCTGTCAGATACCAAAGAACCTCCATCGCGACCTCCTCATCGTTGGTGTCAGGCAGCCTTAGCCAGAAATGTCGGATTGACCGTCGGAGCGGCATCGATCGGCGCCGGGATCAGACCGAACTTCGCGAAAATGTCCGCATGCGCCTGCTGCTCGGCGGCAAATTCGGAATGCGGCGCTTCGACACCCCATGGACGAGACGTGATCGCCGGAAGCCATTCTTCCGGCGAATTACCGTTGAGGCCGCCAAGGAGCGAGGCTGCTTCCTGGGGATTTTCAAGCGTCAGGCGATCGGATTCAATCAACGCATCGAGCAATAGCCTGACCAGTTCAGGATGATCCCGCAACGTTTCGCGGCGTGCCCAATAGACCGATCGGTTGGAGAAGGCCTGTCCGGGCGAAACAAGAACACGCACCGGAACGCGGGCGGCAATCTTGGAATACAACGGATCGGTCGCGACGATGGCGTCGAGCCTGCCTTGAATGAAAGCGTCGCGCGCGGTCGCCGGAATGATCTCCGCGGCATTCACCTCGCGCCACGACATGCCGACGGCATCGAGCTCGGCTGCAAGAAACTGGGTATGCCACGATATCGGCATCAGTCCGATACCCCGACGCCGCAGACCTTGTAGCGAATGGATGTCTGAGTCCGCGCGCACCAGCAGGCCGCCATTTTCGTGGCGAGAGCCGGAAATTCCAAATACGGCGGACGGCAGTCCCTGGGCTTCAGCCAGAATAGGCGGCGTCGCGCCGGTGCCTGCCAGATGCAGGACGCCCGCCTTCAACAAGGGAATCGTCTGCGAACCTGCTTCGTAGATAAAGAATTCGAGGCCCGCCTCGCGCAAGGCTTCGACTTTATCACGCCGGCGTGACAACAGCGACAGCGACAGATTTTGCGGATGAGCTCCGACGACAAGTACCATCGATGATCAATCCCTGTGGCGATAGCACTCAATCAGCACGCGCGTGCCGCGCTCGCAAGCAAATGGAATTTCCTATTTCGACCGTATGGGAACACGCATTCACCGCGCCTCGAACGTTTGCGATGAAATTTCTTCTGCGGTTGAATTCTCTGTGAATGGCGCGCGAGAGCAAGAACAAAAAAGAGGCTGCCCGCTCAACGGACAGCCTCCCGGACTTCAATTCAACATTGGCCGCGAGCCCTACCACTCCGTCCAGGAATCGCCCTTCCAGTAACCGCGGCCTTCGTGCTCGCGGAACGTTATTCGCGGACCGGGGCGCCAATCGTCTTCATGAATCACGACCTTGGCGCCAGGCGGATATTCGAGCCGCTCGTGGGTATGCCAGCACACATTACCCTGACAGACGATCGCAGCCGATGCGCCGACGCTGGACAGCGCCAATAGTCCCGCGCCCAAAGCCGTCCCGAGCAAACTCTTCCCGATAAGTGTCATCCCATCTTCTCCTTTTGAAGGGCGTAACCCCACGCCCTCCCGCCAACTCAAATCGGTGGAGATGGTTCCGACGGAACATGCACAGCGCTATCGCGCAGAATTCACGCTTCAACAACCTCTGCAAATATTGTTGATCTTCGAATCGATCTTGGAATTTTCGTCCAGGATCTCCGCGTCGATCCGCCGGCTGTCTCTCGGTTCCATATTGGCGCCGACAGTTGCCCCGCCGGGTGACCCCGACGAGTTCGCCGTTCCCAGGCTATTGGTGCCGGGCGGGGAAATGTGCGCCTGACCGGAGGCGATGCCTGTCGTACTCGGCGCGCTGACTGAGGAACCAGGAGCTCCACCTCCGGAGTTTCCTCCGCTGATTTGGGCCAGTGCACATGCCGGATAGAGCAACGCGACGATGATCAGTACCTTGGCTTTGCCAGTTTTTTGTTTTTGCATGACGGCTTCCTTCGAACATGAAAGCGATATCGCTCGCGCGACGCCAAGTTACCAACAAAAAGACAAGAACGCTGGTTCCATCCCAAGCCCTGGGAACCATCACGTGTACGAGATTGATCATCTCGCGTTTCAATCTGCGAACGCCGCCACCTCTTATTCTTGGCTATTCCTGGGTCTTGTCGCCGTCCGATCGTATCAGCTTGGCCGGTTCATCGTAACCGGCGCGACTGCTGTAGAAAACCAGCACCATCAGCCCGACGCCCAACAGCACGGAAAACACAACACCGATCGCCATGGCAACATATCCGGCCACAGGAACCTCTGTTCCGACAGCCGACGACCATCCCATACCAGCAAGGATACCCGTCCAAATCAGCAAGCCCAACAAAATGGCGATGATGGCGTAAGAACCTCGACCCATCCCCTTTGCGCCGGCGAGCAAACTGCTCCAGCTTAACTCAGGCGGAATCCATTTCATGGCAGCACCTCTCTCAGCTCTTGAGGAACTGTCGCGCCGGAAGGACCGTCCGCACCTTATACAAAGGTACTTGCGCATCATCCCTTGGCGCACAACAGCCTCGACCATCGTGTCGCATCCCTGTGGTATTGTTACTCAGGCGATAGCGATGCAACACAGCCGCATCGTCTGAGGCGGTGTTGCATCCGTAGCAGATGGCGAACAATCCGGTTTGCAATCAAGATCGCCGCCGGCTTACCTCAGGAGTTCAGCTTCCGGAGGGACGAAGCGAGGGATCATAGTCGCCGACCCTCGATGGATCCCATCCACTGACGCCGAAATTTTCGCGGTTCCTCTCGCCGAGCGACTCATAGACCGGCCCGTTGTAGGCTCCACGAAAATCCAATGAATTCTGATCATACACCGGTGCGTACACCGGCGGCGCCCTTCTCGCGTGACGCTCCGACGCTGAGGCACCTTGACCCGCTGATCCCGCAATCAACAACACGCCTAAAATAGTGAGAGCTACTTTTCGCATCTTAACCTCCGTTGGTTGGGACGCCCGGCCGAGACAATCGCGCCTCGCCTCTTCGCGTCTCAAGTAGCCATGAGATACCCCCGGAAGTGGCAATCGCTAATTATACAGAGGTGCTCGCGCTTCATGCATTGGTTTGCGACCTCTCATGCTTTGTAACGAAGAGTATCAATCCCCAAAGGGCATCTTTTCGCGTGGCTCTTGAATGACGCGGCTGTTTCTTTCAGCTCGAAACATCCGCGCCGCTTCATAGGCCGCTTTTCTAGCTCGCATGATTCCACCAAGAGGACGGTGTGCAGCCAGGCCATGCCAGGGAGAGAACGACATGCTGTCGTCGACCGCCGACGCTCTGGTCCCACTCCAGGCCAGCTGTGGCTTGACCGTGATCAAGGCCACTCGCCGGTAGGGACTGAGCTTCTCCGACCAAACGACCGCCGCGTCCTCGATCGGCATTTTCTCAAGGTTGGTGCACAGCTGCGCTCGAACTTCCCAAACGCCGTCATTTTGCTTGAAAAACCTTACGATCGCTGCCCTGAGTCCATTGGGATCACTGTTGACGTCCACTGGCGCCTCGACAAGCGCCGTCAACCCCGGAGATATTGGCGCCACCGAAATTTTCGCGATGTAATCACCGAAACGCAACGGGACCTGACTGTAGAATGTTTCACCCAAAATATCGGTTTCAGGCTGCCCCCCAAGGTTAGCCACCGTCCCGTTTGGCCGCCCGGTGACCGCAACGATTAGCCTCTGTAGCGGGCGCATCAGAGCCGACAGCAGTTTCTTGAACCATTCGAACCGGTCGGTCGTGATCGCCAACACCCGCAGCACCTGAAGAAACTTCTTTGGGTTGGGTGCGCCAAAGGCCGGACCATTGATCAGCAGGAAGTCCTGCGTCACGTCTCCTTCGGAGCCTTCGAGCCGCTCGCCTTTTACTCCGATGATTTTTACCGCCAATCCACGCGGCACGGACACGCTGTCATCGAGAATGTCGCCCGGAATCGTCGAAAACCGCATAACAACGGGATAATGACCCGGCGTCGCGAACAATCCTTGCGCAAGCGTGTCTGGAAGATCCGCATCTACTTCAAGTTCGCCTTGCAGAATACCATGCGCCTTGGCGTGCACGCTCCGGATCGCATGGCCGCCATCCGCAAACGTCTTCTCGTTGATATACCGATTGACGGCGATCAATCCCTGAGTGCTTTTCGCCTCATCAGCGGCCAGACTTTCCACCGACGGACTATATCGAACCGGATTCTCAAGCTTTGCGTATGTAAAAAGCGATTCCTGTTTCATGTGTTCTTTCGTGGCCATCCGCGGTTATCGCGCGGTGAGCGGTTTCGAGCTAGTTGGACGTTTGTTTCCTCAGCTCCGCTACATCGCGCGCGGTAAGCCGCGATGGCCTGCTACCGAAGCGCGCGGTGACGTAGTTGGCGACTTCGGCGATCTCGATATCGGAATAAGCATCGCCGAACGCAGGCATCGAGACCGCGTCCGCGGGCGTATGCCGCTTGGTCCCGGCGATCACGATCTGGGCGACATTCGTTGCGCCGGGGTCGTTGACCGCCCAGGCACCCGTCAGCGTAGCGAACGGCGAAATTGCGCTTTCGCCGGTCCAGCCGTGACAACCCACGCATGCGCCCTCAAACACGCGCTTGCCGCGGGCATCTGCGGTCAAGCCGCCGTCTTTGGGTGAAGGTGACGCCGCCGGCGCACGCGTCGCGGGCAGATCAGTTGAGGCGGCTGCCGGCACCGTCCGCAGATAGGCCACGATGGCGCGGATATCTTCAGGCGCCAAATAACTGAAACTGTTGTCGACGGCTTCGCCCATCGGTCCCGAGGCGGTGCCGTGACCCGTTGCATGGCCGGTCGAGAGATAGGAAGCGATATCTTCGTCGCTCCAGGCGCCGAGGCCTGTCGCCTTGTCGGACGTGATATTGAAGGCGCGCCATCCCGCCGTCACCGCACCGGCAAACTTCTCGCGGTTGTTCAGGGCGAAGGCCAGGTTCCGTGGCGTGTGACATTCGCCGCAATGGGCCAGCGCTTCGGCGAGATAGGCGCCTCTGTTCCACTCCAAACTCTTTGATGTATCGGGCTCGAAGCGAACATCGGGACTGAACATCACACTCCAGAATCCCATCGCCCAGCGCTGATTGAACGGAAACATCAGCGTATTCGCGGGCACGGCCGCGTTCACCGGCGCAAGACTGAACAAGTAGGCCTTGATCGCCCGTGCATCCGCATCCGATATATAAGTGTAAGACGTGTACGGCATCGCCGGATAAAGCCGTGCGCCATCGCGGCGCCTTCCGTGATGAAGCGCGTTCAGAAAATCCTGATCGCTATATTTGCCGATGCCGGTCTCTGGATCCGGCGTTATGTTGGTGGAATAGAGCGTACCGAACGGCAGGTTGATTCCGAGGCCGCCCGCAAATGGCTTGCCGCCGGGCGCAGTGTGGCAGGCGACACAATCCGCCGCACGCGTCAGATAGGCGCCGCGTTCGACGAGGCTCGCATTTGACAGCGAAGCCGGCGCACCGGTTGGATCCCCGGTTTTGTAATCGACCAGCGCGACTTTTTGTCCACCCGCAAAAGCCATCGGACCCGGCCCGCGAAGAATCCAAAACGCGCCGGCGATAACGACCAAAAGGATGGTGGCAACGATGGCGAGAGCTCGCTTGGACCTCATGCCTTCCTCCCTCCGGCAATCAGGGCGCGGTCGATTGGAAGTCTGCGCAGCGGAACGCCAGTGGCGGCATAGATTGCATTGCGCAGTGCCGGCGGCCCCGCGGTCGCACCGGTCTCGCCGATGCCGCCGGGCGCCTCCCCACTCTTCATGACGTGGACATCAATCCTCGGCGTCTGGTCGATACGCAACATCCGATAGTCGTTGAAGTTCGACTGCTGCACCCGCCCTTTCTCGATCGTGATTTCACCATAGAGCGCGGCGGTCAGGCCAAAGATCAGACCACCCTGGAGCTGCGCTGCGACCGTATCCGGGTTGACGGCAATACCGGTGTCGACGGCGGAGGTGATGCGGCGCAAGTTGATCTCACCATACTCATCTACTTCGGCCTCGACCACGGTTGCGATGAAGCTCGCGAACGACGGCTGCAGACAGACGCCACGTCCGACGCGCGGCGGCAGCGGCTGACCCCAATTCGATTTTTCTGCCACGAGATTCAGCGCCGCGAGAAAGCGCGGCTGGTTTGCGAGCATCGACCTGCGGAAATCGATCGGATCCTTGCCGGCTTTCCGTGCCAGCTCGTCCATGAAACTCTCAATGGCAAAGACGTTGTTGTTCGGGCCTACGCCGCGCCAGAAGCCGGTCGGCACCGCCGGCGGTTCGGCCCGAACAAACTCAACATGTAAGTTGGGAATCTCGTAGGGGATGTCGATGGCGCTATCGACGCCGTCGATGTCGACCCCTTTATCGAATCCTGGCGGAAACCAGCGTGCCATGACCGACGAACCGCTGACACGATATTTCCAGCCAACGATTTTGCCGCCGGACAGCGTCGCCGCAATGGTATCGCGATAGACTGGACGATAGATGTCGTGCTGGACGTCTTCCTCGCGGGTCCAAACCACTTTGACGGGACCATCGACTTGCTTTGCGATGCGAACGGCCGCGACGACCATGTCGGGCTCAAGCTTGCGGCCAAAGCCGCCGCCGAGCAGGTGTTGGTTCACCGTGACTTTCTCGACCGGCAGGCCGGCAGCTTTCGCGGCCTCCGACTGCACCCGGGTCATGATCTGGGTGCCGGTCCAGACTTCGCAAGAGTCCGGCTTGAGATGAACCGTGGCGTTGACTGGCTCCATCGTCGCGTGCGCGAGGAACGGCAGCTCATAGGCCGCCTCCAGCCGGTCGCCTGTCGCGAGGCCTTTCTTGATGTCGCCTACCGACTTGGCGACCGCGCCGTCCTTTTCGCTCGCAGCGCGGAGGTCGTTCCAAATGTCCTTCGAACTAACCCGGGCGTTGGGGCCTTCGTCCCACTCCACCACAAGAGCGTCGACACCTTTCTTTGCCGCCCACATGTGATCGCCGACCACCGCGACCAGATCATCCAGCACGACAATCTTCCGCACGCCCGGAATTTTCCTGGCGGCGCTGTCGTCGACTTTGGCGACCTTGCCGCCGAACACCGGACACTTCCTCAATGTCGCGAATTTCATGTCGGGCAAAAACGCGTCGATACCATAGACAGCCTTGCCGTTGACCTTGTCGGGGGTGTCGAGCCGCTTCAGCGGTTTGCCGATCAGCACGAAATCCCCGGGGTCCTTCAGCGGAACATCCTTTGGTGGCACCTCGCTGCTCGCCGCAAGCGCCAGCGCACCGTAGGAAAGCCGGCGCCCGCTCGCGTTGTGTATTACTTCGCTGTTTGCAGTCGCGCAGCCGGCCGGATCGACCTGCCATTGCCGCGCGGCGGCCTGAACCAGCATGGCGCGGGCACCGGCAGTGGCCGTGCGCAACGGCTTCCACCAGGCCCGAACGGAATTGGAATTGCCGGTAGCCTGAATGCCGAAAAGCGGATTGCCGTAGAGCTTGTCGCTCGGCGGCGCGTGCTCAAGTGTCAGTTGAGAAAAATCGGCGTCGAGTTCTTCGGCCAGGATCATCGAGATCGAGGTATAGACACCCTGCCCCATCTCGACCTGAGGCATCACCAATGTGATCTTCCCGGACGGATCGATGCGGATGAAGGCGTTGGGCGCGAACTTGCCGGCGGTCTCGTCCGGCGACCGCACCGGCTCATTGAACGCGCGTACGGGAAGACGGAATGCGAGCACAAAGCCCCCCGCGAGACCCACAGAGAGCAGCGAGCGGCGTGAAACTCCTTCAAGATTCCTTTGAACGACTGCCATGGCCGGCTCCTATGACTGACGTCCGGAAGCAGCCTGCTTGATGGCCGCCCGGATACGCACATACGTGCCGCAGCGACAGATGTTTCCGGCCATCGCCGCATCGATGTCGGCGTCATCGGGGTTGGGCGTCGTATTCAGCAACGCTGTGGCCGACATGATCTGACCGGATTGGCAGTAGCCGCACTGGATCACTTCGAGATCCAGCCAGGCCTTCTGCACCTTTGCGCCATTTGGCGTGGCTCCTATTCCCTCGATCGTAGTTACGGCGCGGTCGCGCAACGCACCGACCGGTAACATGCACGAACGCACCGGTTTGCCGTCGATGTGAACCGTGCAGGCGCCGCACTGGGCAATGCCGCAACCAAATTTGGTTCCGGTCATGCCGAGCAAGTCGCGCAAAACCCAAAGCAGCGGCATGTCCGCCGGGGCCTCAAATGACCTCTCTTCGCCGTTGATCGTCAGTCTTGCCATTTGACACCCGATTTCTGAATTTGACCCTGGACTACCGAGTGGCTGAAGCAGGGTTCACGAAACGCCAAGCCGGCCGACATAATGGCCAAGACGATCTTCCACATCGCCCGGCTTGTGAAAGCCTAGCTCCATCAATCTCTTGATTCTCGCCTGAGTGGCAGGACGCTGCACCGAGGAAAGGAACGCATCCCATTCCGGTGCGATTTCCGCATCGGAGGGTAGACTTGCGACGTTGACCAGATGCTTCGTTTCAGCGATCGCCCGCTTGTCGAACGACGCTATCCTCACCGCAAACGCATCAACGAAACCATCAAGTTCGCTGTCGGGCAGCGAGCGATTGACGTAGCCGTAAAGCTGGGCGAGCTCGCCGTTGATATCCTCGGCGCCCAGCAGCACCTCGAGCGCGCGGCCCCGGCCCATCAGGCGCGGCAGCCTTGCCATCGGACCGCCGCCCGGCACCAATCCGGCACCAACTTCCCATTGCGAAAGAATCGCCTTTTCGCGACTCGCAAATCGGATGTCGCAGGCGAGCGCAAGCTCGCTCCCAACCCCGGTCGCACGTCCACGGATACTCGCAATCGACACCACCGGAGCACGGCTCAGGCGAGCCAGCATATCGGGCAGAGGCCGCAGACCGGTTGAACCAAGCCGCTCTGCCGCCGGCTCATCAGGTTTCGCAAGGAAATCATAATGGGTCAAAAAGAACCCCTCGATCGCACTTTCGAAAACCACCACCTTTACATGGTCATCGGACTCAAGTGACTTCACGACCGCTTCCAATTGCGGAATTTCCCGAGGACCGAAAATATTCAATGGCGGAAGGTCAAATGTCACTCGCCAGTAGGAAGGCGAACGGCGCTCCAGCGTTATTTCCCGAGTACCGCTTGACCCGTGCATTTTCTGCGTCCCCGAGTGAAGAGTGCAATCAAAACTCTAAGATTTGTCCGATACCTAGTCTTGTCCGTTCTTGCTGCATTTGGATCGGCAAGACGCCCCATCCAGCGATGGAACCGGTCCAGCCGGTCCTCTATTGCGGACGAGGCGGACGGGCATTGGCCGTCGCCACCTGGCGACCCCAGGAAATCAGATCCGCGGTGCAGTCATCGCGATCGATGATGCACTCGATCAGCGTCGGGCCCTCGCGATTGGCAAGCGCAACTTTAATCGCTTCGTTGAGCTCGCCTCCGTTAGTGGCGCGCAGGCCCCGGCCCTTGCCGTCCTCGGCGTTGAACGCGGAGATCAGCCCGGCATAGTCCCAATTCTTGATGTTGTTGTAGGGACCGTCATGGATCTCGACTTCGATCGTGTAGCCGTGATTGTTGATCAGGAAGATGATAACCGGCAGCTTCAGCCGGATCATCTGCGCCACCTCTTGCGCCGTCAGCTGGAACGAGCCGTCGCCGATCATGGCGATGATCCGCCGTTCCGGCGCGGCTACCGCGTAACCGAAGGTAGCGGGCACCGACCATCCGATATGGCCCCATTGCATCTCGATCTCAAAGCGAGCCCCACCCGGCAGCTTCAGCATCATGCCGTTGAACCAGGAATCACCGGTTTCGACGAGGACGGTTGTATCGGCGGTAACGAGCGGACGGATCTGACGCACGATTTCCGCTCGCATCAATTTCGCGTCCGGTTTTTCCGGCTTCTCGCGGGGACGCTCGGTGAGGATACGCTGGTACTCAACCATGGTTACATCGCGCTTTTCCACGACGCGCGCGAGCGCCGAAAGGAAATCCCGCAGCCGGACGCGGCTGAAGTCGCGGTCATCGAAATACACGCGGTTCAAATCGGCATTCAGTACGTTGGATCCGCTCGGCATCGCGGTCCAGCCGACCGTTGAGTAGTCATTGAAAATTGCGCCGATGCTTATAATGCCATCCGACCAATCGACGATTTCGCGCGCGCCCGGTGCGCTGATCTCGCCCCAGTAGATTCCGACAAATTGCGGATGATCCTCGGGGAAAAAACTCTTGGCCGCTGCCATCACGGCCACCGAACAGCCGAGCGCGTCGGCAAGCTGAATCGCCTCTTTCTCCGCACCCGCTGCGCGCAGCTTGCTTCCTATCAGCAGCACGGGCTTCTTCCGGTCGCGCAGATAGCTGGCAGCCGCGGCTACCGCAGCCTTCAAGGCCTCGGGGTCGCTCGGCTCCTCGTTGATAACAGAACTAACTGGCCCCGGTGCCGCACAAGGAGCCGCCGAGATATTGCAGGCGATCTCGATATAGGCAGGCTTCTTCTCACGAAGCGCGGTGCGGATCGCGTAGTCAATCAACTCGGGCGCATGGATGGCCGATGTGATCGAGACCGCGGCGCAGGTGATCTTCTTCGCCATTTCGATCTGATAGGTGAAGTCGCGGGTCCCGAGAGTGTGGTGCAGCAGGTGCTCCGTCGCGCGATCGTTGCTGTTCGGCGCGCCAGAGATCAGAATGACAGGCAAGTTCTCGGCGTAAGCTCCCCCGATGGCGTCGAAGGCTGAGAGTGCGCCAACGCTGAAGGTGACGACCGCAGCCGCGGCACCATGCGCACGTGCATATCCTTCGGCGCTGAAGCCGCAATTCAGTTCGTTCGAACAATAGACCTGTTTGAGGTCCTTGTTGGTCAGAAGCTCATCGAGCAGCACGAGATTATAGTCGCCCGCCACCGCAAAATGATGT
>Ga0210385_10000533_pt1 | contig 26475 bp, 25 predicted proteins | sample IncBWH26OmetaG_FD_160107 | JGI IMG/M metagenome (GOLD analysis project Ga0210385, IMG submission 160107) | Forest soil microbial communities from Barre Woods Harvard Forest LTER site, Petersham, Massachusetts, United States - Inc-BW-H-26-O ...
TCATCTGGAAAATGCCGCCGGCGACGCCCTGCGCCGTCATGGCGAAGATGCCCATGGTCACGAAGCCCATATGCGCCACGGAGGAATAGGCGATGAGCTTCTTCATATCCTCCTGCATCAGGGCAACGAGGGACGTGTAGATGATGGCGATGATCGACATGGCGTAGATCAGCGGCGCCAGGGATTGCGAGGCGTCTGGAAACATCGGCAGCGAGAAGCGCAGGAAGCCGTAGCCGCCGAGCTTTAGCAGGATCGCGGCCAGGATCACCGAGCCGGCAGTCGGCGCCTCGACGTGGGCATCGGGCAACCAGGTGTGGAACGGCCACATCGGCATTTTCACGGCGAACGAGGCGAGGAAGGCGAACCAGGCCCAGGTCTGCAGGTTTCGCGGGAAGGCGTGATGCAGCAAGGTCGGGATGTCGGTGGTGCCGGCCTGCCAATACATCGCCATGATGGCGAGCAGCATCAGCACCGAGCCCAAGAGCGTGTAGAGGAAGAACTTGAAGCTGGCATAGACCCGGCGCGGCCCGCCCCACACGCCGATGATCAGAAACATCGGGATCAGGCCACCCTCGAAGAACAGATAGAACAGCACCAGGTCGAGCGCGCAGAAGGTGCCGATCATCAGCGTCTCGAGGACCAGGAACGCGATCATGTATTCGCGCACCCGGCGCTGGATCGCGGTCCAGCTGGCGACGATGCAGATCGGCAACAGCGCCGTGGTCAACACCACGAACGGCAGCGAAATGCCGTCGACGCCCATGGAATAGGTGATGGTGCCGCCGAGCCACGGCCGCTTCTCCAGGAACTGGAATTCCGCCGAGCTCGGATCGAAGCGCCACAGCAAGATCAGCGAGACGGCAAAGGTGGCGAGCGTGGTCCACAGCGCGACCCAGCGCGCGTTATGCACGCCCGCTTCGTCCTCGTTGAGAAACGCGATGAACAGCGCGCCCGCGAGCGGCAAGAAGGTGACGACGGAGAGGATCGGCCAACTCGTCATCCATGCGCTCCGCGCAACATGAAGTAGGTGATGAAGGCGGCGACGCCGATCAGCATGGCGAAGGCGTAGTGGTAGAGGTAGCCGGTCTGCAGGCGGACGACGTTTCGCGTCACATCGAGCACCCACGCGGAGACGCCGTCGGGGCCAAAGCCATCGATGACGAAACCGTCGCCGCCTTTCCAGAACAAGCGGCCGAGCCACATGGCGGGACGCACGAAGAGGAAGTCGTAGATCTCGTCGAAATACCACTTGTTGAGCAGGAAGCGGTACAGCGGGGCCTGATCGCGCGCGAGCGCTTCGGGCAGATCGGGCCGGAAGATGTAGAACTGCAAGGCGACCAGGAAGCCGATCACCATCATCACGCTCGGCGCCAGCGAGATATAGAAGGGCAGCTGCTCCATGGCCTCGAGAATTTTGTTGTCCGGCCCGAATTTGAGCGACTCGCGGAAAAAGCCTTCGACATCGTGGCCGGTGAAGATGGAGAGGAACGGCCAGCCGGCCGCGATCGAGCCGATGGCGAGCAGCGCCAGCGGCACCAGCATCACCTTCGGGCTCTCGTGCGCGCCCTCGTAATGATGCTGGTCGTGCGGGGTGCCGTGAAAGGTCTTGAAGATGAGCCGCCACGAATAGAACGACGTGAGCGCCGCGGCGGCGACCGTCATGATAAAGCCGTAGCTCGCCATCGGATTGGTGCCGGCGGCGGCGGCTTCGATGATCTTGTCCTTGGAGAAATAGCCGGCGGTGAACGGAAACCCGGTCAGCGCCAGAGTGCCGACCACCATGACGCCGTAGGTGAACGGGATTTTGCGCCACAGGCCGCCCATCTTGCGGATGTCCTGCTCGTGATGCATCGCAAGAATGACCGAGCCCGAGCCGAGGAACAGCAGCGCCTTGAAGAAGGCATGGGTGAACAGGTGGAACATGCCGACCGAGTAGGCGCCAACGCCCATGGCGACGAACATGTAGCCAAGCTGCGAGCAGGTCGAATAGGCGATGATGCGCTTGATGTCGTTCTGCACGAGGCCGACGGTGGCGGCGAATATCGCGGTGGTGGCGCCGATGAAGGTGACGAAGGCGGCCGCCGTCGGCGCCAGCTCGAACAGCGGCGACAAGCGCGCCACCATGAACACGCCGGCGGTCACCATGGTGGCGGCGTGAATGAGCGCCGAGACCGGCGTCGGGCCCTCCATGGCGTCGGGCAACCAGGTGTGCAGGCCGAATTGCGCCGACTTGCCCATGGCGCCCATGAACAACAAGAGGCAAACGACCGTGAGCGCATCAAAATCCCAGCTCAGGAAATGCAAGCTCTTGCCGACGAGAGCCGGCGCCTGCGCGAAGATGGTGTCGAAATCGACCGCGCCGGTCAGATAGAACACCGCGAAAATGCCGAGCGAAAAGCCGAAGTCGCCGACCCGGTTGACGATGAAGGCTTTGATGGCAGCGGCATTGGCCTCCGGCTTGTGGAACCAGAAGCCGATCAGGAGATAGCTCGCGAGCCCCACGCCTTCCCAGCCGAAAAACATCTGCACCAGATTGTCGGCCGTCACCAGCATCAGCATGGCGAAGGTGAAGAACGACAGATAGGCGAAGAACCGCGGCCGGTACGGGTCCTCCTCCATGTAGCCGATGGAGTAAATGTGGACGAGCGAGGAGATAGTGGTGACCACGACCAGCATCACCGCGGTCAATGAATCGATGCGCAGCGCCCAATCGGCCTTGAGATCAGCGAAGGTGATGAACGAGAACATCGGCACACGGGCATCGTGGCCGCCGAAGCCGACGTCGAAGAAGGCGTACCAGGACAGGACGCAGGTGATCACCAGCAAGGTCGAGGTGATCAGCTCGGCGGCGCGCGAGCCCGCGGCGGCCGGCTCGCTCGGCTCTTCCTCGTGATGGGACTCGTGAGCGACCGCGTGCGCCCCATGCAACGACGGCGCCGCGTGGCCGTGACTCTCGTCTACGTGGGGCGCGGCGTGATTGTCGTCGGGCGGCGGCGGATCGGCGCCCGGCAGGCGGTTGCGCGCGCCGATCAGCGCGATGGCGCCGGCAATGATAGCGCCGAGCAGCGGCAGGAAGACGATGGCCACGTACATGCCGCTAATTTCCTCGGGTCCTAGCACAGGAGAAACAGCCAACGACGCATTCTTCTCCCTCTCCCCAGAGGGGAGAGGGAGGGGTGAGGGGGTACGGCCTCTCGGTCAGAGCCCCCTCACCCCAACCCTCTCCCCGCTGGGGAGAGGGAGTTCGCATCAGCAAGCCGCTCACGCCTCACCCTTTCATCAAGTTTATGTCTTCAACCGCGATCGAGCCGCGATTGCGGAAATAGGCGACGAGGATGGCGAGCCCGATGGCCGCTTCCGCCGCCGCCACCGTGAGCACAATGAGCGCATAGACTTGGCCGACGATGTCGCCAAGGAAAGTCGAGAACGCCACCAGGTTGATGTTGACGGCGAGCAGGATGAGCTCGATCGACATCAGGATGACGATGACGTTCTTGCGGTTGAGGAAGATGCCCAAGATCCCGAGCGTGAACAGGATCGCGGCAACCGCGAGGTAATGGCCGAGCCCGATCGTCATTGCAGCCCCTGCCCCGACTTGACCTTGACGACATCGATCGCGGTCGCGCGCCGCCGCGCCACCTGGTCGGCAATATTCTGCCGTCGCACATTCGGCTTGTGCTGCAGGGTCAGCACGATGGCGCCGACCATGGCGACCAGAAGAATCACGCCGGCGGCCTGGAAGTAGTAGACGTAGCGCGTGTAGAGCACGAGCCCGAGCGCCTGGGTGTTGCTGATGTCGCCGGCCGGCGGGATCGGCGCGGTAATGGCCTTGGCGACGTCAGGCCCGATGACCCAGGCGAACACCACGGTCAACAGCTCGGCGAGCAGCACGGCGCCGATCAGCGCGCCGATCGGCAGGTAATTCAGCACGCCCTGGCGCAGCTCGGCGAAATCGACATCGAGCATCATCACCACGAACAGGAACAGCACGGCGACGGCGCCGACATAGACCACGATCAGGATCATCGCCAGAAACTCGGCGCCCATCAGCACGAACAGGCCGGCCGCATTGACGAACGCGAGGATGAGAAACAGCACCGAATGCACCGGATTGCGCGAGACAATGACCATCACGGCCGAGGCAATGCACACGCCGGCGAATAGATAGAAAAAGAGGGCGTTGATGATCATGGACGGTGCGGCTCAGCGGTAAGGCGCATCGAGCGCGAGGTTTTGCGCGATCTCGCGCTCCCAGCGGTCGCCGTTGGCCAGGAGCCGCTCCTTGTCGTAGTAGAGCTCCTCGCGGGTTTCGGTGGCGAATTCGAAATTCGGCCCCTCGACGATGGCGTCGACCGGGCAGGCCTCCTGGCACAGCCCGCAATAGATGCATTTGACCATGTCGATATCGTAACGCGTGGTGCGCCGCGTGCCGTCGTTCCTTCGCGGCCCGGCTTCGATGGTGATGGCCTGGGCCGGGCAGATCGCCTCGCACAACTTGCAGGCGATGCAGCGCTCCTCGCCGTTGGGGTAGCGCCGCAGCACGTGCTCGCCGCGAAAGCGCGGCGACAGCGGATTTTTCTCGAACGGATAATTGATGGTCGCCTTCGGCTTGAAGAAATAGCGCATCGACAGCACGAAGGCCTGGGCGAATTCCTTGAGGAACAGCGAGCGGGCGGCTTGATCGAGTTTCATGTCAGAATCCTCTGTTGCCGCTCAAAATCTCGAACCGCCGATGGCATTGCCGATCCAATAGCCCAGGGTGGCCAGGATGGCGATGTCCACCGCGAGGATCAGGCGGCGCGCGATGGAGAACTTCTCCTCGAACGCCGTGCGTTGCTCCAGCGTCTGCGGGCCTTGCTGCGCGCGCAAACTGCGCTCGATGGCACGGATTGCCGGCACATAGAGAGCGACCGCAACCACGGTTCCGGCGAGCGCACCGAGCCAGGCTGGCAGCGAATATTCCATCCGCGTCCTCGCTCATTTCGGCGCCCATCCGGTCACTTGCAGCACGCCGGCCACGATCGCCACCATGGCGAGCGAGATCGGCAGAAAGACTTTCCAGCCGAGCCGCATCAACTGGTCGTAGCGATAGCGCGGCACGAAGGCCTTCACCATGGCGAACATGAAGAACACGAAGCTCGCCTTGAGCACGAACCAGATCACGCCCGGAATCCAGGTGAACGGCGGCACCGGGAACGGCGGCAGCCAGCCGCCGAGGAACAGGATGGTCATCATGGCGCACATGGTGGTGACCGCCACGTATTCGCCGAGCATGAACATCATGTAGGGCGTGGAGCCGTATTCCACCATGAATCCGGCGACGAGTTCCGACTCCGCTTCGACCAGATCGAATGGCGGCCGGTTGGTTTCGGCGAGCGCCGAGATGAAAAAAATCACCGCCATCGGGAATAGCGGCAGCCAGTACCAACCGAAGAGGCCCCATTTGCTGTTCTGCGCCTCGACGATGGCGGTGAGATTGAGCGAGCCGACGCAGAGCAGCACGGTGATGATGACGAAGCCGATCGAAACTTCGTAGGACACCATTTGCGCCGCCGAGCGCAGCGCGGCGAGGAACGGATATTTGGAATTCGACGCCCAGCCGGCCATGATCACGCCGTACACGCCGAGCGAGGAGATGGCGAAGATATAAAGGATGCCGACATTGATGTTGGAGATCACCCAGCCGGCATCGACCGGGATCACGGCCCAGGCGGCGAGCGCCAGCACGCAGGTGACCAGCGGCGCCAACAGGAACACGCCCTTGTTGGCGCCGGCCGGGATCACCGGCTCCTTGAGCACGAATTTGATCAGGTCGGCGAAGGATTGCAGCAAGCCCCATGGGCCGACCACGTTGGGGCCGCGGCGGATCTGCACCGCCGCCCAGATTTTTCGGTCGGCGAGCAGCACATAGGCCACGGCGATCAGCAGGATGACGAGCAGCATCACGCTCTCCGCCACCATGACGACCAACGGCCAGATATAGTCGGACCAGAACTCCGCCATCTCGGTCCCTTACTCCGCCGCCGTCATGGTCGAACGTCCGTGCGCCAGCGCCGAACATTCCGCCATGACCGCCGAACAGCGCGCGATCGGGTTGGTGAAGTAGAAATCGTCGACGCTCGAGCGCAACGGCGTCTTGTCGGTCGAGCCGCCTAAGCCCGCAAGTTTTTGCAGGTCGGCGGCATTGCCCGGCGCGATCTGGCCGATGCGCTGCATATGTGGGAAGGCGGCGAACAGCGCCTGGCGTAGTTGCGACAGCGAGTCATAGGGAAGCTTCTTGCCCAGCACGTCGGACAGCGCGCGCAAAATCGCCCAATCCTCGCGCGCATCGCCGGGCGGAAACGCGGCCCGCGTCGCCATCTGCACCCGGCCTTCGGTGTTGACGTAAGTTCCCGATTTTTCGGGGTAGGCCGCGCCGGGCAGCACCACGTCGGCGCGCATGGCGCCGCGGTCGCCGTGGGTGCCGATATAGACGACGAAAGCGCCCGCCGCGATGTCGATCTCATCGACGCCAAGGAGGAACAGCACGTCGAGCGTGCCCGACGCCGCCATCTGCCGCGTATTCAAGCCGCCCTCGCCCGGCACGAAACCGAGATCGAGCGCGCCCACGCGCGACGCCGCGCTGTGCAACACGCTGTAGCCGTTCCACCCGTCCTTCACGGCGCCAAGATCGAGCGCCGCCTTTGCCGCCAGCGACGCGATAGCCGCGCCATCGGCGCGCGCAAAGCTCGCCACGCCGACGAGCACCAGCGGGTGTTCGGCCTTCCGCAGCGCGTCGGCAAAGCTGTGGCGCGAAATATCGGCAAGCGTCTCCGGGCCGGCGCCCAGGTAGTCGTAGGTATAGGTGAGACCCGCCTTCGGCCCGATCACGCCGATCGGGAAATTGCCGGCGCGCCAGCGCTTGCGGATGCGCGCATTGAGGATGGGCGCCTCCTTGCGCGGGTTTGAGCCGACGATGAGGAGCGCATCGGCAGAATCGATGCCGGCGATGGTGGCGTTGAACAGATAGGCCGCCCTGCCCCACTTGGGATCGAGCACCGAGCCGTCGGGCCGGCAATCGAGATTGTTCACGCCAAGCCGCGTCATCAAATCCTTGAGCGCAAAGATCTCTTCGATTGCGGCGAGATCGCCGACCAGCGCACCCATGCGCTTGGGATTGCCGCGCGCGACTTTTGCGGCGATCGCCTTGAACGCCTCAGGCCAGGTCGCCGGTCGCAGCTTGCCGTTCTCGCGCACATAGGGCTGATCGAGCCGTTGCGTGCGCAAGCCATCGACCACGTGGCGGGTCTTGTCGGAAATCCATTCCTCGTTGATGTCCTCATTGGTGCGCGGCAAAATGCGCATCACCTCGCGGCCACGGGTATCGATGCGGATGGCGCAGCCGAGCGCATCCATGACGTCGATGGATTCCGTCTTGTTGAGCTCCCAGGGCCGCGCCGCAAACGCATAGGGCTTTGACGTCAGCGCGCCGACCGGACAGATGTCGACCACGTTGGCTTGCAGCTCCGATGTCATCGCCCCTTCGAGATAGGTGGTGATCTCCATGTCCTCGCCACGGCCGATGGCGCCGAGTTCGGGCACGCCCGCGACTTCGGTGGCAAAGCGCACGCAGCGCGTGCATTGGATGCAGCGGTTCATCGAGGTCTTGACCAGCGCGCCCAAATATTTGTCCTCGACCGCGCGCTTGTTCTCGTGGAAGCGGCTGGAATCGATGCCGTAGGCCATCGACTGATCCTGCAGGTCGCATTCGCCGCCCTGGTCGCAGATCGGGCAATCCAGCGGATGATTGATCAGCAAGAATTCCATGACGCCTTCGCGCGCCTTGCGCACCATCGGCGAACGGGTCGACAAAACCTTGGGCGAGCCGTCCTTGTTCGGCATCAAATCCTTCACGCCCATGGCGCAGGATGCTTGCGGCTTCGGAATGCCGACGACTTCGATCAGGCACATGCGGCAATTGCCGGCGATCGACAGCCGTTCGTGGAAGCAGAAACGCGGAATCTCCGCGCCCGCGGCCTCGCAGGCCTGGAGCAGCGTGTACTCCGGCGGGACGTCGATCTCTTTGCCGTCGACGATGAGTTTTGTCATCTATCGTCTCATTCCGCCGCCACGGTGAGCGGTTCGGGATGCGGGTTCGCCGTATATTCGTCGATGCGCCGTTCGATCTCCGGCCGAAAATGGCGCAATAGCCCCTGCACCGGCCAGGCCGCGCCGTCGCCGAAGGCGCAGATGGTGTGGCCTTCGATCTGGGTTGTGACCTCCATCAGCATGTCGATCTCGCGCTTTTGCGCGCGGCCTTCGGCCATGCGCTCGAGCACGCGCCACATCCAGCCCATGCCTTCGCGACACGGCGTGCACTGGCCGCAACTCTCGTGCTTGTAGAAATACGAGATGCGCGCCATGGCTTTGACGATGTCGGTCGATTTGTCCATGACGATCACGGCCGCTGTGCCGAGCGCCGATTTCTTGTCGCGGCAACCGTCGAAATCCATCAGCAAGGTGTCGGCCTGATCCGGACCGGCCGGCACCATCGGCATCGACGAGCCGCCGGGGATCACGGCCATGAGATTATTCCAGCCGCCGCGCACGCCGCCGGCGTGTTTCTCGATCAATACGCGCAGCGGAATGCCCATGGCCTCTTCGACATTGCACGGCCGCTCGACATGGCCGGAAATGCAATAAAGTTTTGTGCCGGTGTTGTTGGCCCGGCCGATGCCGGCGAACCAGGCGGCGCCGCGGCGCATGATGTCGGGCACTTGCGCGATGGTCTCGACATTATTCACCGTGGTCGGGCAGCCGTAGAGACCCATGTTGGCGGGGAACGGCGGTTTGAGCCGCGGCTGGCCCTTCTTGCCTTCGAGGCTTTCGAGCAGCGCCGTCTCCTCGCCGCAGATATAGGCGCCGGCGCCGTGATGCACGACGATGTCGAAGTCGAAGCCGTTTGAATTGTTCTTGCCGATGAGCTTTGCGTCATAGGCCTGCTGCACCGCGGCTTCGAGCCGCTCGCGCTCGCGAATAAACTCGCCGCGCACATAAATGTAGCAAGCGTTCGCGCCCATGCCGGCGCCGGCAATCAAGCAGCCTTCGACCAGGAGATGCGGATCGTTGCGCATCACCTCGCGGTCCTTGCAGGTGCCAGGCTCGGATTCGTCGGCGTTGATGACCAGATAGCTCGGCCGCCCGTCCGACTGTTTTGGCATGAACGACCATTTCAGCCCGGTCGGAAATCCGGCACCGCCACGGCCGCGCTGGCCGGATGCCTTCATCTCGTTGACGATGGTCTCGCGGCCCTTGTCCAGGATCGCCTTGGTGCCGTCCCAGGCGCCGCGCGCGCGTGCGCCCTCAAGACCCCAATCGCCTTGGCCGTAGAGATTTTTGAAAATGCGATCCTTGTCGGCGAGCATCGGTCAGGCCTTGTCCAAGAGCGTCGTCTGTCCGCCGATCGGCGCGGAATTCAAGCGATCGACCTGCGGCCCGGGCTTCGGCGTGCGGCCGAGCGACAGATCGTTGAGGATGCGGGTAAACGATTCCGGCGTCAGATCCTCGTAGTAATCGTAGTTGATCTGCACCATCGGCGCGTTGACGCAGGCGCCGAGGCATTCGACCTCGGTCCAGGAGAATAGGCCGTCCGAGGTGACGTGATCCTGCTCGCCGATGATGCGACGACAGGCTTTTTTCAACTCTTCGGAGCCGCGCAGCATGCACGGCGTGGTGCCGCAAAGCTGCACGTTGAATTTGCCGACCGGCGACAGATTGAACATGGTGTAGAATGTCGCGACCTCAAGCACGCGGATTCTCGCCATGCCGAGCAGTTCCGCCGTCGCCTCGATCGCCTTTTGCGGCAGCCAGCCGCCCGACTGCTCCTGCGCCCGCCACAGGATCGGGATCACTGCGGATTGCTGACGGCCTTCCGGATATTTGGCGATCTTCGCCTTCGCCCAAGCCAAATTCTCCGGCGTAAAAGCAAAGCTCGGCGGCTGCTTCTCGGCAAGGCGGCGCACGCTCATCGGTCCACCTCGCCAAACACGATATCGATCGAACCTAAGATCGCCGAAATGTCCGCCAGCATGTGGCCGCGGCACAGAAAATCCATCGCCTGCAGATGGGCAAAACCCGGCGCGCGGATTTTGCATTTGTACGGCTTGTTGCTGCCGTCGGCGACCAGATAAACGCCGAACTCGCCCTTGGGCGCTTCGACCGCGGCATAGACTTCGCCGGCCGGCACCTTGAAACCTTCGGTGTAGAGCTTGAAGTGATGGATCAAGCCTTCCATCGAGCGCTTCATCTCTTCGCGCCTGGGCGGCACGATCTTGTGATCGTCGACCGTGACCCGGCCCTGGCCGTTGGGCGCGTGCAGCTTTTCGATGCACTGCTTCATGATGCGCACCGATTGGCGCATCTCTTCCATGCGGATGCAATAGCGGTCGTAATTGTCGCCGTTCTTGCCCACCGGAATGTCGAAGTCGAGCTCCGAATAGCACTCGTAAGGCTGCGCCTTGCGCAAATCCCAGGCCGCGCCCGAGCCGCGCACCATGACGCCGGAGAAACCGCGCGCCCAGGCGTCTTCGAGCTTCACCACGCCGATATCGACATTGCGCTGCTTGAAGATGCGGTTCTCGGTGAGCAGCTCTTCCAGATCATCGCAGACTTTCAGGAACGGATCGCAGAAGCCCGCGATGTCGTCGATCAGCTTTGGCGGCAAATCCTGGTGCACGCCGCCGACGCGGAAATAGGCCGCATGCATGCGCGAGCCCGAGGCGCGCTCGTAGAACACCATGAGCTTCTCGCGCTCCTCAAAGCCCCACAGCGGCGGGGTGAGCGCGCCGATATCCATTGCCTGCGTGGTGACGTTGAGGAGGTGCGACAACAGCCGGCCGATCTCGCAATAGAGCACGCGGATGATTTGTGCGCGCCGTGGCACAGCGAGGCCGAGCAGCTTTTCCGCCGCCAGGCAGAACGCATGCTCCTGATTCATCGGCGCGACGTAATCGAGCCGGTCGAAATACGGAATCGCCTGCAGATAGGTTTTCTGCTCGATCAGCTTTTCGGTGCCGCGATGGAGCAACCCAATATGCGGATCGACCCGTTCGACGACTTCGCCGTCAAGCTCAAGCACCAAACGCAGCACGCCGTGGGCCGCCGGATGCTGCGGCCCGAAATTGATGGTGAAATTGCGTTGTGCCGGCGCCGCGTCGGCCATCATGCCACCTGAGCCAGTTTTGCCGCTTTCGCCGCGAGCCGTGAATTGAACTTGTCCCACATCACCACAAAGCGCTCGTGGCGGCCTTCGCCGATCAGATCGACGCCGTCGTGGGCCTTGACCTTGAAGCTCACCCGTTGATCGACAATTTTGCTGCACTCGACATCGACCGTCACCGTCATGCCGGGAAGCGTCGCGGCGAGGTGGCTGACATCGACATGCACGCCGAGGCTGCCCTCACCGGGATCGAGATGCGGCGCCAAGAGCTGCGTGCACACCCATTCCATCAGCACGATCATGTAGCCGGTGGCGAGCACTTTTGGCATCGCCGCGATCTCGGGCGATTCCGGAAAAGTGTAGGGCACCGTCTTGTTCTCCGGCACCTTGTAGCTGAAGCGGTGCGTCATGCCGGTTTTGAGGGTGGGCTTCATGACGCTTGCCCCTTCTTCGCCTTCTCGTCGCCGGGCAGCACGTAGTCGGTGCCTTCCCAGGGGGAGAGGAAATCGAACGTGCGGAATTCCTGGTTGAGCCGCACCGGCTCGTAGACCACGCGCTTGAGCTCGTCGTCGTAGCGCACCTCGACAAAGCCGGTGAGCGGAAAATCCTTGCGCAGCGGATGACCCTCGAAACCATAGTCGGTCAGAATCCGCCGCATATCGGGATGGCCGGCGAACACGATGCCGTAGAGATCGTAGGTCTCGCGCTCGAACCAATCGGCACCGGCGAACACGTCGATGATCGACGGCACCGGCGTTGCCTCGTCGGTCTCGACCTTGACCCTGACGCGGGCGTTCTGCTTCGGCGACAACAGGTGATAGACCACGTCGAAGCGCCGTTCGCGGCTTGGCCAGTCGACCGCGGTGATGTCGATCAGATTCCAGAACTGGCAGCGGTCGTCGTCGCGCAGGAAGCGCAGCACCGCGACGATGTCGGAGGCCTGCGCGGTCACGGTCAGCTCGCCGAACGCGACCGCATAGCCCGTCACCGACGCGGCAAGCGCGCCCGCGATGGTCTTGCCGAGCATTTCGAGCGTCTCATCCATGTTCAGCGTTCGATCGTCGAAGTGCGGCGGATCTTCTTTTGCAGGAGCAGCACGCCGTACAACAACGCCTCGGCGGTGGGCGGACAGCCCGGCACATAGATGTCGACCGGCACGATGCGATCGCAGCCGCGCACGACCGAGTAGGAATAATGGTAATAGCCGCCGCCGTTGGCGCACGAGCCCATGGAGATCACGTAGCGCGGCTCCGGCATCTGGTCGTAGACCTTGCGCAGCGCCGGCGCCATCTTGTTGGTCAGGGTACCAGCCACGATCATGACGTCGGATTGGCGCGGCGAAGCGCGCGGCGCGAAGCCGAAGCGCTCCGCGTCATAGCGCGGCATCGACATCTGCATCATCTCGACGGCGCAGCAGGCGAGCCCGAACGTCATCCACATCAGCGAGCCGGTGCGCGCCCAGGCGATCAGGTCGTCGGCCGCGGCGACCAGGAAGCCCTTATCGGCCAGCTCGCTGTTGAGCTCGCCGAAAAACGGATCGTCGGCGCCCACCGGCTTGCCGGTCCGCGGGTCGATGAGCCCCTGGCTTGGCGTTGAGACTGCGGGTTCGCTCAATCCCATTCGAGCGCTCCCTTCTTCCACTCATAGATAAAGCCGATGGTCAGCACCGCAAGGAACAGCATCATCGACCAGAAGCCGTACACGCCGAGTTGACCGAAGGCGGCGGCCCAGGGGAACAGGAAGCTCACTTCGAGGTCGAAAATGATGAACAGGATGGCAACCAGGTAGAAGCGGATGTCGAATTTCATCCGCGCGTCGTCGAAGGCGTTGAAGCCGCATTCATATGCGGAAAGCTTTTCCGGGTCGGGCGCCTTATAGGCGACCAGGAACGCCACCGTGAGCAGCACGAGCCCGATCACCGTGGCGACGCCGATGAACACGACCAGCGGCAGATAGCCGAGCAGGAATTGACTCATCGATTGGGTCATCGGGAGCCCTTTGGTCGAGCGATCCGGACATGATTCCCTGAGCCGGGATATGTCCATTGCGGCGCCGTTCCGCGACTCACGACACCGTGCTGATTTGCCCCGATTTTCAGCGGATTCGCAATGACTGCGGAACTTTTGCGACCCTTAGCGCAGTGCACAAAAAGGTGCAAGGAGGAACCACGTTCCCTTGGAGCGCGAATACCTTTAAACTACACCTTTTCCCGGACACAGGAGTGCCACCAATGAAATCGGCCGTTCCGCCCTATGGCCCGCCCATCAACGACGCGCTGAAGAATCCCAACACGAGTTTGGCGACGCTGGTCGAGCTGCGCGCCCGCGGCGCCTCGATATTGAAATCGCACGGCAACCTGAAAACGGCGATGACCCGGCTCGACCGGGAAATCCAGCGTCGCAAGAAGACGGCAGCGAAGGCGAAGAAGAAGAAATAGCCGGTCTGCCGTCAATGGCGCCGGCATTGAGGCCTGCCCCCAGGAGGTTTCGTTTCGCGGGCGACCTCCTGCGTCACCGGCCCGTGCACGTCGTGTGGGAGCTGACGCTTGCCTGCAACCTGCGCTGCCAGCATTGCGGCTCGCGGGCGGGCGTCGCGCGCCGCGACGAATTGTCGACCGCGGAATGCCTCGACGTGGTCCGGCAATTGGCGGATCTGGGCACGCGCGAAATCAGCCTGATCGGCGGCGAGGCCTATCTGCGGCGCGATTGGCTGACCATCGTCAAGGCCATTGCCGACGCCGGCATGCATTGCGGCCTGCAAACCGGCGGCCGGGCTTTGACCGAGGAGAAAATTCGCCAAGCGGTCGACGCCGGGCTGCGCACGATCGGCGTCTCGGTCGACGGTCCCCGCGACATCCACGACCGGCTGCGCGGGGTGGCCGGCAGTCACGAGCGCGCGCTTGCCGCCGTTCGGTCCGCCGTCCGCGCCGGTCTCGAGCCCGGCGTCAACACGCAGATCAACGCGCTATCCAAGCCTTATTTGCGCGACGTGTTTGCGACCATCGTCGAGGCCGGCGCGAAATTCTGGCAGGTGCAATTGACCGTGCCGATGGGCAACGCGGCCGACAATGCCGACATGCTTTTGCAGCCTTGCGATATCGTCGAGACCATCGACGTCCTCGCCGATCTGTTCGAGCGCGGCCGGCGCGACGGTTTGCGGCTCATCCCGGGAAACAACGTGGGCTACTTCGGCCCGTACGAACACATGTGGCGCACGCTGACCGCCGAGCCGACTTATTGGCAGGGCTGCTCCGCCGGCGAGACGACGCTCGGCTTGGAGGCCGACGGCAAGATCAAAGGCTGCCCATCGTTGCCCGGCGAGCGCTATTCCGGCGGCATGGCGCGGCAGGTGACGATCGCCGAAGCCATCGCAGCGCTGGCGCCGAAGACCGTCGGCCGCGACGGCATCCGCGAACGCGGTTTTTGCGGCTCGTGCTACTATCGCAACGTCTGCCGCGCCGGCTGCACCTGGATGGCCGATGCGCTCACCGGTCAGCGCGGCGACAATCCCTATTGCTACTACCGGGCGCGGCAGTTGAGCCAAAAAGGGCTGCGCGAGCGCGTGGTGAAGACCGCCGAAGCGCCCGGCCATTCGTTCGATACCGCGCGCTTTGCCATTGTGCTCGAAGATCGCATGGGCGTGCCCATGCCGCAAAACTTGGCGCGCGACGTCAACAAGCGCCGGCGCGGCCGCAAGTTGCAGCTTTGTGGCAATTGCCATGAATACTTCTTCGTGAGCGAGCGGCGCTGCCCGCATTGTCGAGCGATGAAGCGCGCCACGAAGCCGGCCGTCATGGATGGCGGCGCCGCGGTTCGCCAGCTTCTCGATCAGATCGAACGCGAGACGCAAGCGCTCTACGCGATCGTCCGGGAAACCACCGTCGGCAAACCCGTCGAATAGATTTTTCGGGCTTTTTGCCGCGCTCCCCTTGCAGCCCTTGCGTTGACGCGGCCGGCAGCCGCAATGCTACGATCGAACCACACTGGCAGCCGGGAGAAGTTCATGGGTCGGGCAACGACACGCTGGGGCAAACGCTATATCGCGCCCGTGGCGCTGGCGGCTGCAATCGCGCTTGGTCCGGCGAGCCACATCGCCGCCGCGACTTTCCCCGATCATCCGATCAAGCTCGTCGTGCCGTTCGGCCCCGGCGGGCCGCCGGACGTGGCGGCGCGCATCATCGGCGCGTATCTCTCCGATCACCTCGGCCCGGTCGTGGTCGAGAACCATATCGGCGCCGGCGGCACGCTGGCGGCGCGCGCCGTGGCCACCTCGCCGCCCGACGGCTACACGCTGTTGGCCGCGACCGCGGGTTCGCTCGCCATCAGCCCGCAGCTTTACAAGGATTCCGGCATCGACCCAGTCAAGGATTTTGCCGCCGTGGCGCTGGTCGCTTCGGCGCCGCTGGTGGTCGCGATCAACCCGTCGGTCCCGGCGCACAGCGTCAAGGAGCTGGTCGCTTACGCCAAGGCCAATCCCGGCAAGCTCAATTACGGCGCCGTGATCGGCACGCCACCGCATATGTGCGGCGAAATGTTCAAGCACATCACCGGCGCCAATATCGTGTTCGTGCCCTACAAGACCGCGTCGCAGGCCACCATCGACGTCCTGGCGGGGCAAATGAACATGACCTTCGAAGGTACCACCGCGATCGTGCCGCACATAAAATCCGGCGAAGTGCGCGCGCTCGCCGTCACCAGCCCGACGCGCATTCCGGAGATTCCCGACGTGCCGACCATGGACGAGCTCGGCTATCCCGGCATGCCGCCGGACTCCTGGCAGGCCATCGTGGCGCCGGCCGGCACGCCGCCGGACATCGTCGCCAGGATCAACAAGGTCGTGAACGAGGGCTTGGCGACGCCGGAACTGCAAAACAAGCTCAAGCAGCTTGGCGGCGAGCCGCAGCCGAAGTCGGTTGCGGATTTTGCCGCCTTCATCGCCGACCAGTACAAGCGCTGGGGCGAGGTGATCCGCATCACCGGCGTGACGTTGAACTAGCCCAGCCTCGAGGAACCCATGACCTTGCCGACCGCAGTGTCGCGACGTGACGCAATGCTTCTGGCGCTCTCCGGCGTCGCTGCCGGAACATCATCAAGCCGCGCCGACGATTATCAGTCGCGGCCCGTAAAAATCGTCGCGCCGTTCGGCGCCGGCGGTCCGACCGACGTCTACACGCGCTCCATCGCCAACGAATTGCAGAAATCGCTCCGCCAGACGTTCTTCATCGAAGACCATCCGGGCGCCGGGACCACGCTCGGCACCGACCTCGTCGCCCATGCGGCGCCGGACGGTTACACCTTGCTGATGGTGTCGGGCACGCAGACCGTCAACGAGACGCTCTACACCCAAAAATCCTACCAGTTGATGCGCGACCTGACGCCGGTGGCGCCGCTGATGGATACCGACCTGGTGCTGGTCGTGCATCCCTCGGTTCCGGCGAAGACCCTTCAGGAGCTTCTGGCGCTGGCGAAGGCAAAACCCGGAACGCTCAATTACGGCTCCTCGGGACCGGGCTCGAACTACCACATGGCCGCCGAGCTTTTGAAAAGCCTCACCGGCATCGACATCGTGCATGTGCCGTATAAGGGCTCGACCGGCATGCGCAGCGACATTTTGAGCGGGCAGATCCAAATGCTGTTCGACTCGATCCCGACCATGGCACCGACCGTGCAGTCCGGCATGGTCCGCGCGCTCGCCACCAGCGGCAGGCTCCGTTCGCCGATCCTGCCCGACGTGCCGACCTTTACCGAAGCCGGCGTGCCCGGCTTTCAGGCAACGCTGTGGGTCGGCTTCATGGCGCCGAAAGCGACGCCGCAGCCGATCGTCGACACTCTCAACCGCACCATCACCGACATCCTCAAGCGCCCGGACATCAAGGACGCCTGGGAGAAGCAGGGTGCGTCGCCCATGGTGATGACCCAGGCCGTGTTCACCGCCTTCATGGAGTCGGAAATCGCCAAATGGGCTAAGGTGATCCGGGCCAATCACATCGCTCTTATCAATTAGGTGGACAGCATGAACGAGATGACGAAACCCGCGGCCGCGATCAAAGGCGAGGAGCATTGGACCACCAAGGACGGCGCAAAACTGTTCATGTTCGAAAAATGCGCCGGCGATCCGAAACAGACCGCGGGCACCATCCTGTTCGTGCACGGCTCGTCGATGGCGGCGCAGCCGACATTCGATCTGCAGGTGCCGGGCCGGCCGGATTCCTCGGTGATGGATTTCTTCGCGCGGCAGAATTTCGACTGCTGGTGTGTCGATATGGAGGGCTACGGCCGTTCCACCAAGGATCGCGATAACAATGCGCCGATCGCGCAAGGCGCCGACGATTGCTTCGCCGCCGCGACCTATATCGCCAAGCTGCGCGGCAAGCGCCCTCTCCTGGTCTATGGCATCTCGTCCGGCGCATTGCGCGCGGCGTTGTTTGCCCAGCGCCATCCCGATCTGGTCGCGCGCCTTGCGCTCGACGCCATGGTGTGGACCGGCGAAGGCTCGCCGACGCTCGCCGAGCGCAAGAAGAAGCTGCCGGAATTTTCGGCAAAAAACCGCCGGCCGATCGACAAGGCGTTCATCCACTCGATCTTCGATCGCGATCATCCGGGTACGGCTGAAGAGAAAGTCATCGACGCCTTCGCCGATGCCGTCACCGCGCTCGACGATTCCGTGCCCACCGGCACCTATGTCGACATGTGCTCGCGGCTGCCGGTGGTCGATCCGGAAAAGATCACGGTGCCGACGCTCATCATGCGCGGCCAGTGGGACGGCATCGCGAGCTTCGAGGATTTGGTCGCGTTCTTCGCCAAGCTGCCCAATCCGGACAAGCATTTTGCCGTCATGCCCGGGATTTCACACGCCAGCTTCCAGCAGAAGAACTACGCGCTGGTCTACCACATCCTGTGGAGCTTCTTCGCCCAGCCGGCGCCGATCTATCGGGGGTAGCGTCATTACGCTAAACTCCCTCCGTAGCGTTTAAAAATGCGCGATCAGGGAGGCGAACATGGGATTGAAACGGCGCGACGTGCTGCAAGCGGGCGCGGCAATCCTCGGCACCACGATGCTGTCGCCGGCGGCGGCACGGGCGCAGACCGGCGCGCCTTACGAATTTGTCGTCAAGGACATCGTCTACCATCGCGACGACAAACCGCGGCTGGCGCGGCTCTATCAGCCGGCGGGCACTGGACCGTTCCCCGCGGTGCTGCAGGTGCACGGCGGCGCCTGGAATAACAAGGACCGCACCGACGGCCAGAACACGGCACTCGATCTCGCGGCCGCCGGCATCGTCGTGCTCGCCATCGATTTCCGCAACGCGCCCGAGGCGCCCTACCCGGCGTCGCTGCAGGACATCAATTACGGCATCCGCTGGCTCAAAGCCCATGCCGGCGAGTTCGGCAGCAGCGCCGGACAGGTCGGCGCCTACGGCACGTCGAGCGGCGGCCATCAAATTCTTCTCGCGGCGATCCGCCCGGACGATCCGCGTTACCGCGCGTTACCGCTCGCCGACGCACCCGACATGGATGCAAAGCTCGCCTTCGTGGTGTCAGGCTGGGGCGTGCTGTTTCCGCTGGAGCGCTACAAGCTCGCCAAGGCCAAAGGCGACGAAACGCTGGCCAAGGGCCACGACATCTTCTTCGGCAGCGAAGCCGCGCAAATCGAAGCGACGCCTGCTTTGATCATCGAGCGCGGCGAGAAGGTTTTTCTGCCGCCGGCGCTGGTGTTCCAGGGCACGGCGGATCAATGGACCACGGTCGAGCTCGCCCAACGCTTCGCCACCGATTATCGCGGCGCCGGCGGCACCATGGACCTGCTGCTCCTGGACGGCGCGCGCCACACCTTCGTCAACGAGCATCCCTTCGACCCGAATTCGGTGAAGGCGGTCGCGGCGATGGTCGCGTTCATCAAGACATACGGTTCCGAGCGCCACGCGCAGCGCTAACCCGTCACCACGTATAGCGCAGCGTCCCGGTGCCGGCGTAAGTCTGCGAGTTGGCAGCAAATTCGCCGTCGAATTTGCCGAGCAGCGACACATGGGGATTGATTTTGAGCTCGGCGCCGACCGACGCCAGCGCCGAATTGGCCGGCAGCGCCGCGCCGTTGACCACGAAGCTTCCGCCCGGCAGCGCCTGGAACACCGCCGTGAGCGCCGGATTGCTGACCCAGTCATGCGCCCAGGCGAGCCGGCTGCGTAAGATCAGCGGCAGGCCGTTGAGCGTGGTGAGGCCGTCGAAGCGCGCGCCCAATTCGCCGCGCGTATCGGTCGCATTCATCGCGGCAAAGTTCAGCCCGAGGCCGCCGCCGGTGAGGTCGGTCTCGGTATAACTCGGGGTGTGAAAACTTTGCGCCTGCAACGCGCCGTAAGGCGTCACGCCGATGGCAGGCTGCACGGCGTAGCGATAACCGGCTTCCACCCGTCCGCCAAAGGTCTGCGCGTTGAAGCTCGCCGTGAGCTGATCGCCCAACGCGGTGCGGTTCGTGGTCATCCAGTTGTTGGCGAAAGCGAGCGAACCGGCGAGATAGGCGGGCCCGAAATATTTGGTGCCGTAGACGCCGGCCTGGAAGGCGTCGCTGCGCCCGCCGCCGAGCGCTTGCGCGAGAGTCCAGTTGGTGCCGCCGCCGGCGAGCGCAAAGCCGAGGATCGTGTCGGGCGCCGCGTGATAATCCATGCCGGCCGCGAAGCCAAAAGTGTTCGCCGTGAACGTATTCGAGCCGACGACGGCATCGCCGTTGGTCTTGTCGCTGCCGCCATAGGCCGTGCCCCACGCGGTCCAGCGCTGATCCAATGTCGCGGGTTTTGGCGGCGGCGCCTTGAGGATGGCGTCATAGGCGAGCGCGATATCGGACGGGAAATTCGCTTCCTGCTCCGGCGCGAAACCGAGCGCGCCCGCGCCGCCGCCGACGCCGTTGCGGCCGGCAACGAACGGATCGAGCATCAGGCTCAAAAACTGGGTCATCTGCTGGAAAGTGGCGGCCTCGCCGTCGACGTTGGCCTCGCCGGACAGCTGCGTCAGCGCATTTTGCAGATTGGCGCCGGTGAGATTGAACACCGGCAGGAAGCCCGCCGTCAGCGCGCCGCCGCTGTTGAAGAAATTGTTGAGCGCGTTGGCAACGTTCTGCTGGTTGATGTTGAGATTGCCGCCGAGGCCGAGATTGGCGTTGAGGCCGAGCAGCACGTCGGTCGGCGTGTAGGTCAAGCTGCCGGTAAATCCCGGTGCAACGGTCAGGCTATCGAAGGTGGTGCCGCCGAGGCCGCCCGAGTGCAGGATCGTATAGGTCTGCTTTGTCACACCCGGCTGCAACAGCGCTTGCACACCGCCGGCCAGCGACGCCGTCCCCGAAACCTTGGCCAAGGTCGACGTCGTGCCGTTGAGCGTCACCACATAGAGCGCCCCCGATTGGAACGCGAGGTTGCCGGTGATCTTCATCGCCGTGCCCGGCGTGGTGCCGGGCTGCAGCGTGCCGCCGGCGTTGACGTTGAGGTCCGCCAACGTGCCGGTGCCCGCCAAGGTGCCGCCGATGACGTTCCAGGCATCGCTTTGCCCGAACACTTTTGAGACGGTCCAGAACCCGCTGACGACGTTGAAAACGCCAAAGCCTTCATACTGCTTGGTCGGACCGATGCTGTTGAGATCAAAGCTGCCGTTGCCGGTGCCGCCGAGCTGGAACGTGTCGTTGCCGGTCGCGGTGACCAGGCCGGCGATGACGCTGGTTGGCGCGATCGTCAGCTTGTAGCCGGTGCTGCAGGAACAGAAATCGATGGCGACGCCGCCGGGCGTGGTGTTGCTGATGGTGCCGGCATTGAACAGCGAGCCGCCGTTTTGCATGAGGACGGCCTCGGTGCTGAGGCCGCGGGTGGTGATCGAGCCGAAATTGCCGATGTGATTGGGACCGGCGCCAAAGAAGCCGCCGCCGGTCCAAATGCCGATGCCGTTCAAGCCGGCGGTGATGATGTTGTTGTTGATGATGCGGTTGTGCGCCGCGCCGGCATCGATACCGACGCCGAGCATTCCCACGGTGATGCTGCCGTTGTTGGTGATTTGATTGCGCGCTCCATCGGCCTGAATGCCTTCACCGCCCAAGCCGATCAGGATCGCGTTGTTGTTGATGACCGTCGTGTGGTCGTTGACGAAGATGCCGACGCTCGGGCTCGGATTGGCCTTCCCCAGCGTGATCGTGCCGTTGTTGATGATGGTGGAATGCGAGCCGAACGACTCGATGCCGACGGTCGAGATGCCGCCGGTGATCGCGCCGTTATTGGTCACGGTGTCGCCGCCGGTGCCGAACAGCTCGATGCCGGTGCCGCCGGCCGCGAGATTGATGGTCCCGCTGTTCCCGTTCGTGAACGTATTGGCGTTGACGCCGAAAAAAGCGAAGCCGGCCACGCCGACAGTGATGTCGCCGTTGTTGGTGACATTGTTGTTGTTGCCGACATCGATCGCGGTGGCCGTCGCACCGGCCAGGATCTCGTTGTTGTTGGTGACGGTGTTGCGGTTGCCGGCGAGGATGCCAAAGATGCCTTGCGTCGTGATCGTGCCGTTATTGGTGATGGTGTTGCGGTTGTTGACATCGATCGAGGCAAGGCCGTTGTCGCGCACGATGGCATTGGGCCGCACCCGAACGTCGAGATTTTGGACGCCGGCGCCGGCGACAAAGCCGTCGTGATCGACGCCGGTGCAGATGACGGTCTGGCCGCTAGAGGCGGGATCGGGCTGACAATCGGCGCGCGCCGGCGTTGCCGGCAGCAAGGCGCCAATGCCCGCAACAATGCCGACCGTGCTTGCGGACCGCAGCAACGCCGACACGAACTTGTCTTTACGCCGAAGCGTCGACCGACGGGTCAACGGAGCCTCCCAGGCTCATCCTGTTACGCCGCGCCGACGTTATGCCGCCGACGTCGCTGTCATTGCCGCGAGAACCCCACAGCCCCACCGGAATGACTGTAAGGAATACCCTTACAATCAACCGTGGAACAACCGTTCACGCCGTCATATTGCACGGCGATCGGCGTTCGACCGTGCTTTCCGGTCCGCTGTGGCGGCGCGGCAACATTTTACGCAACCCGAGGAGGAGTATACGCGCGCGGCACGCCGCCGACGGTGCGCCGACACCGTCCCCACAGGCGGCGAGGGGCAAATCGGTGCTACACTCAACGCCCCTTCTGACGCCACTCCATCATCGAAAGGTCCCCTCATGGCGTTCTCCAGTTGGCGCGGTGTCGTCGGCATGATCAATCCGACCATGCGGCCCGGCGTGACCGAGGAGGTCTGCCGGCTTCTGCCCGAAGGCATTGGCTTGATCCCGCTGTTCCTCAACATCAAGCGCGGCACCGCGGACGAATTTCACACCATGATGCCGCATTACGAAAAGCTCGTGGCGGTGCTGGCCGAGGAGAAATGCGATCTCATCCATCCCCACGGCGCGCCGCCGTTCATGGTGCTCGGCCGCAAGGGCGAGGCCAAGATCGTCGCTGCGTGGGAGAAGAAATACAAAGTGCCGGTGATGAGCGTGGCGCAAAACCATGTGAATGCGCTCAACGCGCTCAAGGCCAAAAGCTTCGTCGGCGCCACTTACTTCCCGAAAAAGCTCAACGACATTTTCGCCAAATATTTTAGCGATGCCGGATTCAAAGTGCGCGGCATGGAAGGCATCGACGTGCCGTTCGATCAGGTGCAGACGCTGTCCGGCGAGCAGGTCTACGCCCACATCAAGAAGAATTTTCTCAAAGCCAAAGGCGCCGACGCCATCTACATGCTCGGCTCCGGCTGGCGCACGCTCAACATCATCGCCATGCTGGAGCAGGATTTGCAGGTGCCAGTGGTGCATCCGGTGCCGGCGCGGGTGTGGGAAATGCAGAAACGGCTGCACGTGCGCCAACCGGTTCAGGGCTACGGCCACCTGCTCGCGGCGTTTCCATGATCAGACATTGCGCTGCGCTGGCGTTCGCTTGCGGCATTCTCATGGCTGCCGCAACCGATGCGGCGCAGGCCCAATCGGTCGAGCAGTTCTACAAGAACCGGCAGATGACCATGATCGTCGGCACCGCGCCCGGCGGCATCAATGACATCACCGCACGCTTCGTGGCGCGCTATCTCGGCCAGTACATTCCCGGCAATCCGACCATCGTGGTGCAGAACCAGCCCGGCGCCGGCGGCATCGCTTCGGCCAATCGCCTCTACAACACCTTCGAGCGCGACGGTTCCGTCATCGTCAAGCTCGAGCGCGCGGTGCCGATGCTGGCCATCCAGGGCGACCCGAATGTCAATTTCGATCCGCTGAAGATCACCTGGCTCGGGAGTCTCTCGTCCTACGCCAAGGATTCCTACCTGATGCTGGTGATGGCGACCAACCCGGTCAAATCGGTTGCCGAGCTCAAGGAGCCCGGCAAATCGATCACGCTGGGCGGTGACAATGCCGCATCCAGCAATCTGATCTTCGCCACCATCGCCAAGGAGATTCTCGGCCTCAACATCAAGGTGGTGCGCGGCTATGTCGGCGCCGCGCCGATGTTTCTGGCCATGCAGCGCGGCGAGATCGACGGCCAGATCATCGGCTTCAGCTCCGCGCGCACCGGCCAGCGCGAACTGTGGAGCCACAACGCGTTCCGCCCGCTGCTGCAATTCGGCCGCTCGAGCCGGCTGTCCGACTTTGCCGACGTGCCGACCGGCAATGAATTGACCAAGGACCCCAACGCACTGGCGCTGCTCGATTTCGCCAATCTGCAATTTGCCATTTCGCTGCCATTCGCGGCGCCGCCGGGCGTGCCGGCCGATCGCGCCAAGGCGCTGGGAGACGCGTTCATGGCGATGTGCAAAGATCCCGCCGTGCGTGACGACGCGGAGAAACTCGGCATCGAGATGAGTCCCATCGACGGCGACACCGTGCTGAAATCCATCGCCCACGCCGCCGCCACGCCGCGTGACGTGATCGCGCGCTATAATGCGCTGGTGGGAGCGGACAAGAATTGAACGAAGAATGATCAGGAGATAACCATGCCGTACACACTCACCGATTTCTGCGCCGATCTGTCGACGACGCTCAAGAGCAAAGGCGAAAGCGGCCTGCCCGACGTCGCGCAAAAACTGTCGCAGCTCCTGCAAAACCCTGCCTTCGTCAGCGAGACTTTCGCCGAAGACACGCCGGTCGGACGCCGCGAGCTGTGGCACGATCCGGCGACCGACGTTTACGTGCTCGCCCACGTCCAGGAAGGCGGCAAGGTCGGCAAGCCGCACAGCCATGGCGCCTCATGGGCGATCTACGGCACCGCCCGCGGCGTCACCGAAATGACCGAATGGCGCCGGATCAATCCGGCAAGCGAAGAGAATGTCGTCCTGGAAAAGGCTAAGGCATACGCGCTCGGCCCGGGAGACACGCAGGCCTATTCGTCCGGCCTCATCCACTCCACCGCGCACCCGCAAAAAGGCTGGGTGATCCGCATCACCGGCACCGATCTCGACGCCATTCCGCGCTACCATTTTCGGGCCAAGACCGACAAAATCGTCGGAGCCGTGTGAGCGCGGCGACCGTTCGCGGCCGTCACGGCGGCGTCAAATCTACTGGCGCGCGCTCAGGCGCGCGCGACCGCCGCCAACATCGCCACGCTGGCGGAGCTGCAGAGGAGCGCGAGCCTTAGAGCCCAAAGCACGGCCGGCTCCCGCGCAGGCAAGAACCGGCCGGCGGCCCGCTAACCCAGCCGGGACGTGCAAGGGCTGCACAGTGGCTCAGGCCAGCGAGCGACTAAGCCCTAGCCGCGGTCGGCTAGGGAGCCTCTCCTGCCCTTGTCATGCAGTCCACGTAGCGGTCGGATGCAAACTTGATCCCATCAGTGCACATTCTCAGGGCCGCTTTCCTGTGCTCACTGAGTGCGGGGCCATGGCCTGTCAGAGGTGGCGGCGGGTTTACATCCGGTTGGGCCAAGGCCTGGGATGCAAATGCGGCAGAAAGTCCAAGGGCGAGAGCTACGACCCGTCTATTTGTACTAAACATATTTCGTCTCCCGATGTGCCCTCCTCCTCGACGACAATTTAAGTACCCTCACCCGCCGTCCGCAAGCCATGTCCATTTTGCGCATGTTAAATTCCATGACGGAACCGTCGCCCATAAACACGACTGTCATAAACACGACTGTCAATGTCCGCCCTTGCAAGTTCCCGCCGCCCTGGTTGATCAACGCGTGTGTTGCGCATTCCAGCCAACCCGAATAATTTGCACACGCTATGCGGATGCGACTCCGGGCAGCCTATTTCTTTGCAGTTTGTTGCCGGGCAAGGGCTGAGGGCATCGATGGCAGACAATCCGCTGTGGGCGATCCGTAAGCGCATGGCCGAGCTGTCGTCCACACGCAAACTCTTCCTGCCGCGGCTCGCGACGGCAGCGCTCCTGACGTGGTGCCTGAGCTGTGGAGTCAGCGCGGCCGAAGTCCGCCTCTCCGGAACGCCGGACCGGGTGGTGTTGACGACGAATGACGCGACGATAGCGGACATCCTCGCCGCGTTGCGCTCCGCATTCGATGTTGAAGTGAACCTCACCGGAGGCACTGCGCGAAAGTTTACCGGCGTATATTCCGGCTCGGTGCGCCGGGTGTTATCGCGCCTTCTCACCGGCAACGACTACGTCCTGCGCTCCGGTCCCGATGGTATTAGCATCCGCTTGTTGGGCAACAGCACGGCGGACAGCTCGGCCGCGTCCAATCCGTCGCCGGCTGCGCCAGGCTCGCGCCTGGTCGCGCTGCGGCAAGGACGGGTGAAGAGACAGGGCGATTAGCGAATGAGCTTTGCTGCCTGAGCCCCTTCTGATCGCCGCCACGGCGGTGCCCGGCTTGGTCGCCTATTCGCTGCTGCAGCCTTCCTGGACGATGGTCAAATGACGCTCCTCAGGCGGCCGCGGCGCCTCACCAAGCTATTGATATCATGGATGATATGGCGGGAGCGACGGGACTCGAACCCGCGACCTTCGGCGTGACAGGCCGACGCTCTAACCAACTGAGCTACGCCCCCGCGGGCGCGGTCGGCAGTTAAGGCCCGCCTTCGCCCAAGTCAAGGATTTAGGCCGTAAATCGGCCTTTTCTGCCGGTCTTATTGCGGTCACAGAGCGCTCGCAGATAGCCCCGGATGCGCGAAAACATCGGTGAAACCGGCAAAACAAGCGTGGTCAGCCGCATCCGAATCGTCTAACTGCTTCGCAGTGAGCGGCGCTTTTCGCGCGCTACCGTTCATCGAGGAGGACCTAATGGCAGCCAAGACAACATCCACTACCGTGACATTGAAGCACCTGGCGGCGAGCCTTGC
>Ga0210385_10000534_pt1 | contig 26474 bp, 38 predicted proteins | sample IncBWH26OmetaG_FD_160107 | JGI IMG/M metagenome (GOLD analysis project Ga0210385, IMG submission 160107) | Forest soil microbial communities from Barre Woods Harvard Forest LTER site, Petersham, Massachusetts, United States - Inc-BW-H-26-O ...
AGTCGATATACCCCATTCGCTAGACTACCCACGATCGGAAAAAGTAACGGCGCGCGACCCTTCCAGAATTCTGGATTGCCGTCCCATAAAAGTTCGTGACCCGAGAGGTCCCGCAGGGTGGAGAGTTCGGCGCCCAGCGGATTGATCTGCGCGGTGAGCACGCCGGAACTAACGGTGAGCCATGCGCTATGGTCTGACATTCGAGCATCTCATGAGCGGATCCCGCGGAGCGGTCCGACGATCAGTAGAACCGATCCGAAGCGAACTGCGCCGTACCGTACGGCTTGATGCAGACTATCATGGCGCCATGAAAATCGAGCTCAACGCCCTAGAAGCCCGCGTCATCGGCTGCCTAATCGAAAAGCAGATCACGACTCCCGATCAGTACCCACTCTCACTCAACGCGCTCGTTAGCGCCTGCAACCAGAAAAGCAACCGCGAGCCGGTCCTGACCCTGGAGGAAACGACCGTGCAGCGTACTGTGGATGATCTGACTCGCAAGCATCTGCTGCTCGAGAGATCAGGGTTCGGCAGCCGCGTACCGAAGTACAAGCACTGCTTCTGCAACACGGAGTTCGGCACGCTAAAGTTCGACCCGCAGGAGCAGGCGATCGTGTGCGAACTGCTGCTCCGCGGCCCCCAGACGCCGGGCGAATTGCGCAGCCGCGCGAGCCGCCTCGCTTCGTTTACTGATGTGTCGGAGGTGGAGGCGACCCTTGAGCGGCTGTCGCAGCGCGACGGAGGTCCGTACGTCAGGCGCCTCGGGCGTGAACCGGGGCGGCGTGAGTCTCGCTACGCGCAGCTGTTCGGCGGCGAGATTCTCGAGCACCAGGATACGAATCTTGTCCCCGCGCAGTCCACCAGCCACGGCGAACTACCGGTCCCCGAGATACCCATTCCGGCATCGGCGCAGGAGCAGCGTCTCACGCGGCTCGAGCAGGAGGTTCAGGCCCTGCGTGCCGAATTGAACGACTTGCGAGCTCGCCTCGGTAGTTGAGCGAGCGTTGCAACGTTAGCTTGCGAAACTGCGCAGGGGAGCGTGAAGGGGCGCCGGCACGCTTAAGCAAACAGCCGCAGCCATTGTCCGAAAGCGTCAATCTCCGGCTGAAGAAGCCGAGGCGCTAGTTCGCCCGAGCACCGCACGGGGAGATTCCTGCTGTGCTGCTCTACCTCCAGTACAGTCAGGCGCGGCCGCGAACGCGCACATCTGGCGCTTCATTGACTGCTCAATCAGCATCCTCGGGGGGCGCACCGTCGCGCTTCTGGCTTCCCGGAGAACCCGATGCCTGAGTCCCGAACGCCCATTACGCTCGAGGAGCTCGAGCACGCGTCTAGCCCCGTGTACCGAGTGATGGCACCCACGCCCCAGTTCGCCTGGCCCAAGCTGCGCAAGCGAGTCGGCTGCACTGTATGGGTGAAACACGAAAACCACACGCCCACGGGTGCGTTCAAGGTGCGCGGTGGAATCGTGTACCTAGAGCGTCTGACGCGGTCGCAGCCGAGGACCGCGGGCGTCATCTCCGCCACACGGGGCAACCATGGCCAGTCGATCTCATTCGCGGCGGCGCGTGCCGGGATTCCGGCGACTATCTACGTGCCGTACGGAAACTCTCCGGATCAAAACACTTCGATGCACTCGTTAGGCGCTAAAGTGGTCGAGTTCGGCAAGGATTTTGACGACGCCAGGCACGAGGCCACGCGCGTCGCCACCGCTGAGAATCTGCACTTCGTTCCCTCCTTCCACTGGGATCTCGTCGCTGGCGTCGCGAGCTATGCGCTGGAGCTGTTTCGCGCGGTTGAGAGACTCGATGCGGTATATGTCGGGGTCGGTATGGGCTCCGGAATCTGTGCTCTCATCACGGTCAGGGACTTGCTCGGATTGAGAACCGAGATCATCGGAGTCAGCGCGGCAAATGCGCCGGCCACGGCGCTCTCTTTCGAGGCCGGCAAGCCTGTGACCACGCCGACAGCCCGCACGTTTGCAGATGGTATTGCCACTCGCGAGCCGGTCGCTGAGGTCGTGGAAACCATCCGTCGCGGCGCGGCGCGCTTCGTCAAGGTGAGCGAAGACGAGATGGCCGAAGCCGTACGTGTCTGCTATGACGACACCCACCAGGTGGCGGAAGGCGCCGGCGCAGCGCCACTTGCGGCGCTATTGCAGGAGCGTGGCCGCATGGCTCACAAGAACGTGGGCGTGATTCTGAGCGGTGGCAACATAGAGCGCGCGCGACTCACAGAGGTGCTCGCGGGTCGCACGCCGGGGCTGGGTTAGTCCGGTCACCGCTGCTTTAGGCGCCCGTCGAGGGACGGATCAGCCCGTGCGCGCGGGATGCCTCACCGTGCCGGCAAGCCCCAGGACAGTGTCCCATCATCTTTCTGAGATTCGGCCGGGTAACCCACGGAGAGGGGCATCCCGAACGACCTTGAATCCGTCCAATACAAGAGCTGGGACGCACACTAAAACGTCTCCTACCGTCGAGCGCAGGCCGGAGAGACCGAGCCGCGCGTCAGGAGTAAAGACTCGTGCCATCCTTGAACTGCTTCGCCTGGTCCTGCTTCGCTTCATGCGCGTTGTTCGCAGCACCCTCGACTGTGTGGGCAGCCGATCCTGTGGATTGTCAACTCGGCACCTACCGACTGGCCGATGGAGCCGTGGTCGATGTCGCGCCAGACGATGACGGTACGCTGCGCTGGACGCAATTCGATGGGACCACCGGCGTGCTGCACCGGGGCGCCAAAGGAGTCTGGAAGAGTACTCGTGGCTGGACCGATCGAGCTGACGGGATCACCGTGACATTCTCGGCTTGCCCCGGGACACAAATCATTTTCGGCGGCGTTTCGGGTCAGCGGATTGCATTTGATGTCAAGGAGGCGACGTTCAAGAGCCATGACACCGGGCTCGCCGGCCGCCTCCTCATGCCTACCGGCGCCCTGCAGGTCCCGATCGTCGTTCTCCTCCACGGCTCAGAACCGAGCTCGGCACTGACCGACTCTTCGTTGCAAACGTATTTTCTGCAACACCTACTGCCGGCTGAAGGCGTGGGCGTGTTCGTTTACGACAAACGCGGCACGGGAAGGTCGGGCGGTCACTACACCCAGGACTACAGCCTGCTGGCCGACGATGCCGTGGCCGCGCTGAGTGAGGCCCGACAGTTGGCGGGCGCACGGCGGGGCCGCATCGGCTATCAGGGGGGCAGCCAGGCCGGATGGGTGGCGCCGCTCGCGGCCAACCGCGCCTCAGTCGACTTTGTCATCGTGTGCTTTGGTCTGGCCGTCAATGTCATCGACGAAGATCAGGAGGCAGTCGAGCTGCAAATGCGCGAGAAGGGCTATCCACCCGACGTGATCGCCAAAGCACTCGAGGTAGCAAGCGCCGCCGAAACCGTGTTCGAGAATGATTTCAAGAGCGGGTTCCCGAAGCTAGACGAAATGAGAACAAAGTATGCCAGCGCCCCCTGGTACAAAGATGTGCGGGGCGATTACGCATTTTTCGTGCTGCAGCAGCATTCGGACGCCGACCTCCGTGCACTGGCGCCGCAGTTCGATTGGCACACGCCTTTCCACTACGATCCCCTGCTTGCGCTCCGCGCCAACAAGGCGCCACAGCTCTGGATCCTTGGTGGCGAGGACTATCAAGCCCCAAGCGCGGAGACGAGCCGTCGCATCAAAGCACTGATCGGGGACGGGCTGCCGTTCACGCTGGCCTACTATCCCAACGCGGAGCACGGCATGACGTTGTTTGAGAGCGGCACAAACGGTGAGCGAGCCTCGACACGCTACGCTCCAGGCTACATACAGATGATCCGTGACTTCGCGCGTAACGGAAAACTTCATGGGAGCTATGGCGACGCCGCCGTGACCAACGGGCCCGCCTCTGTCCCGCACGCACCGTAAGCCGCGCGCTGCTTCCCGGAAGACCGTCTCCCTGCCGGGCTAGCTCAGACCCGAGGAGAGCCAGCTCTCGAGGACCTCTGCGTAGGTGCGGCTGGAGCAGTGCTCGATTTTCAATACGCGGCCGATGTGCAGGCGGCACTCTCGATGCACACGACGTTTGGTGACTCGGTCGATACGGACAGTGAGCACCGGGACTGGTGGCGTCATGCCGTTGCGCAGCACGAGACGGAAAGGCGTTCTCAGTAGGGCTTCATCTGACGGTATTCGATTCTTTTTACCCGTCGTACTATGCGGTCGAAGTACACGCGCTCTAGAGTCGTTGTAAGGATTGGCATCGGTGCTCGTTTTTTGGTGTTTTTCATTTCAGCGTGCGACGTGATACGACTGCCCTGGATCATGCGGAAAACAGGCGGGTGCAGCAACAGCCGTCCGCGTCGCAGGCGAAGAGCAATGCTTGCCCTCGCAAGGCTGGGTATCTTGTTACCGGCGACTCTGGTTATGCTGCCACCGGAGAGCGCTCACGCGCAAATCAGTGGGCCATACGCGGCTTCAATGAGTACGGAGCCGGTCACCTTTCATCTGAGTGGCCAGCCGTACCACGTCCCGCCCAAGAACACGGATTGCTGTAAACCGATCGAGGCGCCAGACTATTCGTCAGAGGCGCACTTGGTTCGTTACAGAGTTCCTCGTAACTATCTGATCGCGGTCAATGGGTCGTTACTCGTCGTCTTCAAGATCACGTATCCGGGATTTAAGCCGCTGACAAAGGGGACTGAGGCGTGTCTGAGCCAGGCTCCTGCCGATAGGCCTGTCGAATGCACCCTTGTGCAATTCTTCCTTCGTGCCGGGGGCGCCTATGATGTTCCGGACGAAATAGCGTTTCAGAATGCTCGAAATTTCTCCCGTGGCCCGACGCCGAAGATGGGGCCCGCGGGGTTTGAGCTATATGAAGCGGGACCAGAGGAAGCCCGGATCAACACATATCGAATAGACACGAAAATGCATACCCTGATGATCCAATGCTTCAGGAACAACGATGAACCGGTTGGAGTGTGCAATACATCGTCTCGTCTGCCGACGGGCAACGTGCTCGAATATCACCTCAACGAAGACCAGCTCAAGGATGCCGTGGCGATCGACACGGGCATCCGGCAATTGATTGCAAAGTTTGTGCAGTAAAGTGGTGAGGCATCACGTGAGGTATGGCCGTCTGACATTGCTGGCGTTTATGTTTCTGGGGAATGCGTGCACTCGACAGCCGGTACATTACGAACTCAATCGGCAACCGACAAATGGCATTACCATCGTCGTTATCGGATCGCCACTATTGACGGGTACAACGTTCGTTCTCTTCAAAGGAGCTAAAGCGGACTACAGCATTCATGGCGAATCATCTCCAGAATCGGGTGCGGCTTCTCCCGTGCCTCCTGGCGCTAGCCATTTCGCTTCTCACTGCGGGATGCAGGCCGCCGGGCGATGCGTCCGTCATCGGCCGCTTTAACGCGCATCGCGCGGAGTTCAACGTGTTACTAAGTATGTTCCAGCAGGAAGGGATTACTGGTCGCTTGAGGTGTAACAAACCGCCCGACGACATAACGCGAACGCAAGAAACTCAGCCTATCACTGCGGAGCGCCGGGCCGAATACGTAGGACTCTTTCAGAAGATCGGGTGTGACACCGCGGTGTTCTACAATCCGGGGACCGGTTCGGCGTCATTCCCCATGTGGTCGGTCGGAATGCTATGGGCAGGACAGTGGAAAGACATCATGTACATTCCTGATAGAAAGCCCACCCCGCTTGTCGCAATCACCGATAATCACGTCTGGACGCACGACGATCACGTGCACGGCTATGTCGAGATGTATAAACACGTCGAAGGATCCTCGTACATCCACTACGTCGCGAATTGAGCGTTGCGGGGACCGGAAAGCCTCCCCGGCCGGAAGTGGTAAGGAGGGCGCGGTTCATGAACGACCGTGACAATCCTTTGGTAGCAATTCAGGAGATCTTTCGCCAGTACATCGAAGCCAAGCGTGAGTTTGGTGCGATCGCCGAGCGTTGTTTGCTGAAGGGCTGGCCAGACCGAAAGGCCGAGATCCAGAGCACGATGCGACTTATGACTTTAGTTAGCGAGATTGAGCTGTTGCGGTTCGAGTATCTGATGAGCGTAACGCTGTTGGATAGTGCGACCTTGAAGTCGTTCGCGTTGCTCTTCGATCGGCTCTACAAGGGCTGGCGGGACAGCGACGAGGTTGCGCTATCGGCGGGGAACCCGACCTACCGGGATGTGTCGAAGGAGCTAGAGGCAACCAAGTCTATCAAAGCGGCGATGGATCCGGCCGCGCTCGATGGACCATTTGCGGGGGCCGGACAGGATCCGGAGTTTCGAAACGCGTGTGCCGCTCTCGACAAGAAACATCGACAGCTTGAAGAGCAGATCGGGACGGTCGCGGCCGCGACCCGTCTGCCAACGACCGCCCCCCACGGCTTTAGGGCGGGGAAGCCGTAAAGTTGTAGAACTTTCCTGCGGATTGCCGCAGGCGCCTGTGCCTGGGGTTTGCGCCGATTCTTTGCGCATCGAGATCAGTACGGGATTGCGTACCTGGCGCATATTCTCGGGGAGAACTACTACGACGAGCAGACGGCGCTTCGGGAGAACAGTTGGGAGCACAACGAGGGCCTGCGGGTGTTCAACCTTGCATTCCCGATCTACTAAGAAAACGTCGTGCTCACTTCGGCGCGATCCGATTCCCACCGGGCCGCCCGGAATAATGGGCCCTCACCTCGGGATGCTATGGTGCGAATGATATGAACGATGCCGCTCGGAGGACGTCATGAGGTGGCCGTCGCAGAGGGCAGTCATCGTCTCAATTTTAGCGTTGGGGGCTGTGCGTTTATTTACGCTGCAGTTCGGACTGGACCGGTTTACTACGATTGAGCTCTGGTCAAACCAAATCTGTTCATTTGCGGGAGGTCTGTCGGGCATAGCTGTTGCCGCGTTCTTGGCACGAAATTGGTTTACAGGGGAAATGCCGGTTGTGCCTCGTGTCGTGCAATTGAAGCAGCGAAGCCCTGCCCTTTGGGCCATCCAGGGCGTAGCGTTGCCCACTGTCGCCGGTCTTGCCGTCGCGTGGTTGGTCGCCAGTTTTCTAGGGGTTCTGGCTCAATATCTCGGCGGGATACCCCATTCTTTCGATGCTGTCGTAGTTTCTGAGTCGGAATTTGTATCTGTGAAAGGTGTATGTAGGCATAGAGCAAAAGTACGTCGCGAGAGCGACGGCTCTGAGATAACCATCTGCTTAGTCACACGCTATCGTCCATCTTTAGTGTCCGGCGGCGTCATCGTTCCTGGCGCGGTCGTAAGAGTGGACGCCTTAAATACACCTCTCGGAGAGGTTGTGCAGTCCATCTACGTGAAGGCCGAGGGCCCGTGATTGGTAAACGGCTTTTGGCAATCGCTTGATGCGAAGTCACCTGGACTAAGGATCCCGCGAATGCTCCGGCGCCGGGGATCTACGCCGCCGTTGATTTGGTCAGCCGCTTCAAGAACATCGATCGGCACTGCGGGTACATCGTGCTCTACCAGAGCGCAGATACCGCGCCGTTCCGGGTCCTGCGTCAGGAGGACAACTTCATGAGCAACGCGGAAGCCGCGCGGATAGAAAAAGAGCAGTCTCGCGAAGCCATGGAGAGGCTCTGGCAACAGGTGGCGCGAAACTGTCCGAAGTAACACCGTCGCCATCCGTCCTGGTCTCGCATCGGCGAGCAAAAAGGGGGCCGAAGCCCCCTTAAATCATCCCCCCGTTCGGAGAAGCTTAGAATCTCGTCGCCGGCGACGATCAGGTGATCGAGGACGCGGACCTCGACGAGCTGCAGAGCGTCCTGCAGCCGGCGGGTGATGAGCTCATCGGCTTGCGAGGGCTCGGCGACGCCGCTCGGATGCGGATGCACCAGGATGACTGCCGCGGCGTTGCGCTTTAGCGCCTCCTTGACCACTTCCCGCGGATGGACCGAGGCGCCGGTGAGGCTGCCGCGAAAGAGTTCGACGAATTCGATGAGCCGGTGGCGGCTGTCCAGGAAGAGGATGCAGAAAGTCTCAAATTCGCGAGTGCCGAGCCGTACGCGAAGGAAATCTCGCATCGCCGCAGGCGAGGAGAGGGACGACCCGCGGCGCACGCGATGCGCTAGACAGCGACGCGCCGCCGCAATGATTTCGTCTGCATTCGCAGGGACGGGATTCCCCGTCGCATCGAGCGTAAAGAGGGATGTGATGGAAGACATCGTCGATCTCCGAGACTCTAGGGCGGATTGCCCGAGGTCGGAGCCCCACGCCGCAGCGCAGTCCGTCAGGACCGCCTGAAGGGCGCTCGCGAAGCTGGTCTGCCGGCGGAGGTCTTGACGGCGAGAACGACGTGGTAGGGTGAAGAGCGAAAGCAAGACGCCATTCCATTCTTCACTCTTACTTTCTTGGACTTCTCGAGATTCGAGGGATGAAGATAGCGGTCCTCTTTGGAGGCACCAGTGAGGAAAGCGACGACTGCGACAGTTTGTTGCCGCAGGCCAGGAGTTCAGAAAAATGATCCTGTATTCGACGGTTGGTGTTGCGGACATGAAGCGCGCAGTCAGGTTTTATGACGCGGTGTTCAGCGCACTGGAGGTTGCTCGTGCACCGAACTGGATTGAAGGTTGGGCAGGATGGGGAGGTTCATATGACGAAGGGTACGGTTTTTGGATCTGCAGCCCCTTCGATGGGCGCGCCCCTACATCGGGGAACGGTACAATGTTTGCGTTTCGCGCCAAGAATGAAGCGCAAGTTCAAGCCTTCCACATGGCCGCACTAGAACACGGTGGGAGTGATGCAGGGGCTCCGGGTACGCGGCCCTATTACGAGCCGACGTTTTACGTCGCATATGTGCGCGATCCCGATGGAAACAAACTCGCTTGCGTTTACCACAAGCACAAGGCGAGTCTCGCAACTTGAGCAGACCCTCTCTACGTTTCTGACAGCCAGAAGGAAAGTGAGCCGCGCCAATTCTCGGGTTACCGCCGCTCGCTCAGCTCTAGATGTTCATCGCGGCATTGGCAGCCTGGCATTTCGCTATGCGCATCTGGAGAGAAGACACAAGCGGACCTGCCTGATAAAGATGGTCCATGAGCGAGGGCTATAAGCTAAGGAACGGGGCGTCGCGGCACGCAAACGAAGCCTGTCCCGGTGACGGCGGCCTTGCGGACTCACCGCACGGCGGGCCGGCCCGCTTGTTCTGCTATTACTCCGGTTTCCTCGTCAATTCACCCTTGGCCACTAAATCATCGAGCCTCTCAATCATGCAGTTCGCCTCTGGCATTTCGATGACCTGACCGACAGAAGCGCTGAGGGGCTGGATGTCCTGCACGGAAAAGAATACAAACTCATCGCCGACAGGAAGCGACGTGACGAGCATACATCCCGAGCCCGCGCACAGCGGAAGCTCGTTAGCCAGGCGCACATGGGTGCCGGCCTGAAAGGGTCCTCTCCAGGATTTGAGAATCACGACTTTTGCGGTAGCGGATGTGGCTCTAGTGAACTCCTCCGAAGTCATGTGCTGCGGCATCGGACCAGGGAATGTAGATTCAACGACTCGCGCCAGCACGACTGTCCAAGCGTGTTTCAGGAAGACTGTGACAGGTTCTTTAGGGCATTGCGCGGCAACTGACGTAGAGGCGATTAAGCAAGTGACGCCCAGCGCACAAACTGAGTATCGTCTGCGAAGTTGATGCATCGCGCGCATGCCAGTCCGATCAAGCACTTTCGAGGACTAGGTGAAGATTCTAATGCCCTTGAGTCTAAGGGTTGACCGCGTCCGCGGATGCTCTGCCGTCGTTGGTGGCGAGCCTATCGGTCAGTCAAAAGAAATGCGAGCAAGCGGAGATTGCGAACGAGGATGAGACAAAAGCAGGGCCGGGAAAAGGGCAAACCACTGGCCCTTAGGCCTATGGCTTGAAGCTCTTGGGGCATCGGTACCCAGAGCGGTTCCATAGGAAGCCGCGGGAGCGGCGATCGAGGGGCACCCGCTACCTAGGCCTAGGTCCATTTTCACTGGAACTCGGCGTCACAGACGGTTGAGTCCCAGTCCGGCGTTGTCTGCCATCGTTCTCGAAAAGGAATCTGGGTGGCCGTACAACGGGGGTTAATCGAGAATCTGCTCGAACTAGGGATGCGATGGTTCTGGAAGAAGTGCCTTGTGGCTGCCGTGGCCGTCATCACGTCTGTCCGAGGAGTTCCTCAGGAGTGTGAACCGCGACACCCGCTCCCCTGCGATACCAGCGGACAGCAGAAAGTCCCGGTGTCGTCGTGAGGATCTCGTGCAGCGACCGACAGAGATGCGATAGCTCGGCGGCATCCGCTTTTGGCGCTCTACCTGAGAATAGCGCGAGTAATGTCCCGACACGGTCTGCTCGCCCTGGGATTACGAAGATTCCCCACTCGTTCTTCTGCTGCCGGTTGAAGTGATTGATGCCGACCGCATATCTGGCTCCGGACTGAAGTTGCAGTTCTAAGATCCAAGGGCCAGTCGGCGCCCATTTAGCATCGGAATTGGTTCGAAATTGAGTGCCGAGTTGTCGCGACAGAAGAAGCGGAAAGGTCTCTTCGGGCGTGCTGGTGGTATCGGGGTCAACCTTGAAGGCAACGCGCGGAATTTTGCGGCCGAGATAAGATCTCAGTGGACTCAAGAAGCGTCGTGCCAGGTGTCCACGGCGCTCTTGCATTTCGGATGAAAGATTCCGGTTCATCGCAGTGCGTATAATGCTGCCCGCCGGCGGTGTACGGCAACATGCTACGGGAATTGCGGAATCTTCCGAAACCGGGGTCCGGAGCGGCTCTATAAGAAGCCCCAGGAGCGAGTTGGACGCCAATGTCAGTGCCGAATTTTCACGGACCTCACAATTGCTGCGACTTCTTCACGCGTGCTTGCATCAGCATTTCGCGCACTGACGGCGCCGAGAATGAAGAAGTAATCTCCTCGTGGAATCACCCAGACCTCCGATGTCGCCGGATCTGAGCGGCCATCAGACATTTGAGCTGTGAAGTTTATTCGCGCATACGCTGACTTGATTCCAGAAATCTCGACCTCTATAGGTGGCTGGTCGACCTGGTAATCCTTGAAGGCCTTTTGAGCTAGCGGCAATACCGCGGCGACAATGGCTGTTGCCGGTTGGCCTTTAAGCGAGCCGGAGGGTTTGACTTGGACCTTAAAATTCGCGTTAAAGCCTCGGGATGGATCAGTAGACGTCGCCATTGCAACTAACGGCGACGTTATGTACTTGGCAACCCAGGCCTGAACGTCGTGATCGTCAAACTTCGTCGACGCGATGTTATCCAGATATTGTGGAGCTGATACGTAATACCAGGTTGCCGGCTTCGTGATCTCAAGCCCAATGGCCTTATTCGCGAAGACGTCCTCTTGTGCCGCTTGTGCCAGGTTGCTCAAAGACACGAGCATGAGCAATATTCCCGATTTCATGGATCATTCCGTTTGTACGTCATAGGCTCTTGGGGAATGGTCATCTCTCATTAGGCGCTGCCGGCTACATGTAGCTGATTCTGACAGCCCGAAAGCCGTCGGTCACGGACGTCGCAGAAGGTCGCGTGCCGTCTTCGGTCATGAACGGGCCTAAGTGCCGTCGAAAATGCTTCCGGTAAGGATCGAGGGGGGTACCCGCTCCCCTGGGCACGGACTCATTTTCCCTGGAACTGACGTCACAGACGCAAACGGCACAATTCGGCATTGTGTTGTTGGGCGTTCACTTGAGTTGTGAGGTTGAGGACATGGCTCGCTCGATGATAATGCTGGTCATACTGCTCGTGGGCAGCGCGTCGTATGCGGTGACGCCCCTCTCCAGTCTGCCGATATCGGCTTCCGCGCACATCATTATCGACGCGGCAAAGACCAATCCGATCACTCTTCCCACGCCGGGGAACCGGCGCCTACGGGACGAGGTCAGAGGCGCAACCGCGAGCTCTCCACTTAAGGTGGGCGATTTGCTCAGCCACGCTTCACTGATCACTTACTGGCCGGAAGGAGCGATTTGTACTGATAAATCGATGCCGTCAACCTTTGCCATCTGCAACTCGACGTGGGTATGTGCCGGCACCGTCAGCTCTAATGATTGGTTTGAGAGCCAACGAAGCGAAACATCGCTATCCGTCAAATTATCTCCCGAAAACACCTGAACAGGAGAAGTCAGGATGTTGGACGGGTTCCGATATAGTTCAACCGTCGTTGTATCACTTCCTAGAGCGAGGGCTTTACCGCCACATACGTTTCTAGTGCTCCTAGCGCTCCATTCACCGTCCGGTGAATCTGCATGGCGTCCAGAGAAGTGCTGACAGTCATCGCTGCATGCGAACAGTCCTAACTGGACGCAAATTGCGAACACCCGAGCCGTGATATGAGCCTTGCGTCCATAAAGTTTCGAGGAGGTCATGTTCCGAATTTTAGCAGCAGTCGCGGCATAGCGAGATTCATTCCCGAGCGATTCGGCACAACGCATGGATCGAGGTCAAAAAGTAGAAGCTTCTTCGGCATGCCCAGGGCAGCTCAACCCCAATTTGGCTCGCTGGTTCGAAAAGAATGGCTTCCAGTCTTGGCAGATTGCCATCGGCGATGTCACCGCCGCCGGGCACTGGCTGGTTGCCCAAGGTAGCGCCGATTCGGCGAAGCTTGGGGTCTTTGGCTGGTCCTATGGGGGCTGTGCGGCTCTGCAGTCCGCGGTCACGGAGCCTGAACTGTTTAAGTCGGTTATCGCAGTCGCGCCGGTGACCGACCCTGCATCGCTAAAGGAGCAGTATCGCAACTGGAGCAAGTACGAACTGGTAAGCCAGATGGTGGGCGACGGCGCTCATATGCACGAGGGCTCGCCGGCGGAGCACGCCGACAGGGTCAAGGTCCCCATCCTGATGTTCCAGGGCGGTTTTGACCGTAACGTCAGTATCGAGGAGTCGAAGCTGATGTGTTCGCGGGTGACACGAGGGGGTGGTAAGTGCGAACTGGTCACCTGGGAGGACCTCGACCATTATTTGGACGACTCGAGCGCCGCCTTCTCCCCCGATCCGGTCGCTGCCACGACCCGCGTGGTGGTTAGGACGTGCGATCGTTGGGCTTTGATGGACTCTCTATCTGGGAAAAAAGCGTTGCTCAAGACAGATTCCTTGAATGACCCTTAGGTTTTGCGATTCAGTCGGGAGAACATCAATGGCCGCTGCTTACATTGAGCACAGACCCTACGCCTCGGGCCGGCACGCAGCCACGACTCACCATGCCGTTGTCTCCGGTGGCCGAGAGGTTGAGACATTCAAGACTCAGAAAGAAGCGGCAGACTGGGCGATAGCTCGGGGGTATAGGCCTGTCCACGTGGCGAGGGAGCGCCATCTTCAAAACCGGGACATCCCAGATCACTGGCGCCAGTATCCGTGATGAGCGGTATTGACTCCTTAACCCCGCCATCGGCCGCCGAAGCGGTCGCGCCTGCAGCGAACACATTCCCAAACCCTGACACGACGTCGGGAAGTGCAGCGCCGTGGGCAGTTGGGCTTTTTTGGCACGATCATCCGTTTCCCACGATCTATGTGAGCCCCACGGGTACTGCGCAGGCTTATATTCCCGACGAACCGAGTTATGCCTACATAATTTGGGTTGGCACTTTGAATGTGCCCGGCGAGGTTACCTATGGTGGGGGAACTTTTTCTATGGCCCACGCACTGGAGCGCCAGCTAACTACTGCTCGCCCTCTCAACCGTTCTGTTAGCGGCTGGTGCCTTCGTGCCTTATTCCCTACTCCGTGATGGCGTAAACGTAACTCCCTGAGCGGCTCCCCTCATGCATACAGTCGTCACGAAATTCTGTTTCGCGTCCGTGTCTACGGTACTGCTCGCCGCGCTAGCGAGTTGCGGAGGCGGATCTACCGCCTCAAAACAGCATGTGCTGCACTCTTTACGCAGTTGTCTCGGTCACCTTGCGACTGGTGTAAAATCCCCGTGTATAGGTATGGATGTGTCGCAGCTTTCAGGCATCTCACGTAACGAACTTGTTGCTGCGTTGGGCCCGCCGAGCTTTTGTCACCCGACTAGTTCGACTGCATTACTTACCGCTGATTGCGCGCCCGCTAAGCGACCAGTCTGGTCCTTCGCCCGCGTTCCTCAAAAGAGGGTCGGTGGAGACATTGAATTGGTCTGTCAATCCGACGATGACACGCACTGTGCTCGACTCGTCTGGCTCGCCGGGGAGTAGATTTCCAGACCTATGTCTTCCTCGACCGCCGCAAAGTTGGCTATAGTGGATACGGACCGAAATAGTCGGCAAGGATAGGCAATCCGCTCGCCCGAGATCTCGTTAGGACAACTGATCGCTAGACGGTCAACCCGTGCCAAGCGCACAAGTATAATTTCGCAGGCACGGAGAAGCAGCCGTGGACTGTAAAATGCTAGATCGAAACCCTTTCAGGTCGGGTCTACTCTACCCACGCGAGGGTGCGGGACTAGACGAAAATCCCCGGATCCAAAATTGCCAGGTGGCCAAAACCACCCTCCTCTATTCATTTCTTGTTCTCCCGCCAGCGTACGGCGCCTACGCGGGTTGGCAAGCAAAGTATTAAGTGTGATTCGCCCAAACTCAGGAGGACGCTCGATCGCGTTGCCCATTACGGACGGCTAAGTGCATGCTGCGAGGGTGGACGGCGCACCTAAGACGCCGGATATCGCAGCAGAATCCACAGCTGCACCGCAGCTCGCGGTATTTCTGAGCTACACGTCAGAGGATACGGATGCAGCGCGAGGCACTTATTGTCGAATTGGCAACGCCTCGGTGCTCATGAGATACACCTCGTCACCGGCTCAAATTGAATAGTTGCGTCCAGCATCGTCTCTAAACGCTTCCGGATGGCAAGTACCACTTCCTTGTCAAGGTCGGATGCCTTCGTCTCATTGTAATCTCTCACGCTGACCCGCATGGAGGTAGGCTCAACTCTCACATCGATACGATCGCCGAACAGCGCAAACCCCCTCCCTAAGCTGTATACGACCATCTCTGGATCAATATTGGGCAAGACATGTGGATCGGAAAAACCCAGTGGCTTTAGCGCGGTCCCGATCTCCGCAACTACACGATCGCGCTGAAGCTGCGCCCTATCTTCCCCTTTCGGGACCTCGCCTGTGACCCAGAATCGGCACGGTTGAAACGACGCGCATCCAGCGCTCAAGAAACAACAGACCAACAGACATAGGACGACTATTGGTTTTGCCATGGCTTGCTCGCGACTTCGAACGGAATGGTACCGACCACCTTGTATAGATTTCCGAAGAGTGCGAATTCTGGTTTATATACGAAGCGGAGATTTCAAGACGATGTCCCAAGAACGCGCGGATGAGATACTCCGTGGGTCAAAGTCAATGGGTTCCCCTGAAACGGTAGGACTTCACATGGAATTCCTGGGTCGAGAGCAGCTCGAGGTTTGGTTTGCCCCCCTGGCCGAAACAATTCAGGAGTTCGCCTCACGTCACAACCTTTTGCTCAAATACGAGCACAGCAGTCCGTCTTGGACGCTGAAGTTTAACCATCCGAAAGGCGGACAGGTGTCCTTGTCGATCTCGCGACTCAGTTCTACCGAAGCAGAAATCCAATCGCACTGGTACTTGGATGATTATGAGAAATTTACGCGGTTTATATATTCGAGTCCTCCCAGCAACGTGACAAGGGACTCGAAGACACTTCGCGGCGAGTTCGAGCGACAATTCGCCGAGATTTTGGCTATGGACCTCGGACGGTGGAATCGAATTGTCGGTGGCTACGAATCAGCGTGGAGTCAGTTGTCCAAGCGTGACTTCGAAGCAGCACACGCCGCATTTCCTGACCCCATCGCCTAGACTCAACACACAGCAGAGCGTGGCATGCGCCATTGGGTCGCTTTGGATCGCGTCAAGATCTTCGGGGCATCTATCCGCCTTCATATCTCGGTTGCCCTGATCATAGGAACCATCGCGCTCACGGCCTTGGGAAGCGTGGCGTTCGGATTGGTCACGGTTGCATCCCTCTTGGCAGTCATTCTGCTGCACGAGTGCGGGCACGTGTTCGTGGCGCGCGCCGCCTCGGATGCCACGCTGAACACGTCTGGCTGACGGCTTTTCACGGATATTGTGAGTTTCACACACCGATGACGGAGTGGCAGCGCGCGATTATTGCGTGGGGCGGCGTCTGCTTTCAGCTTACTATCGCGATTCCCGTCGTCACTTTGGATTCTCTGCATCCGCATCCTTGGGGTCTTCTAGGTCCAATTGTGCTGGTCCTTGGCTACTACAACTGCTTCGTCGCCGTACTCAACTTGGCGCCTGCAAAAGGCTTCGACGGAGAGCATGCATGGAGGATCTTCCCGCTTCTGGCGAAGCACGTCTCGCTGCGCGCGGGGCGATCTTCTCGAAGAATCAGCTGATCCGAAATCCACGGAGCCGGTCAGTGGTCTATTCATTCGCGCAATTATTCGCATCAGCGTTGAGCTCGCTGCGGTAAAATACCTCGATGGACAACGATGACACAAAGAAGACCTTCCTCGTCTCCTTCGACTACGGCGCGGGAGGGCTCTGGTTTCTCGTGGACGCCAATAGCTCAGATGAGATTCGAGCGCTTAGCCCCCATTTGTATGTCGTTGACAAAGACCCACCTTGGCTAGAAAGAGGAAAGTTGAGTCATTGGGACATAGATAACCCGCCCGAGGGGTTACGTCGCTTTTTCGCTGACGTGTGAATGAAAAGGACGCCCCTAAGAAGCTGCCGCGGGGCGCGCACATAAATTCCGCCTCGCAGCAGCCGTTTCCAACGCGGGTTGACGTAGGGAACCGTTGCTCAATGAGGGTACTGACCCTCGGCTTCACCTTGTTCAGTCGCCGCGCACGCGCGTACGAAACCAGCCTTCCGCTGTGTTCACCGACGCTTGCCAAGTAAGCGCAGGATTTCGAGGTAAAGCCAGATCAATGTGACGATGAGTCCGAATGCCGCGTACCACTCCATGTATTTCGGGCTACGCTGCGCCACCCCCTTCGCGATGAAATCGAAATCCATCACGAAGTTGAGAGACGCGATGACGATTACAAAGAGGCTGAAGATTACGGCGCCTGTGCTGCTGCCATGGATCAGGCTAACCGGGTGCCCGAAGTACATGAGTACCAGGTCGACCATATAAAGGATGAAGATGCCGCCTGTCGCCGCCGCCACGCCTGCCTTGAAGTGCTCGGTGACCTTGATGAGGTTGAAGCGATAGGCGAAGAGCATGCACGCCAGGATGCCGAAGGTTAAGCCGACAGCCTGAATGGCAATGCCCGGTTGACGCTCCTCGTAGAGCGCGGAGATTCCCCCAACGGCCAATCCCTCGAGCAGCGCATAAAGCGGCGCGGTGTACGGGGCCGCCTCTTTCTTGAAGATCGTGACAAGAGCGAGCACAAGTCCGCCGATCGTCCCGCCCCAAAGATAGGGGGCGATGTCCGAAATCTGATGAGAGGCGAAGTAAAGGTTCCAGACCCATCCGGCACCTATCAAAACGAGCGCAAACAGGAGCGCCGTCTTGTTGATCGTGCCCGCTAATGTCATCGGGTTGTCGGACGGGGAGAGCCCATCGAACGTCTTCGCCGATAACGCGGGATTGCCGGATTTCATGTCCATGCAGTGTTCCTCTTCCTATGTCGAAGCGATGTGATCAAGTATGTCGGCTACGAACTCGCGCGAAGTCTTCACCCACCGGGGTTATCATATTCCGAGTTGGAGTTGTGCGAACGTGGCAATCGATGCCGACGCGAGCGTTCGTTTGAGGCTCAAAACGGCCGATGGTGGTGGGGGTCCGCCGGAATCGCTCCGATGCCGTTCAACTGCATGATGCATGCACGACGTTCGCTGACATCCCCTAGGACTCCGATGCTGTCACGTCATATAGCCATGAACAGGATTAATATGCCCCGTTTTTTGGTTCTGTGCCGGATACTCACCTTGTTTTGCGTTTGCGGCGGGTTCCCTGAGTACGTCGCGTCGCAGTCGGCGGCAACGACACCCGCCGCATCCGACGCGCACTATGAGCGAGACGTATTGCGCTATCTGTGGCCAACGCTTCAGTCCGCGGGCAAAGCGGGCCGCATTTACTATGAGGCGGTCTGTCCGCCGAATGAGCGGCGAAATCCCAATCGCGGACTGCCTACTAACGGGGCCAAGGACACGTGTGGATCAAGCGCTTGATATGATCGCGAACACCTGGAAGGGAATCGTTCTGTTTGGTGCCTGCACTCATCCAGCTACGTACGAAATTTCGTTTGCCGATGGTATTTTTATAGCCGGGACAAAATACTGAACCGACGTCACTCTGACTAAACCCTATCCATGAAAGAGAACAAACAATGGGGGCTACAGGACGTTAGAACGGCACTCGAGCGCCTCGGTTATCAGCGAACCCCGGCCGCCGGAGACGACCGTCGTCTTTGGTATATCGCTCCCAGCAGTGTGGTAGCCGCTCGTCAATACGTAGTTCTCAAGCCGAAGCCGGCGAGCCGCTCTTACGGTATTGGTGTATGTTTTTCTAATGACCGAATTCGTTCTGCGAGGGACGCGGCGATTCCGCATTTGAAAACTCTGCCGCGGATATTCGGATGCAGCCCGCTGCTTCGCTCCGAGGCGCCGGCGTGGACTTTATTTGATGCAGGACGCGCTCTGGCGGCAGCGGGCTTCCCGGGTTGGCAGAGTCTCAAGATTCCGGACCCTGCAAATCAGGGATCGTGCGATCGGCAGTTTACGGATCTGTATCAGAATTTCCTGGCGCCTCTGTGTGAGACAGTCACAACTGAGCCCCTCATTCTCGACAGATTGTTGCGAACGGATACACCATTCGATTGGATGGGATCGAACCCGCCCCTTCGTGCCGCTGAAGCGCTCTCGGTCGCGGCGGTCACGGAGGAATTGACGGCGGTTCGGGCTCTTCTACTGGAGCGCCAACCCCTGTTGCCGATCGACCTCAGGCACGGGGATGCTTGGAAAGCTATTCTGGGTCGACTTTTCGAGCTGTTCAGTAGGTTGGACCGGCATTTCGCATGCCCGAGGTCCCTTAGGTCAGCCACAGAGTCTACTGAGACTGAGGTTCTGGGGTGGGAAAAGCGATGAAAAGATGGTGCTATCTAACCGTGATCTTCGCGATCAGTGGAGCGAGCGCGTCGACCCCAGGGGACCAAGAACGGACCTTTCTCCAAGAAGCGATCACCGGGCGATTGAACGATGTCTTCTTGGTTGAATTGTTTGGCGGTTACGTCGTGTTCCCGCGCACGGCCGTAATCAGGGATATCATCGGCAATGCGGCAACACGAGTGGAAATTAGAATCAGCGGACGAGAGAGTGGGATTGCCTATATCGGTTCCTTCATAAAGGCAAAAACAAAATTGCGGCGGTATGATGTTACGCATTCTCGCTACCTGCCGGTCCATCCCATGCACGTGGAAACGCGTGGCCACTTAACAGTGGAATATTTTGGAAACGTTCCCGGTGATACCGAGGTCGTGATTTATAGTGGCCGCGACTACGTTCTTCTGACGGGAAACGCGACCGCGCTCTTGAATGAGTTTGTTGAGGCCAGTGTGGCTCTGAGTGGGCCACCTGACGTGTTCTCGCCAGGCTGGCATCCGTTGGCCTCCTGGACGGCACTGCCTTCCATGGGTGATTCAGCTTCGGCGACCGATTATTAACGTCGTTGGCCACGGGGCAGCCAATCGGTGCAACGTTCCATAGTACTAAAGGAAGTCAATCCGCTGTAGTGCTTCAAAACTGGCTTAATGCGAATCCGAACGCGCCCTATAGGGTTACCTTGTAGCGCAAGGCATACTGAATGACTTGCAGAGTGCGCTCAGCGGGGGTCCGTAATGGATGACGAGATAAACGTCTTAAAGGCCTGCCCTGGTCTCGTGCGGACTCTTGACGAACATGTCAAAGACAATCACGGGCAAGTGCTGCCCCCACGTACTGCTTGGAGAAATAACTCGGCAGATTTTGAACGGACACCTAGGAGACCGGGAACTCCACGACTTGCTACGTTCTCTCGATGAACAGTACGCCGGGGGGAACCCGCAGGTACGGGAATTGATCGCCGCATCGTTCTTGGAAAACCTTCCACGTTCGGGTCATCCCGGAAAACTCTAATGCCCACCCTACTGAAATCGGGTGGACGTCGATGCTCCGCTGCGAATGTGTGGAGGCTAAGAACCTATGAATGTTCGTGACCTTCGGTACTGCAAGCTCGTCCCCATGTGCCTTGGCATCGTGTTTCCCTTACAAGTCCAAGCCACGGCCGAGCAAACTCAAGCAACTGATGCGGAGGTCGCGAGCCAGATTGACTGGAACTCACTTCCAACATTGTCGCCGATTCCGGCGTCTATGCCGGCAAGATCCTCAGATGATCCTCTTGAAGTGGGTTTTGCGCCTCAATGGATCAAGAGAGTTGTCACACCGGGAATGGATGAAAGTCTAAAAAGTCGGGTAATTAAGATGGCAACCCTAAGGCGCGACCCAAACGATATGTGGGCACTCGATATGGAGCGCGCACTCCGTCAGCTCGTGCACGATAAAGTATCAGACACTCGGAGCTCGCGAGTGTTTTGCAACTCGAGCGGTTGCCTTTGCTATGTGGAGCGAAATGTGCAATTCCTGGCCAATCCGATCATCTTTACAGAACTGAAGGGTAAAGAAGGACGAGAGCTTGGGATCCGGCAGGAAGACCTATGGTTTGTGACGCATGCAGTTCGGACGAACGGGATTCCCTGGGAGCTGACCGTAGTTACTAAACCGAGGCAAGAGAATTTAGGAAAGTAAGAAGCGTCGATGCGCGGGCGTGCAACTTGGCGTCCGCCGACGTCAGAGTTGGCCGCACTGCCAATTTTGACGGGCGCCCCTACCGCATCCTCGGCGTAACGGATAAATTGGTATGTGGCGGGTACGCCGCAGTCAAACCCCGCTCCAGGGCAACGCCCAGTGATTGTCACCGCTTACGTTAAGTAAGCTGCCAAGGGGGCACGCGGACGTGGATTTTCCGATTCCGAAACTGGAATACCGATCGAATCGGACTTATCGTCGGGCGACAACTAGCCGGCTCAGGGTAAGCCGAGGAGTGAACGCGTGCTACCTACCATTATCACGGGACTGGTACTCCTAAGTTCCACGCCGGAAGCTTCAATGAGCTCGTCGACTGGGGCAGCTCATCTGAGCGGCGCGGAAGCCGTTCGTGAGATCGACTGGACCACAGTAGGGCCGATGTCGCCGATACCAACCCTAATGCCCAGCCGTTCGTCCAATGATCCGTTGGAAGCTGGTTTCGCTCCGCAGTGGGCCGAGCGAGCCCTCGCTGAGTCGGCGGCGGTCCCATCGACTGCTCGGTTGCAACGCACGGAGCCGCCCGTGCTCGCGATGCCGCTGGCCCTAAAAATCATGTCACAGAATAGGAATCCTCAGGACCATTGGGCCTACGCTGTAGAGCAGCATTTGCGAGAAGTCATCCGCTCGACGATCGAGCCCGAGCACGCAACTACCGCGCGTGTGTTTTGCAATGCACTCGGGTGTCTGTGCTATTTGGAACGTGATCACAGCGAAGTGGGCGCGATTATCCCAAGCATCCTCGAGCCCCTGATCAGTAGAGACGGATAGGCTCACGAGCTCGGAATTGACCCACGAGACGTGTATCGATTACCTATCGGCACGTCCAATAAGTTTTGGATGTTAATCTATATCTTGCATTCTAACGATCTCCGAACGTCGAACGCCGAAGACACAGCGCTTGACAGATGATCCTGCTGTCGTTGCACGCTACGTCGTCATCGTATGAGCCGGAGGCTTGCGGGCAATCCCTTTAAGTCCGCGCCCGTGCTTGAATGCCCCGCTTAACCTCTAAGACGACTTTTTTGTTTGCGTTACTGGTGTCGTTGACGATCGGGATTTGGCTTCTCAATACCTCCTCCCACCAAGGCAAGACATCTGAGCATCATGGTAGTCTCAACGCGGAGCACATTAACGGGCAAGGCTCCCCTTCGCCGGCTGGGGAAATATCCATCGCTCGGGAAAAGACGGTACCCCAAGCCACAGACAGCTCGACATCTCTTCGACCCAGCAACCATCAAGAGCCGCAAGAGACGATCGACTCCGCCATGATAGGCCTACCCTTTCCGACCTCCCCTTCAGTGAATGCAACCTGTGAGCTCAGTTCAATTCGCGACTCATCTCTCTGCAACACGATCCGGGATACATTATCGAGGTTTGCCGAAGAACCGAGAGACGCTGCGTGGGCGAAGAAAAGCGAAGCGGAGCTTGAGGACTATATCGAGTCAAGGGGTTTCGCCGTTCGCGACATCGAGTGTCGACAATCCCTATGTGCCGCAGAAGTCACCTCTGTTGTCGGTCCATTCAATCAGCATTTTCCGTCCGAAACGCCGTTGAAACGCGCGTTATTTCCGCAAGTCGGTATCAGTGGTCGTGAGGCGAGCGAATCCGGAGAGCCGCTGACGGTAACGTTGCTGCTTTATGCGCGACTGTAAACTGTCAAACAACGGTCATTACATGCGGCTCGCTGTCGCGTTAGGGAAGTATCGGATTTATGGAGCGTTAACGGCGCTCAGCGTCGCGTTTGCTCTGCAGGCGCAACCAGCAGTCACGCAGACGCCCCCTAGCCCCGCCCAGGCGGCCGCTGAAATCGACTGGAATTCCGTTACTGTACTATCTGCGATTCCGGAGTCTATGCCGGCACAATCCTCGGATGATCCAGCGGAGGCGGGCTTCGCACGTAAGTGGATAGAACGATCCGTTCTTCCCGCAGTGGACGACACTTCCAAGAGTCTCGTGATGAAGATTGCAACGTTACGGCGTAACCCCAACGAAAAGTGGGCGTAAGCACCGAAAGCGCACTGCGGCAACTCATCGGTTCGACGGTACCCATGCCAAACATCCCCGTGTGTTTTGTAATGCGGTCGGCTGTCTTGTCTACGTGGAGCGAGATGTACGACGTATCCCCCTGAGTGCGATCGTTGCCACCGAACTTAGCGGCCCACGTGGACGGGAACTTGGGATCAAGAAAGAGGATTTGGGGCATCTAATACATGCCGTTTGGGGACCTGGGATCCCCTGGGAGCTTACCGTGATTAGGAGACCGACCGGGACGTCCCCATGAGCCTTAGATGAGACAGTTACACTCCCATACCTGCCAATTTCCCGTGCGGCGCGTGCCCAAGCCCTCTGCCGGCCCCGCACTCCTAAGTCGGACACTTTCATCGAAAAAGTCAAAGCGGCCAATGACCGCTCGTACCGCGCGATTCGCGACTGCATTAGCTCTAGGTTGCCTTTTCTGCGGTAGCACGACCGCCGACCAGAAGATTGAGCTTGCCGCAACTGGCCGCGATCCCGGCGTCACGCACTGGATGTCATTTTTTATAATCGGTAATCCGTTACACCCTTTACCAATCATCTATCTCACGACTCAACGCTTCAAGAGACTGGGCCAAGAGTACGTGAGCGTGCTGTCCTCTTCGCGATACGCCATCGTTTCAGACTACACGCAGCAGCGACTTCGCCAACCCGATTGCCCAGGGGTGGCACCGGTCGGTGATGTTGAATTCACCGTTCAGATAAATCGACACGAGAATAATACGACGCAGATGTGCTTGCTACCAGAAGCAGCCGCATGCAAATTTCTCGATGGCATTGTAAGTCTCGTGGGAGCCCGTTGGACAGCAAAAGAGTTGTACTCGTTGAAGCTGCTTATAGCCGAAGACCGCTGCAACATTGGCTATAGCGGATACGGACCGAAATAGTCGCCAAAGATAGGCAATCCGCTCGCCCGAGATCTCATTAGGACAACTGATCGCTACGTAGTCAACCCGTGCGAAGCGCACGAGTATAATGTCGATTTTATCGACAACGTTTTCCGAATCTACCTTGCTCGGGCCGGCGGCAGTTAGGAAATGCTCCGCTAGCCGCTGCGTGGCAGTCGGTTGCAGCGTACCGAGGCCGAATCCTTACGATGCCAACAGGAGCGCCGCCTTTGGATGCAGTTCCCCAATTTATAAACTTGCGAACACTGCCCAAAGAAACGCGGTCGTCTTTCAGCCTGTGGGTCAGTCGGTGGATTCACAGATTGGGAATTGTCTCGGCTGTATCAGGCCGGCCGACTTGGGGATGTAACGTTCGTAAACGGTGCAGGACAGGTTCTCGCAAACCCCTGCAAATAGTAGGAGCCGCAAATCGTGGAACGAATTCTTTTCGCGTATCGTGGATTATTTCAATGTTGGTCGTACACTGTCAGCCACGGTCAACTGCTGTTCCGAAGCACGAAATCGCCAGAGCGAAAGACTCAGGTCGACGTAGTTTTCAAAGACGTCAGGTCCGTCAGTCTTCGGACAGTACTCCGCGACTTTGAGTTGCTGGAGACTGATGTAGATCCCGAACGAGTGATCCGTGAAACACCTGTGCGGTTTTTCGTCGTTCGCGGCCAAGATTATGAGGGTACGGTTGTCGCTGGCACCGTCGTTCACGATGAGGGTGATCATGAGTACCACGAGGATAGCTCTCTGCTGCAAAGGGTTCCTGCAAAGTGAGAGCGTACGTAATGCCCGCGAATTAATGCAGCTTTCGCAAGGGCCCGTCCGGTGCGCGCGGGAACTGCGTGGGGCCCATGACTAAGACGATAGCTGTTCAACTGTATGGGCATCCGGGTAACAACGCTGTTGTTAGGATGCCTGACCGCGAGAATCCAGGCGTGGTGATTCAAGCAGATACATTATGGACGTTGGCGAAAAACGCCCGTGAGCTCTCTGATCATCTGCGGTCCGGGAAGCGCTTGCCGGACGCTGTAGACGAAGCCGAAGCACTTGCTAAGCGCCTTGAAGAGATGCTTGCACGGCTCCGAAGCGAAGTCGCTGCCGCAGGGGAGCAGATCAAGCTGTAAGTGATCCTTGTCACGAAAAGAGTTGAAGGCGCGGTACAAAAAAGATCGCGCAGCCTTGGCTCACAGGCTGAAATCATCATCATCTCGGGATTGACTCTTGCCTTTGCCCTTATCGCTGGCATCCGGGACGGCATGCTCATTCGCGTGCTGACGTCCTTTGGTTTTCTCGACTGCCTTGCCTGCCGCATTCCGGAATTCCAGCCACTCCGCCCTCGCCTTCTCCCGCAGCTGCGCCGGGGTGAGCGTACGGGTCTTGAGCTGCTCGCGTTCACGTAAGATGGCGGCCAGGTCGCTGCTGAGATCAAGAACGCTCTGCCTTACCTGCTGGTGCTCGCGCTCAAGCGCGCCAGCTTCTTTTGCGAGACGCAGCCGCTCGTTAGCCTCCTCCTGCCAGCGCGCGGTGAGCCAGGAGCGCTCGCCCCGCTCCAGAATTCCAGCGACCGCAGGGCCTAAGTGCTGGGTCGGTTCCCGGTCGATCCCCTGGGCCTCCAGCGTCCGGTGATCGACTCGCTCAACGCGCTGAGCGGACTGCAGGGCCTCGTTGGTGAGATGCGCCCAGCGCTCCCGGAGCTCGCTAATCTCCTCTTTCGCGGGCTTTAGACCCGCCTTACGGCGATTGCCGTCCGACCACTCGAGCGCGGCCTTCTCCCCCAATCCGGTCGGTGCCACGACCCGCGTGGTGGGCAGGACGTGCGCGTGATGGTTACGCTCATCGCCCGCCGGGTGCGGCTTATGGATAGAGAAGTCGACGGCTACGCCGTATCGGTTCGCGAGCTCAGCGGCGAAGGAGCGTACGAGCTCGAGCCGCGCCCTCTTACTCAGCTCATGCGGCAGTGCGATCTCATATTCGCGTGCCACGCGCGAATTCGTCCGATTCTCGGCGCGCTCGGCGGCGTTCCAGAGCTCCTCCCGGTTTCGCGCCCAGTTGATGTCGCGCTTCGCGGCGGCGGTGGGCAGCACGATCTCCCGGTGGTCGACGCCGCGCTTGCGGGTGTAGTCGAACACTTCGCCACTCGTGTGATCGGCGATGCGCTCGGCGGCGCGATAGGCGGCGGCCGCGGTCGCACTGCGACCGCTGCCGCGGGTGATGGGCTTTACCGACAGGTGATAGATCGCCACGGCTAGTGCGCCGCAGCACGCCGGGCTAGTCTGCGTGAGCGGCGACCGCAGGACGCGGTCGCACGATGCGACGATCGGTTCTTCGACGCTACGCGCGCCTCCCGAATCTTCGGATCGGCTCGCTGGCGGCGAGTCGATCGGCTCTGAGAGCCCACGCGAAGCGTCGCGGCGTGAGCGCGACGCTGAGCACGTGGGCGATCTGCTCTTCGCGCCGGGGATGCGGAACGGCCGGAAAAAACCCGGACCGGCCGCAGGTCATACCGGCGCGTCCCTCTTGGGGTCCAGGGGCGCAAGCCCCTGGCGCACGTGAAGAGTCGCCGAGCGGCCGCTTTGGGCCGCGAGCGACTTTTCGTAAGTGCGCCTTTGCTCCTGCTGCGGGGGAAGATTACGCTCGCCTCAACGCCTGCGGCAAGCGCCAAACCTGCGCTCTTCGCTCACCTATGCGGTCGACGGAGTGGTTTGGCGTGCACGTGCGGGAGGGCTAGAGGC
>Ga0210385_10000535_pt1 | contig 26449 bp, 24 predicted proteins | sample IncBWH26OmetaG_FD_160107 | JGI IMG/M metagenome (GOLD analysis project Ga0210385, IMG submission 160107) | Forest soil microbial communities from Barre Woods Harvard Forest LTER site, Petersham, Massachusetts, United States - Inc-BW-H-26-O ...
GCAAAATGTAAAAAAGGGCGGCTGGAACTTGCGTCCCGAGCCGCCCGGCCAATCGAGTCGTTCATCGTGAAGCGTGCTTTATCTGCCGCCGCCTGCACCACCTGCTCCAGCGCCTGATCCGGTGCCATCCGCACCGCCCGATCCAGTGCCGGTCCCGCCTGCGCCATTCGCGCCGGTGCCGCCCGTATTACCGGGGTTCGTTGGACCGTTTGGCGTGGTCGGAGAGTTTGGATTGCTGGGCGAGTTCGGCGCGTTGGGGGTGTTTGAATTATTGGGATTTGGATTGTTCGGCTGGTTGGCGCCGCCAGGACCATTCGGATTGTTTGGATTATTGGGGTTATGAGGGCTGTTTGGGTCAGCAGGATTCATCGGAGTGGTGGGATTATTCGGCTGATCGCCGCCGGGATTGCTTGGATTTCCCGGACCACTTGGATTGTTGGGGCTGCCCGGATTTTGTCCGTTGGGCGTGGCCGGAGTATTCGGGGCGTTCGGCGTTTGCTGCGCGCTCACCGCAACGTAAACGGCGTTGAGCTGATCGGCTCCCACGCGCGGTGCGGCTGCGGCAAATGCTCCGATGCCGATGAACGCCATCGACCATGCGATTTTTCGGAATTGCATCATAGTTTCCTCCTGCAATCAGGCTAGGGAATTGCGCGAGAAAGCCCAATCGGGGAGTGTGTGTAAGCAACGGAGCGGAAAGCTTTAAGGAAGGACATTGAGGCGGACTAAGGGTTACAGGTCGAATCCGAGCTGAAGCTTGGCGGCTTCGGACATACGGCTCGGGCTCCACGGCGGATCGAACACAACTTCGACATTCACTTCTTTCACTTCGGGCACGCGCGCAACTTTTGTTTCGACGTCGCGCTTCAACACGTCTCCCATGCCGCAGCCCGGAGCGGTCATCGACATTTTCACGTCGATCTTCCTGCCGCCTTCATCAAGCGGCGAAATCTGGCAGGAGTAGATCAGTCCGAGGTCCACAATATTCACCGGAATCTCCGGATCGAAGACGGTCTTCAATTGGTCCCACACCAAGGCTTCGCTGAAGGGAATTGGCTCAGACGGAAGCTCCAGCGTATCAATAACAGGCTGCCCGAGCGCGTCCGCGTCCTTGCCATCGATGCGAAACATCTGGCCGTACTCGGTCATCACGGTGTATCCGGTGCCGAGGTGCTGCATGATGCGAACCGACGTGCCAGCCGGAACCATGCCGGGCGTGCCTGTGGGGATGCCGATCACGGAGGTGTTGCGGCTAAGAGAAATCGGTTCAGAGGGAACCATATCAATAATTCCTCACTGCCATGCTACTCGGTGGAAACCGCTTCCTGCTTGTCTTCGAGCGCGGCCTGCAGCGTGTGCCATGCGAGCGTGGCGCACTTCACGCGCGCGGGAAATTCCGCGACGCCTGAAAAGACGGCTAGCTTGCCGAGTTCGGCGGAGTCGGATTCAGCGTGGTTCTGGGTGGTGACGAACTTGTGAAAGTTTTCGAAAAGGCGCTCGGCCTCGGCGACCGTCTTGCCCTTGATGCTCTGCGTCATCATGGACGCGGACGCTTTCGAAATCGCGCAGCCGCTTCCTTCGAAAGCGATGTCGCGCACGGTGTCGCCCTCGAGATCGAGATATACGGTAAAGCGATCGCCGCAGAGCGGGTTGAATCCTTCGGCGTGATGATTCGCCGCCGCAAGCTTCTTGTAATTCCGCGGAGCTTTGCTGTGCTCCAGAATCACTTCCTGATACAGATCGCGAAGTTCGCCCATTAGCCCAGTACCTCGCGCACTTTGCGGATGCCTTTCACCAGCGCGTCCACATCCTCACGCGTGTTGTAGATCGCGAACGACGCGCGCGCGGTGGCCGGGATGCAGAAGCGGTCCATCACCGGCTGCGAGCAGTGGTGTCCGGTGCGGATGGCGATGCCTTCCTGGTCGAGAATCGTGCCGATGTCGTGCGGGTGGATGTCGTCAAGCACGAAGGAGAGAACTCCGGCTTTTTCCGCGGCCGTGCCGATCAGTCGCAGCCTGGGAATGGCGGAGAGCTTTTCCGTCGCATAGACGAGCAGGTCGTGTTCGTGAGCGGCGATCGCGTCAAGGCCTACGTCCGCTACGTATTCGAGTGCAGCGCCGAGACCGATCACGCCGGCGATGTCCGGCGTGCCGGCTTCAAATTTGTAGGGCAGCTTGTTATAGGTGGTCTTCTCGAACGTGACGGAGCTGATCATGTCTCCGCCGCCCTGATAGGGAGGCATCGCTTCGAGCAGGGCCGTCTTGCCATAGAGAACGCCGATGCCCGTGGGGCCGTAGACCTTGTGGCCGGAGAAGGCGTAGAAATCGCAGTCGAGGGCCTGAACGTCGACTGACATGTGCGGCACGGCTTGCGCACCGTCAACCAGGACGGGAATATTCCGCCGGTGCGCCATTTCGATCATGCGCTTTACGGGATTCACGCTGCCGAGCGCATTGGAGACATGCGTAATCGCAACGATCTTCGTCTTCGGGCCGAGGAGCTTTTCGAATTCGTCGAGCAGCAGTTCGCCGCGATCGTTGATCGGCGCCACGCGCAGCTTTGAGCCCTTTTCGCCGCAGAGCATCTGCCATGGAACGATGTTGGAGTGGTGCTCCATCGCGGTGATCAGGATTTCGTCGCCCGCTCCTACGTTTGCGCGCCCATACGTTTGCGCAACCAGATTGATGGCCTCCGTGGTGCCGCGAACGAAAATGATCTCGCTGGATTTTGCCGCGTTGAGGAAACGCTGCGCCTGCACGCGAACTCTTTCGTAGTCGGCCGTGGCGCGCTCGGAAAGATAGTGAACGCCCCGATGGATGTTCGCGTTTTCCTTCTCGTAATAGTCCTCGATCGCGTCGAGCACGAAGCGCGGCTTTTGCGAGGTGGCGGCGTTATCGAGATACACCAGCGGCTTGCCGTAAATTTTCCGTTTGAGAATCGGAAACTCGGCACGGATCGAGTGCACGTCAATCTCAGCCAGCGAATTCGCCGGGTGAGGAGCGAGCCCGGTCTTGGTTGCGAGAGTCATCCGGCTGCCTCCGATGCCTTATCGTTGTTCGCCGCCCGGATCAGGTGCCCGAGATGGCCGTGGATCAGCGTTTCGACGTGCGTGCGCGCCGGGCCTTCGGCCATGCGGTCCAGGCACTCGCTGGCGAAGGCGAGCAGCAAAAGTTGCCGCGCCGAGGATTCGTCGATGCCGCGCGAGCGCAGATAGAAGAGAGCGTTCTCTTCGATCTGGCCGATGGTCGCTCCGTGCGTACACTTCACATCGTCCGCGTAGATTTCCAGCTGCGGCTTGGTGTCGATTTGCGCTTCGTCGGAAAGCAGCAAATTGCGATTCGTCTGCTTGGCGTCGGTCTTTTGCGCGTCCTTGTGAACGATGATGCGCCCGTGGAAGACGCCGTGGGCGCGGCCGCCAAGGATGCCGTTGTAAAACTGGCGGCTGCCGCAGTGCGGCTTGGCGTGCTCGACGAGCATGTAATTGTCGAGATGCTGGCGGCCGGTTCCCGCGAAGAGCCCGTTGATCAGGCAATCGCCGCCTTCGCCATTGAGCACGGGGTGGACATTGTTGCGAACGATCCCGCCGCCCAGCAGCACCGAGTGCGACGCGACGTTTGCGTTGCGGCCCTGTTCGATGCGCAGCGTGGAGATGTTAAACGCGTCGATGTGTTCGCGCTCGATCATGTAGTGCGAAACCACGGCATTGTCGCCAGCGATCAGTTCGGTGGCGGTGTTGCAGAAAAGACGCCCCTCAGCACCCGCCGAGGCGGGAAGGGAAACGTAGTCTTCGACAACGGTCACCTGGCTTCCAGCGTTCGCCACGATCAGGTTGCGCGGATGCGTCATCGTGGGACCGGCTTCGCTAGTGGACACAAACAGCAGATGAATCGGCGTCTCGAAAACGACGCCCTTCTCAAGATGGATGAACGCACCATCTTCGAGGAATGCCGTGTTGAGCGCGGAAAAAGGATCGCGCTTCGTATCGAGATAGCGTCCGAGCCATTCTTCGAGAGCGGAAGGCTCAGACTCGATCTCGGTGGCGAGATTCGAGACGGTGACTCCGTAGGGCAACTTACCTAGATTCGAAAGTCCAGCCACGCAGCGTCCGTTGACGAACACGAGCTGGCACGACGGGCCTTCCATCCGGAAGCGCTCGAGCGCTTTAATGGTGACTCCGCCGCCGCCGTTACGCGCGAGACGGAAGGGAGTCTGAGCGAGAGAAGAGAGATTGGTGAAGCGCCAGTCTTCCACGTGGGTCGTGGGGATGCCGACCTCGGAGAAGCGAGCGAAGGCGTCGCGGCGCAGCTTGCGCAGCCAGGCGAGCCTATGGCCCGCGGCGGACTTTTCAAATCCGCCGAAGCCTTCGTGATACGTTGTCAGTTCTTGCGTTGCCGTGGTCAAATCAGTTCTCCAAATTCCTTATGCGCGGCCCGCGGCGGCTTCCATCGTGCCGTAGCCCTTGTCTTCCAATTCGAGCGCGAGTTCGGCGCCGCCTGAACGTGCGATCTTTCCGTCGACCAAGACGTGCACGCGGTCGGGCACGATGTAGTTGAGCAGGCGCTGATAGTGCGTGACCAGAAGGATCGCGCGATTCGGACTGCGCATGGCGTTCACGCCCTGCGCTACGATGCGTAGCGCATCGATGTCGAGACCGGAGTCCGTCTCGTCAAGGATCGCCAGCTTCGGTTCGAGGACGGCCATCTGCAAAATCTCGTTGCGTTTTTTTTCGCCGCCGGAGAAGGCTTCGTTGACGGAGCGATTCAGGAGCTTGTCGTCCATTTCGAGCAGCTTGAGCTTCTGCCGGAGAAGCGGGAGAAAATCGATCGCGTCCATTTCTTCCTGGCCGCGGTATTTGCGGACCGCGTTGAGCGCCGAGCGGAGGAAATAGGCGTTGCTGATTCCGGGAATCTCTACGGGGTACTGGAACGCGAGGAAGACGCCTTCGCAGGCGGCCTCTTCGGGCTTCAGCGCGACCAAGTCCTTGCCGTCATAGACGATTTCGCCCTTGGTGATTTCGTAGCTCTCACGGCGGGCCAGCACTTGCGCCAGCGTGCTCTTACCGGAGCCGTTGGGTCCCATGATCGAGTGGACCTCGCCGGCTTCCACGGTGAGATTGATGCCTTTCAGGATTTCGACGCCGCCAACCGTGGCGTGTAAGTTTTTAATCTCCAGCAAGTTCATTCTCGATTCCTTCTTTCGCTTTCCGTTTTCAAGTTGTTTGGACCGCGACGGCTTATCCGACGCTGCCTTCCAGGCTCACGCTCAAGAGCTTTTGAGCTTCGACTGCAAATTCCATCGGCAGCTCTTTGAAGACGCGCTTGCAGAAGCCGTTGACGACCATGGAGACGGCGTCTTCCGCTTTCAGGCCCCGCTGGCGCAGATAAAACAGCTGGTCTTCGCCGATCTTTGACGTGGAGGCTTCGTGCTCCATGCGCGCGGTGGCGTTCTTCACTTCGATGTAAGGAAACGTGTGCGCGCCGCAAAGATCGCCGATCAACAGGGAATCGCACTGGGTGTAGTTTCGGGCGCCGGCTGCGTCCTTCAGGATTTTCACCTGGCCGCGGTAGGTGTTCTGACCGTGGCCAGCGGAGATGCCTTTGGAGACGATGGTGCTGCGTGTGTCCTTGCCGATGTGAATCATCTTTGTGCCGGTATCGGCCTGCTGATAGTTGTTGGTGAGGGCGACGGAGTAAAACTCGCCGACCGAGCTATCGCCCTGCAGGATGCAGCTGGGATATTTCCAGGTGATCGATGAACCGGTCTCGACCTGCGTCCACGAGATTTTCGAGCGCTTGCCGCGGCAGGCTCCGCGCTTGGTGACGAAATTGTAGATTCCGCCCTTGCCGTTTTTATCGCCGGGATACCAGTTCTGCACGGTTGAGTATTTGATTTGAGCGTCGTCCATGGCGATCAGCTCGACCACGGCGGCGTGCAGCTGGTTGGTATCGCGAATGGGAGCGGTGCAGCCTTCGAGATAGCTGACGTAGGCGCCTTCGTCAGCAACGATCAGCGTGCGTTCGAACTGGCCGGTTTCCGCAGCGTTGATGCGGAAGTAAGTGGACAGTTCCATCGGGCAGCGAACGCCCTTGGGAACGTAGACGAACGAGCCGTCGCTGAAGACTGCTGCGTTGAGCGCGGCATAGAAATTATCCGTGTAAGGAACGACGGTGCCGAGATACTTCTGGATCAGGTCAGGATGCTCGCGCACGGCTTCGGAAAAGGAGCAGAAGATCACGCCTGCTTCGGCGAGCTTTGCCTTGAAGGTGGTGCCGACGGAGACGCTGTCAAACACCGCGTCAACGGCAACGCCCGCGAGCATTTTCTGCTCTTCAAGCGGGATGCCGAGCTTTTCGTAGGTGCGGAGAATTTCCGGGTCGAGTTCGCTCAGATCCTTCAGATTCGGCTTCTGCTTGGGCGCCGAATAGTAGGTGATGTCCTGATAGTCGATGGGCGGAAACTTTACGTTGGCCCACTTCGGCTCGGCGTCTTTCTTCTGCAGAGACTCGAAGTGGCGATAGGCCTTCAGCCGCCATTGCAGCATGAATTCGGGCTCGTTCTTTTTAGCGGAGATCAGGCGAATCACGTCTTCGCTGAGGCCCTTGGGGATGCGCTCTTCGGCGATGTCCGTGACGAAGCCCCACTTGTATTCCTGCTGGGCTAACTCGCGAATCGCTTCATTTGTGCTGCTCATTGAATTCTCCCGGACGGAACCAGCGACACTGGATTGCCGCGCGCGTCCTTGATTGCAGTTAATTGCAAAGGCGAAATAAGGTCGTACAAAGAAATTGTGCCGAGCACCTGGCGAACAGCGTGATTGATGATCCTCTGATTGGTCTTCACCGGGCAGCTCGACTCGATGTTGCACAGGCCCGTGACTTCGGTGCTGCATTCGGTCAAGGCGACGGGACCCTCGAACGCGGCGATGACGTCAATCACCGGAATTTCGCGAGGTCCGCGCGAGAGAACGTAGCCGCCCTTAGTGCCGCGATGTGAGACCAGCAGGCCACTGGTGAGGAGCTGCTTCAGAATTTTGCTTACCGTTGGCAGGGGCAGCTTGCTTTCAGTGGACAGGTCCCGGGCTGTGCGCAGGGCAGCCGGCTCTTTGGCGATGCATGTCATCACAACCAAGCCGTAATCCGCTAATTTGCCTAGCTTTACCATGGGTGTTGGGGCCCCCCGGCCGCTGATCACCGCAACAAATCCGATATAGCACTGATTTAGTACGATTTGATATTAGCAGCACGGAGGGTATTGTTCAAGTGGGTCCCACAATCGCTCCCGTGTGGAACTACCTCCTAGAACTCGAGGCGGGCTTGGAAGGCGATCATGCGCGGGGAGCTGTCGCCGCCAAGGCCGACACCGAGAAGGCCGGTCGGTGGCGACGTGGCGTAGGTGAGCGCGCCGAAACCGGTTTGCGTCGCGGGGTTGCCGGGAATGCCCGCGAGGACCATGCTTGGCAAGCCGAAATTCGGATGGTTCAAGACGTTAAAAAACTGGCCGTCGATGCGCAGCTTCACGCGTTCGCTAATCGGAAACCACTTTGTAAGATAGAAATCTGTCCAGAAAAATTGTGGGCCGCGGAGCGAATTTCTTTCGAGCGTGCCGAACTGGCAATGCAGCGGCGTGTCGCCGCCAGCGCACGCACCTGTGCTGGGGTCAACGGGTGAGGCGAATGCAGCGGGATTAAGCCACTGAATCGTGCCGGGTTGCGTGACGCCGGGGATCGCTTTGTGTTCGTAGAGAGGAGCTCCGGGAACGAGGCTCGCGAATTGCGGACCTCCGCCTTGCAGGATGCCGTTTCCATTCGCGGAATAGGGAGTGCCGAGGACCGAGAAGGGAATTCCGCTGTGCCAGAACGCGGTGCCCGAAATCTGCCAGCCGTTGAGCGCGATGCCCAGACGCCGGCTGCGAACGTGGATCGGCAACTGATAAGCATATTCCGCCGTGAGATTGTGGCGAATGTCGTAATCGCAGGGACCGTAATTGCGCGCGAGTTCTCCGGGCAGAGGCGAAAGGATCGCGCCGGCAGCGAATTGCAGGAAGCCGCCGTTAGAGACTTCATCCATGCAATGGCTGAGCGTGTAGTTCAACTTTCCTTGTAAGCCGTGTGAGGAGCGTTTTTCGACAGTGAGTTGCAGGCCATTGTAATGGCTGCCTGCGCCGGTCGAGAACTGGGTGACGGCGCCGAAGCGAGGATCTTGCGGTTCGAGGTACGGAAATGGTGCAAAACATCCCTGGCAGACGGTCTGATAACCGTTTACCTGCGTGAGATACGCCTGGTCTACGGCGCGCGTGCCGACGTACTGCGCTTCGAGTTTGGCCGCGCTGCCGAGCTTGCGTTCGAGGCCCAGGCTCCACTGCATGAAGTAGGGCGCGTGAAGCTCACCGGCGGGTGCGGCGGAAAAGGCGACCGGTGGGAGGCAAGCAGAAGAGTTGGCGTGGGCAGCCGCGCAGGAAATCATGCCCTGCGAAAACCCAGTGCCGAATTGCTGATTTGCTCCGACCACGGCATCGATGGCGCTGCCAGGAACACCGGGCGAAATGGCCGTGCCGCCCACGGTGCCGAGAAGCCCGCCTTCAAAAGTGCGAACGTAGGGCGGATTTGTGCCGAGCGTATCGGCAACGCTGCCCGGCAAAATGTCGCTGAACAGGCCGAAGCCGCCGCGCAAGACGCTGCTCAGATTGAATTCCCATGCAAGCGCAGTTCGCGGTTGAACAATCGCGAGGGGTGTGGAGCGGAAGAGTTTCTCCTGATGAATCTGGATCGCCGCGTCGAGAGGTTGGTTCAGATCATGCGAGATCGAATCGAACGAGCCGTTGAGGCGTGCGACTTCGTCGTGCGGATTCGACGGATTTGAATTAAACGTGTCACGAACGCCGACGGTCCACGTCAGTTTGGTTGAGAGCTTCCACGTATCCTGCGCGTAAAGATCAAGATTCAAGAAGCGAAATGGTTCGTTTGGTGCGGAGGGAAAGGTTTCCGATGCCGTGGAGGCGACGCTGTAGATGAATTGCGGCAGCGTGGTGTAGGTGACCGTAGGGACTGTGCCCTCGTCGAAATCGTAATCATTCAGGCGAAAAATGCGGGTGTTCGTGCCGAAGCGGAACTCGTGCGGGCCACGCGTCCAGGCGAGATTGTCGTTGATGAAGAAGCGCGAGGCGCGCCGGCCCTGAATCCACGTATTGTCGAGACCTCCGATGGTGGTGAATGGCGCGTTGGCGCCGGCGCCCTGCAGGACGATCGGGAAGGCTGCGCGCGTTTTCTGAAAATCGCCTGGAGCGAAGAGGCTCTCGTACCATGAAAAACCTGGATTGAAGTAGTTGACGACATTTTGCGAGAAGACGTGCGTGTACCCCGCCGCGAAGGAATAGAGGGGCTGCGGAGAAATTGAATCGAAGAGCGGATTGATCGGATCGGTGTAAGCGGCCTGCAGTCCGGTATCGGATTGAAAGCGGAACCAGGCGTTATCGTTCGCGCTTATGTTGTAATCCACGCGCGCGGTCTGCACTTGTTCGCGGTCGTCGCTGGAGTGCGAAACGCTTTGGCGATTGGCGCAGCCGTTGCCATTCGGCGGAGCGCCTGACGCCGAGGCGCCGTCCGCGTTGAAAGGGCAGCCGAGAACGGCGAGTGGGGTGCCGCTGGTGTTTCCGTAGAGGTTGAACATGTTTTTGTAGAACGGGACAATTGCGGGCGCGGCGGGATAGGCGGCTCCGGTGATAGCGTCCGTCCCACCGAGCGGAAGCTGCTGCAGAACGTAATTTTGAAAGGCTGTGGTCGGCACAGTAGTCGGGGTAACGATCGGCAACGCGATTCGCACCCATTCGCTATCGAAAAAGAAAAACAGCTTGTTGCGTACGATCGGGCCGCCCAGGCTGCCTCCAAAATGATTCACGGTGGAGCGCGGCTTGTGATTTCCGGGCGTGGCGTTCGTGAAGTAGTCTGCAGCATTGAGAAGCGAACCATTCCAGATTTCGTAGAGATTTCCGTGGAACTGATTCGCACCCGATTTCGTGACGTAGTTCACCTGCGAGGCGCCGTAACGCCCTTGATCGACGGAGTAAGAGAGCGTGTTGACCGTAACTTCGGAGATCGAATTGAGGCCGAGCACGAGATTTGTCGATAGGCCACTATTGAGATTTGTGAGCGGGTCGTTGGTCTCGAGGCCGTCGACGATGTAGCCGTTGGAAAGCGCGGGAAGACCGTTGAACTGCACATTGCCGTAGCCGTTGCTGCTGCCGACGAAATCGTTGCCACTGCCCGCCGTGTTGATCAGCGCGCCTGCGGCGAACTGCAGCGGGTAAGTGAGATCGCCGCCGGGATTGGGAAGATTTTCCAGCGCAGGTGCACTCAGGCTGGTCGAAGTGTTCGCATTGCCGGTGTCGATGAGTGGGGACGCGCCCGTCACTTCGACGGTTTGCTGCGATTTCGCGAGAGGTAGCGCGAAATTAACCGTTTCCTTCTGACCCAGGGCGCAGGTCACGTCGTTATCTTGCTGGGATTGAAAACCGTCTGCGTCGGCTTCTACCGCATAGACGCCGGGCTGGAGTTGGGGGAAATCGAAGCGGCCTTGCTCGTCGGTCTTGAGTGAGCGCTGCAAGCCGGTCTCGCGATTGCTGATGGTGATCTTAACGCCGGGAATGGCCGCGCCAGTCTCGTCGATGACCTGGCCTTCGATCGCGCTGGTGGTTTCGCCCTGGGGGATTGCGAGCGATGGGAGCATCAGCGACGTCAGGCTAAGCACGAGGATCGAGAATATTTTCTTGGGCATTGGCCGATCCTCACTCGCGCGCCGCTGAGTTAGCTGCCGTTATTGCCTCATATTAACGCAGGTTAATTCATAAAGTGCACTACAATTTATATGTATAGCAGGCGCGTCTCAAGGGGGCGTTGGGTGGCTTCCCTGAGGCTTCCAGGTGCAGGAGTTTGGTGCGGTTAATTTTTCGCCGGCGCTACGCCGGGGAGGTGTCCTGGAGGCGAATTCTGACCTGACTCCGAGTTGACCGGGGACGCGATGGCAGAGGAACTATTGGAGTCGGAGTTTGATGTTTCTATGCAATGGACGATCACGGAAATGCGCCGGTTGGACGGATCGAGCGGCGCGTCTGGCTTGCGGAGCTGCATCGCGGCGTAGCTTCTCACTTGCGTGACATGTTTGTCGCCCACGCCGTTTCCCTGGATGAGGCGACGCGCTCGATGACACGGAAATGTTTGCTGTGGTGATAGTGAAAGATCTCTTCGGTCTGTTTTGAGCGAAAGCTTTGGATCACACGTATGGGATACAACGCGGCACGTTATACGTCAACCAGTCAGCGCCCTCGCAACAGTCCGGCGTTTCCAAGAAAAGCCAACCGCAAAGACAACCCCGCGGCTATTGCTTGATGCAATCGGGCCTTGGGAAGGTGATCGTGATGTCTTTGACGTTGGCGTCGGAACCGGTGACGGTTACCGGGGGAGCGTCGAGGCGGGCGGGCATCGTGCAGAGGTTTTTACCGACGTGGACGGCTTTCTGTGGCGCAAGGTCTTCCCATGCCGAGAGGGTGTAGTTTGCGTCTTCGAGAAGCGTCAAGGTGAAGAGTCCGTCGGCCACTTTATTTACGCTGGGATTTTCGTATTTGTCGGCTTTGGCGGTTACGGTGACGTCGCCCGGCGGACGCACGCCGGTCCATTTAACGCGCACGCGCAGCTGCCGCGATGGGTAACCGTTCGTCACTTTGAATGTGACCTTGTGCAGATCTTTCCCGTCCTTCAGCGTGATCGGCTTTGCATCCTCGATACTTGCGACGCCTGGGTAGAACGCGCGCGGGTACGGCGAGTTCGGGTCCATGCGATCGGGGCGGTTGTAGACCAAAACATAGTTACCAGGCCCGACGTGATCGAATTGAAATACGCCGGTGGCGCCCTGAAAGCCCCAATAGCCGGGTCGCGTGTCCGCATAAGCACCCACGCGATACAGCTCAAGCGAAGCGATGGGAAGCGGCTTCCCGTCAGGGCCGAGGACGGTGCCGTCGATGTGGCCGGTGGGCAATGCGTAGACGTCGTACTCGTAACACGCGCCCTCCGGAATGGAGAAGGCGGAGAGCGCGGCGCTTTGCGATTTCTGCGTCAACTCGGTGCCCGGCGGAAGATTCGCCGTGAAATTGTAAGTGCCGCCGTGAACGTCGTAAAAAGTGTAGACGCCATCGGGGCCCGAGTTGGATTGGAATCGGTCGATTTGCGAGCGCAGCTTCAACGAGATGGATGGGATCGGATCGTCCGGCTGGTTGTCCGGCGCGAGAAACGGCGGATCGGACTGACGCAGCACGCCGAAGACGGAGGCGACGCGCTTACCGTCCCGCATAGCGCGCAGCTGCGGAATAAGGGCTTCTCCCTCACCCGCAGGGCGCGTGCCGTTGCAGATGGTGGCGAAGAGGCGGCCATCGGTTTCGGTCTGCGTGAAGACTACGTATTGTGCGCCCTTTTTGAATTTGTATCCGCAGTCGCCGTCGTCACCACCGGCGAAAATATCGATTTCTTGCTGATCGGGACCGGCGAAACGTTCGTCAATTTTGAAGTGGTAGCGGAAAAGCGGAGCTTCAACGGGAGCCGGAGTTGCAGGCTGCGCCGCTTGCGGCGTCTGTCCCGATGAAGCAGCAGGCGCGACGATCGGTACCGCAGAGTCTGGAGCCTCGGTCGGCGCGGGCGGCGCAGGAGCCTCGGGCGGTATGAGTTGCACCTCGGTCACCGTGCCGGTGAAAACCACGTCGCTGGGTGCCAGACCGGTGCACTGGCCGGGGGTTGTGTTGGAGCAGGCGCAGGCGCTCGCCAGCGCCGGAAACGCAGCCACGAAAACAATAGAGAGAAAGAGACCCCGAAACTTCACGCGTCTATCCTACAATTTTTCCGCGCCACGCGAAATCGAGGATCAGAATTGTTTCGCCGCGCCCGTTGCGCCGGGCTTTTGTGTCTTTGGCGCGATGCAGACGTTTGCTAAACTGACCGAACCTTTCCAGCCGGTCATTTGCTGACGAAATTTCTAATCCCAGAGAAGTGCGTGGAGAAAATGATGAGATCTACGGTTCTTGCACTGACGCTGTTTTGCGCTTTCGCGCTATGGGCAGGCTCCGCCGCCGCGGACGCCGTGTCCCTGAAAAACGGCGACCACCTGACCGGCACAATTACCGGCGCTGACAACAAGACGCTGACGCTCAAGACGGATTTCGCGGGTGAGATCAAGGTGAACTGGTCCGCCGTGCAGGTGATTACCGGCGACTCGACGCTTTACGTGATGACGCCGGACAAGACGATAGTGAGCGGGGCGATCACGATCGACAACACGGACCTGGTGGTTCATTCCAAGGACAAAGGCGACGTTCGCGTAGCGCTAAGCTCGCTCTCGATTGTGCGTTCTCCCGATGCCGAGGCGGCGTATGAGAAGAGCCTGCATCCTTCGCTGGACCAGGATTGGAATGGCGCGGTGAATGCCGGCTTCGCACTGGCGCGCGGCAACGCCGACACGACCAATCTGAACTTCGGCTTTGGCGCCGACCGGAAGACGCTGACCGATCACATCATGACCAAGGCTGCGATCGTTTATTCGGATAACGACGCGGCCGGCGGCGGCGTCACCGCCAACGAAGTGCTGGGCGAGGCGCGTTACGACAAGGACGCAGGCAGCCAGGCTATTTTCTGGTTCGTGGACGGCGACTTCACGCACAACGGTCTGCAGGGGCTGAATCTTCAGTCGATCTACACGGGCGGACTTGGCTGGCACGCGATTCACTCGCAGACAACGACGTTCGACGTGCTCGCTGGCATCAACTACACGCGGCAGACCTACGGACAAGTGGAAGGCAGCGTCACGCCGACGCCCAGCTTCAGCCGGAATCTCACGGGCGCGACGGTGGGCGAAAATCTCTCGCGCAAGTTCGGCGCGGCGACTACGATCAGCGAGGACTTTACCTTCTATCCGGACCTTTCCGATACCGGGCAATACACTTTCGCGTTTGATGCGGCGGCGAATACGAAGATCAATAAGTTGTTCGGATGGCAAGTCAGCTTCAGCGATCGTTATGTGAGCAATCCACCGATTGCCAATACAAAGTCGAGCGACGAGGTGTTTTCGACCGGGTTGACGGCTTCGTTTGGAAAGTAGATAAGACTTTTCAGCAAGCGAAAACGGGCTGCGCGACCGATATTCCGTGGGCGCGTCGCCCGTTTTCCTTTGTGCGATTCGCCTGCGTTTGCCGGCGGGATTAATTCGGCATTAGGACGGTGTCGACGACGTGGATGATGCCGTTCGACTGGAAAACATTGCCGATGGTGACGGTGGATGTGCCGCCCTTTTCATCCTGCAGGACGATCTTGCCGTTCATCTCCATGGCGGTGAGAGTTCCGCCGTTCACAGTCTTCAGCTCGGCTTTGCCGCCGCCCGCCTTTATTTGCTTTTCGATATCGGCGCCACTGAGTCTTCCGGCGACCACGTGATAGGTCAGAATCGATGTCAGCATCGCCTTATTTTCCGGCTTCAACAGCATGTCCACCGTGCCTGCGGGGAGCTTGGCGAAAGCTTCGTTGGTGGGTGCGAAAACGGTGAAGGGGCCCGGACCTTTCAGTGTATCGATCAGTCCAGCCGCCTGAACTGCTGCCACGAGCGTTGTGTGATCTTTGGAGTTGACAGCGTTGTCGACGATATCTTTTGTGGATACATGGTCGCGCCGCCCACCATGGGGTCTTTCATCGTCATCGAATGATCCATGGAGCCGGACATCGACCCGGACATCGATCCGTTCATTTGAGCGTGCGAATAGGTTGTGCCTGCCAGCAGTACCGTCGCGCACAGCAATAACGTTCGAGATTTCATGTCTCGTTGTCCTCAGAATTAGATTTGTACTTCCACCTCCAGTACGCGCGCGGGGCGCCGGCGGATTTAGTTAAACGCATGAATTGTGCGAGAGGTCTTGCGATTCAGCGACATGGTATTCTCGGCGTGAGGCCGGGCGGTTGAGACTTTCGAGAGTCATTTTGGCACTCGCGGGCGCCTTGGCGCTTTTTACGGCATATTGCTGGGCGCAGGAGCCGTATCGCGAGTACCCGTCCATAGAATATGGGACGATGCCGATTCCCGCCGATTGGCAGCGCAAGGGCGAATGGGCGTTTGCGCGGCTGATGTATCCGCCGGGGCCGAACGACGGTTATCGCGGCCGTGACAATCCGGATTGGACGCAAGGCACGGCGCTGTGGACGCAGGACGGTCCGCCGGCCGACCGCTCCCTCGAAGCTGCGGTGGGGCGCATCACGCGCATCGACGCGCGTTCGGTAGAACAGGACGTGAGCCTCGACGATGGCGGCGAGGTTTACAACTGGCCTTGGCTGTATGCGGTGCAGGTGGGCGAATGGGGACTCACGCAGCATGAAGCCGACGTGATGCGAGATTACTTAATGCGCGGCGGCTTTTTTATGGCGGACGATTTTCACGGCGCGTATGAATGGCGGATGTTTGAGACGCGCATTCGAATGGTGTTTCCCGATCGACCGATCGTGGACATTCCGGACAACGATCCGATTTTTCACACCGTATTCGATCTGAATGACCGATATCAGGTGCCGGGGTCGGCGCACCTGATGCTGGGATATAAGGTGCCGGATTATCCTGAGGGGCCCGACGACGGCAAAGGCGCAAAATGGCGCGGCATCTACGACGACAAGGGTCGCGTGATGGTTGCGATTTCATTCAATTCGGACTTGGGCGATGCGTGGGAGTGGTCTGACCGGGCAATTTATCCGGCGAAGTATTCCGATCTGGCGATGCGGATTGGAGTCAATTATGTGGTTTATGCGATGACGCATTAGAGGGCCGCGACGACACCACGCGATGAACGAAGCCGCAGAAGGAGAGCCGGGAAAAAGCAAAAACCACAGCACACGCCAAAGCAAAGGAAAGGGCGATGACGCTCGCCCAAAAGGCGGCTGCTACCACGTTCCGCGGACCTTTGCTTCTTTGCGGATGTCTTCCTTTAGAAGAATTTCCAGATCGTCGGGATGAGTCGCGCAGACGAGCGCGTCTTCGCGCTCGATGTGGCCGGCCTTGATGAGGTTCACCAGCGAATCCTCTAGGCTGAACGAACCCCGATTTTTCGAGAGCGTGATTTCCTGATGCAGATGGTGCAGTGCGTTGCGGCGGATGTGTTGGCGCGCGCCATAGCCGATCATCAGCAACTCGGCCGCAGGGAACCGGCCGCCCTTCTTGCTGGGAAGCAGGACTTGCGTCAGCACCGCGGTGAGCGCGAGGGCGAGTTCCTGGCGCACGGCGTTCTGGCGTTCGGCGGGGAAGCTGTCCGCTACGCGCGCGATCGTGGTGGCCACGTCGGTAGTATGGATCGTCGAGAGGACTAGGTGGCCGGTCTCGGCGGCAGCAACGGCAATGCGCATACTTTCAGGATCGCGCATCTCGCCGATCACGATCACGTCCGGCGCCTGACGCAATGCGGCTTGCAGCGCGGTAGGGAAGGCGGGCGCGTCCGTGCCGATTTCCACTTGCTCCACGATGCTGCGCGCGTGCTTGTGTTCATATTCGATCGGATCTTCCACGGTCAGGATGTGGCGCGCTTCGTTCTGATTGATTTCGTTGACGAGCGCCGCGAGCGTGGTCGATTTTCCCGATCCGGCCGGGCCTCCAATCAGCACAAGGCCTCGCGGCAAGCGTGCGAGATCTTTCACGGACGGCGGCAAATTCAGTTCGCTCAGTTCAGGGGCTTTGGTTGCGAGTGCGCGAATGGCAACGGCCGGCTTGCCGCGCTGGCTGTGCAGATTGATGCGAAATCGTCCGAGCCCTTCTACGCGATACGATGAATCGGCGATGCCGTTCGCGCGATAGTCCGCGAGCGCGTGACCCGATAGCGCCGGCTCGACCACAGATTCGATGGCCGAGCCTTCCCAGAGATTCTCTTCGAGCATTTTGACCCGGCCTTCGATCAAGGCGCACGCGGGCGCGCTCGAGACGAGAAGCAGATCGCTGCCGCCGGCCGCGACGAGGAGGCCGAGTAGACGATTGATCTCGGATGTTGCGTTGGAGTTGTTTGTGTCAGCCAAATCTTCCCTCAGTGACGCTCTCTCTCGATGATGGCCGCTGCGAGTATATCCGTAGAGGGCGGAAATTGCCGATAGGTTGGCTGGCGGCTATCGTTTGGCTTTCTCGGCTGCTTTGGGCTTGCTCGTGCTTTTGGCTTTAGTTGTTTTTGCACCCGGCTTCTTTGCGGGCTGAGGATCGCCGGTGGCGGCCTTCGTCACGTTGCCGCCTTCGTCCAGCGCGATGTCGGCAAGCAGGCGGTTGGTCAGGATCGAGCGAGGCTTCGCGGCAAGTATGTCTTTGTCAGACGCAAAGCGATCGCGGTGCTTGATCAGCAGCCAGGAGTTGTCGCTGCCGCCAAAGCCTCGTGTGCGGACGAGCACCCACGAGCCGTGGAGTTTCTTTCCGTCCAGGGTGAACTTCAAATCGCCTTTGGCCAGCGCCGCGTCGATGTCGTCCACTTCGGGCGTCCATGTGCCGTTGTCCCACACCATCACGGTGCCGCCGCCATATTCGGCCTCCGGGATGATGCCCTCGAAGCCGCCGTAATCGAGCGGATGATCTTCCACGTGCATGGCGAGGCGCTTCACCGAAGGATCGAGGCTCGGTCCTTTAGGGACGGCCCAGGAGAGAAGGACGCCGTTGTGTTCGAGGCGAAAATCGTAATGCAGGCTCGTGGCGCGGTGCTTTTGCACTACGTATTGCAGCGAATGCGTTGTCTTCTTCGCAGCGGCCGCGCCGGGCGGCTCTTTCGTCAGGTTGAAATTGCGCTTCTCCTTGTATGTATCGAGCGACATTCGGTTACCTCGGTCAAAGTTGCCGGCTGGTTATTTTGCCATTGTTGAGCGCAATTCGGTAAGCGCGGCGTCCGAATTCGTAAGCTTTTATCGTCACCTCAGATACGCCACAGGCGCGATGCTGCGGCTTTTAGATTTTGGCGGGTCTTGAAAAACTCGGCCCAGGGATCCTTCGATTTCAGGCGCGTTTTGAAATTCCCCAAGTTGAACTGCACCGGATCGAGGGATGGCTTCACCTCGGACCACGCGAGTGGGGTGGATACTGGCGCATGCGGCTTGCGGCGGACCGAATAGGGGCTGGCGACGGTTTGGACTTTTCCGTTGCGCATCACGTCGACATAAACGCGATTCCCGCGGGCCGCGATTGAGTGCTCGGCCGTCAGTTCTTTTGGGTGTGCCGCGGCGAGACGACCGGCTAGCGCCGTGGCAAACGCCATCACTTCGTCCGACGCCGGCCCCACCTTGATCGGAATTAAAATGTGCAGGCCGCGGCTGCCGGATGTTTTCGGAAAGCCTTGCATGTCCAAGTCGTCGAGCACTTCTTTAACCAAGAGACCAGCGTTGGCTGCATCGCCGAATTTGCCCGACATTGGATCGAGATCGAAGCAGATCCAGTCCGGCCGCGGAAAATTCTGCGCACGGCTGCCCGATACATGGATCGGGATGCAGCCCAAATTCACAAGTGCGAGTTGGGTGGCGAGCGCGCCGCCCACAACGTAGTTCGTTTCGGCGCGGCTGCCGTGAGACGTGGCGATCAATTTCGTGGGCGTGCCCGGCGGCATGCCTTGCGGCTTTTCCTTTTGGTAGAAACATTGGCCCAGCATTCCATCCGGGCACCGTTCGAGTGTGAGGATGCGATCTTCTACATATGGTTGCAGCAGCGGAAAAACATCGCGATAGAAATTCGCCAGATCGGTCTTGGTATAGCCTTCGTCGGGCCAGAAGACTTTGTCGGGATTGGAGAGATGCAGCGAATCAGCCGGCGCTTTAGCCTCCTTGCGCGAAGCCGCAGCTTTCTTCGTCGTTTCCGCTTTTGGCTTCTTCGCCTGCATCAATCCTTCCCGGTGACCTCTTTCGGATCCTTGTCGTCGCGCAGTCCGAGGTAGACAGGATGGCGCAGCTTGTGGTCTTTCGTCCACTCCGAGAAGGAGATTTGCGCGATGAACTTCGGCGCCACGAATGTCGCAGCCCGTTCGTTGACGGGCGAGGAAAAGGGAGACTTGTCGCGAGCGATGCGCTGAAATTTAGCGTGCAGCGCGTGGAGCGTTTTTTCGTCGAAGCCGGAGCCGACCTTGCCGACGTAGCGCAGTTGCTCGCCTGTGTAAACGCCCAGCAACAGCGCGCCGAAGTATTGGCGCGAGCCGGCGGGTTCGGTAAAGCCGCCGATCACAAACTCGTCCTCCTGATGAACTTTCACCTTGAGCCATTCGCTGGAGCGGCCTTCGATATACGGCGCCGAAATGTGTTTGGCGATCACGCCCTCCAGTTTGCGTTTTGCCGCCGCTTGAAAAGCCTTTAGCCCGTCGACCGAAAACCGCTCGGCGAGGGTCACTGTCGCGGAGCGCTTTACCGCGCGTTCGAGTTCTTCGTGGCGAGCGGATAAATTCTCTTTGCGCAGATCGCGGCCGTCGTCGTAGAGACAGTCAAAGACCACATATTGCGGGCGGCCTTTTCGTTGCTGGAGTAATTGAAAGCGGGATATTTTCTTTGAGTCGAAGACGACGACTTCGCCGTCCAGTATCAGCGTCTCCGGCTTGAGGCGGGCGATTTCAGCGGCGATGGCCGGATAACGCTCGGTGCGGTCGATCGCGTTGCGCGACATCAGGGTGACGCGGTCGCCCTCTTTGTACGCGATGCTGCGCACGCGGTCATATTTTTCTTCGAAGATCCATTCAGGATTGGCAAACGGCTCGTCCACCAGCGTGGCGAGCATCGGCGAAATTCGAAAGGGAACTATCGGCATCGCATGCCCAGCGTTCCTCCGCTGACCCAGCCCCGCGCGGCGACTGCGAACCGGGCCGCGACCCTGAGCCATCCGCACGCAGCATAGCGGATCACGGTCGCGTGAAAGTATCGGGTAGACCATGCAGCGTGGAGTGGGGCACACGTCGGCTAGCGAGCAGCTCATGCCGCATCGTACAGCTAATCTTTGAGGCGATTACACACAATTCCCAATTTCGCCACTCTCTGCCGCGGAGCAGGCTAGTCCGTTGCGCCGTCGAAATTTGAATCGTATAGTTGCCCATAGTTGTGCAGATCAAGAGGAGGTTTGGCATGGCATCGTCGATCTGGAAGGGCGCACTGACGTTTGGCTTGCTTTCAATTCCCATCCGGCTTTACGCGGCGGCGCGCAGCGAGCGGACCTCCCTGCATCAGCTCCACGAAAAATGTCACACGCGTCTGCGCCAGCCACTCTTTTGCCCGACGTGCAATCGCATTGTGAACCGCAACGAAGTCGTCAAAGGTTTCGAATACGAAAAAGGGCAGTACGTCGTAGTGGACAAAGACGACATCAAGAAAATCACTCCAGAGTCCGGCAGAGCGATGGAGATTCTGGCTTTCGTGAAAGACGACCAGATCGATCCGATCTACTTCGATTCGTCGTACCTGGCGCTGCCCGAAAAGGACGCCGACAAGCCCTATCAGCTTTTGTTGAAGGCGCTCGAGGAAACGCACCGCGTGGGAATTGCGCGTTTCGCCATGCATCAGCGCGAGTACACGGTGTTCATCCGGCCACGGGACGGCGGGATCACGATCCACACGATGTATTTCGCCAATGAGATTCGGCAGGTTCCCGGCTACGGCGAAAAGCCGAAGAACCTGCAATTGAAGCTGCAGGAAGTGAAACTCGCCGGACATCTGATCGAGAGCCTGGCGGAAGATTTCAACCCCGCCCAGTATCACGATACCTACCAGGAAGATCTCCGCGCTCTCGTCGAAGCCAAGCAGAAAGGAAAGATCTTCACCGAGAAGGTTCCCCCGACACACGCCAAGGTGATCGATATGATGGATGCGCTCAAGCGGAGCGTGCGCGAGGCGGAAGCGAGCCCCAAACGGCGCAAGCCTGGGCCGACGGCAGTGCCTGGGCGTAAGCAGGGGCGACGGGTGGCGAGCTAGGTGGCTTCGGCTTGAGCGCTTCGTGCGAGCCTGTTCCAGGATTTCGCCTGTGGCGTCTTCGTCGGAGCGCAGGCGAATCGCCTACGCTACAACGACAACAGCAAAGGCGAGTGCTGCGGTTGTCATCCGGTGTTAACGCTCGCGCTTATGACCAGTGCCTACAGGGAAGACCTGAATTTGCCTAAGCCATCTACCCGATTGTTTGATCGGGTAATCTCCGCGATCCTAGACTACGGTGGTCGGTTCCAAACCTAAAAACTGATCGGGAGGCATCCAATGGAAAATTCTCCATGGGAGGTGTTAGTTGTCTCGTCCAGCATGGAAAATCGGCAGAATGTAGCGGACATGCTGAAGCGGCTCGGGGTTGACCCCGTGTGCGTAGCGAGCGTGGATCAGTGCCGCCAGCTTCCCAGGCACTGCGACATCGGACTCGTCTTTTGCGACCGTGAGGTGTCCGGAGGCGATTATCGCGACGTGCTCTCGGCCGTCGGCGCCTCCCCGCTGGTCCACAGCCCGAAAGTAGTAATGATGGCCGATCTGGACAGCGCCGAAGAATACCAAGTGGTGCGCCGTCACGGATTGTTCGACGTCATTTCCGCGCAGTGCCGGCCCACCGATCTGGAATGGATGCTCATCCAGGCAAAGCGGTATGCCCGCCACACCGGCGGGACTCTCGAACCTACTCGCAAGTTGTCTCAACTCTGGCGGGCCGCCGGCGCGGGGAAGTAACGATCTCCGGGTTAGCTCGTAAACAAAAAAGGGCTAGTGAGGGTTGAAGGACGCCTGCAGGCAGCGCCGTGTCCGACAACCCTCTTTGCCGTTCAAGACATCGCTAATTGCGGCGGTGGTGCCTACCTGGGTTGGAATTTCGTGAAAATGTAGTCGCTGTCCTTCACGCGCGTGTGGCATTGGTAGCAGACCTTGGTGCCAAAGTTGGCATCGGTGCCGTAGGCGCTGAAATTTCCAGACGCCGGATCAAAATTGAACTGGGCGTACCCCCATCCACTCGAGTCCGGAAACCGCTTGGAATCCTTCTCGATAAACGCCACCGCGTCCAAGGTGTTCGGTATCTCGACAGCGTAAGGCGAGAGAGGATTGGGCGCCTGCTTCCATTCGATCTTCACGATCTGGACGCCATCGGGAAACGGCTGGCCATTCCCGGGGATGCCGGACTTATACGCTGCAATCATGGCAGGATTGCCAAGAATCGCCTTGATGTCATTAGCGGTACGACTCACGGCAACGGTCTGCCACGCGTCGTAGCCTTGAAATTCGGAGAACGAGATGCCGTCGAGCGCTTTAATTGAGAATCGGTCTTGCTGGGCAGAGAGGGCCATTCTGAGCGGGGCCGCGAGGAAGACGACGGCAAATACAATCAGGGGAATCATTCTACTTTTCATATTTCAGGGCTCCTTATTTTGATCCTGGTCTGGGCAGGGATTAGAGGCATGGGTAACGCGACGCGGTGAACTTACCGGCGTTTAGGTTCCCACTAGTTTGTGAGCGAGAGGTTTCAGGTCTATAAGGGGTTGCTACTCATCTCGTGTGGATTGCCCGAAGCAAGGAATCAAGCAATCGGGCACGAGACATTCGAAATGCCCGAGTAAAACGATGCCACGTTCTGCAAAGCCTTCTAGCCGAATTGCACGCCGTCCCAAACGAGCGGCGTAGCCTAGGACTACCAGGACCAGCAGGCCTCCATTATTGGACTTTCCCGAATTTACGCAAGCAAAATGAGTTCGACGCTCAGGCAAGGACAGTCAGAGTCGCGTGCGCAAGATTTCCACGAGGACATATCCAATGGCGGAAGCGACGATGGCGATCTCGAAGTTGGTCCGTGTGAAAATGTCGATCACGGCCCACCCCAACCCTCTGCCCTGCGCGTTTCCGGATCGTTCGAATTCGCCCATCAGCAGGTTGGAGTAGAACAAAAAGATTATGAAACCAACTTCAATCAGACCCCGCGTGACATTCTTTTTCATTGGGCGGAAGTATATCGAGCGCGGTTACGTCGCCGCCATTGTTCTTTTCTATCCGGGGCATTGCGGACGGCCGGACTCGGCAACGCGGATTCCGGCCGTGCTAGCGGCGGCGTCCGAAAGACAGGCGATATCTTCCCGGTGTGGTGCCGAAGCGACGCAAGAATGCCCGGCGCAAGATCTCGGCGCTTCCGAAGCCGCAAATGTCGGCCACTTCTTCAAGCGATGCGGATGTAGTTTCGAGTTGCCGACGAGCCGCTTCGACGCGAAGATTTTCGACGTGCCTGCCCGGAGTTTCGCCGATTTCTTCGCGGAAGATTCGGGCAAAATTGCGCGGGCTCATAGCAGCCCGGCTTGCGAGAACACCGACGGAGAGATCACTTTGGAGGTGATCCGCGGCCCAAGCAAGTAGATCACCGAGGGGTCGGCGGCCCCGTGTCTGAGCCACGAGAGTGGCGCTGAACTGAGACTGTCCCCCTGGCCGTCGTAGGAAGACGACCATCAATTGCGCAACCTGCAGGGCGAGCTTTCCGCCGAAGTCGTCTTCCACTAAAGCGAGCGCCAGGTCGATTCCGGCCGTTACGCCGGCTGAAGTATAAAGTTTCTTGTCTCGAATGTAGATAGGATCGGGATCGACGTTCACTTTTGGAAACTTCTGAGCCAGTTCCTGACACCAATTCCAGTGCGTGGTCGCGCGGTGCCCGTCGAGCAGTCCCGCCTCCGCCAAAACGAAAGCTCCCGTGCAGACTGAACCGAAACGGCGCGCCTTTTTGCTCTGCAGTCGCAGCCAACTCAAAAATTTAGCCGAATGCCGCATGCTACTGACATCTTCGCTTCCTGCGACGAGCAGGGTATCGACCGGCCCGCGAAACTCGTAATACATCCGGTCGGCGATCAGCGGTATGCCGATGTGGCTTGGCACCACGCGCTCTTCGCCGGCAGAAATTATGGTTACGTCATAGATCGGATTGCCGCCGTGGAAACGGTTTGCGTCTCCGAAAACTTCGGCCGGCCCCAACACGTCGAGCATTCGAACGGGGCTCACGGCAACAATCCCAATGTGGCGCGTTGGTTGGCTCGGAGCAGGCAAACGGCGACCTTCTCGCCGCGACTCATATTTAAGGTGAGGCTTCGTCGCCATCGGCGGTGGCAGAGAACGTGGCTTCGGACGAGAAAGAACAATCATGCCAGCGGACGAAGGCGTTGTCCAGGCGCGCACCGCGGTACGTACGTCCCTAGGTTTTGCGAATGCGAGCTGGTGGCACAACGATCTCAACGAGTCCTGTCGCCACGTCATAGACCAGGCCCGATACAAGCCAGCCGCCCGGCAACGCACGAATGGTTCGGAGACCAGCAACGTCGATGGCAACCGCCGCGCGGGGATCGGTGACCGCTTTTGCCTTCAGCTCCCCTTCGTTGATCTGAAAATAGTGCGCCAATTTGGCAGGGTCGCCCGCAAGGCGGGTCATCCCGCAATCGGTATGCTGAAGCACGATGATGTGAAACTCCCCGCCGCCTCCGGGAATCTCGCCTGCAATGGCGCCGATTCGCCCAAGCAGGCCCAACTCTTCCAATAACCCAGGAGTGGTTCGACCGCCGATATTGCGCATCACGACGGCCTCGCCTGATTTAATCCCAAGCAGAAGAGCGGGGTCCACGCGCATATCAGCGCAGCCGATGATGATCGCCCTTACGTTTGGCAGCGCCCGCGGAAGCGAGGGCATGAGCGTGCCCGCGGCCGTCTGCTGAGCAGCAAAGACTTTGTTGCGTTCCAACATGGAGTCTAGAGTGTTCATGCTGATCCTCCTTAAGGGAACTTGCGCAATACGATCCGCCGATCCCTCATGAGGACGATTCTCTGACTTAGCTCTCGCCTCTAACAGAGTGCCGAAGGACAAAAAAACCACGATTACTGCCATGCGATGGGCCAAAAGGCTGAACGTGTCCAACGAAGGGCGGCGGCTTGCTTTGCTGCAGGGCTAGCTTTGGGGGCGGGGAAAAGGTTAAGGGAGACGGTCACTTTCCCCAGTCTTTCCTAAAAAAGAAAAGGGCCTGTCGGCTACCCACGACAAGCCCTTGCGAATCAATAGGTTTGGTTGCGGGGGCCTGCAACCATCCGAATTGTTTAGTCGTCCCCTTCAGCGCAGAATTGATCCACCGTGCAGCCTAAGCCTAACAACTGATTACTCTTATCGGCGCTTACGCAGTTTTCTGATGGCTGAGGATACGCCGTCTGCGTGATGGCGGAGGCTCATGGGCCTGGCTCGTGTTGCCCCAAGGGCTTAAGCCCCCCAGCGGTATCTCCCAAAGGACAGTTCTGGAACGCGGTCGAGACCGGGGGCCGCGCTGATCTAGGGTGGAGGGACTCTGCCCGTTTTTTCAGTTTCGCTTTAATGGTCGATGATATGGATTCTTGTCAACAATAGCAGCTTGAATTTTCTGTTTCAGAAATTCCCGCAAATCCTTTTCCTGCTCTAACACAAATACAATCTCCTCCAAGCCGCAAAGGATAAACACGGCCCTAGTAAGCGACTCTTTGCAGGATGCGATTGCGGCGCTCGTGTAGTCGGATGCTGAAATGAATATCCCGCGAGCATGGCCTCTGTTAAAAACCCGAACCAAGTGCTGCGCCACATCGCCTGGCCCGAGCGAGACGTGCCACCATTTCATCTCGACAAGATAGAGTTCACCATCCAGTTCCACCACACCATCGATTTGCTCAACGATTCCTTGACCGTCAACACGCAGCACAAAAGCTTCCCGCACAGAAATGCCGTATAGAGCGAACAACCTATTGAGAACTCCTTCGAGAGCTTTCCCACGTTTGACTGGATCGCTTTCTCCGAAGAGTCGTCCCAATTCAGACCTGATCGATTCAATGCTGTTTTTACGTTCGGCGGCAGCCCGAACCTTATTGTGTTGTTCGGCTAAACGCACCTTGCGCTCTTCCTCTTGCGCCTGCTTCATTCGGGTGAATGAGTCCTTAACTCCAATAACCCTCGAAATCTCACCAACCAATCCTTTGGCTTTGAGTTGATCGCTGGGCCAGCAGGTGGAGAAGTCTTCGAATTCGGTCACACGCCTTAGTATTTCCCTGCGCTCACGAAGAGCTGGTTCCCCTTTGCTGTTGAGTCGCTCCAACACCGTCCTAACGATCTCGTACTTGTTAATGCTGTTACGATCCTTTCGCAGTCGGGCTTCAAGATCAGAAAGCACCGAGTCCCCCCCACCGGAGCCTCGAAAGAAGGTCAATACATCGCGTTTCGCAGGGCAGAGTAAGGGGATCGTGTTTATAAGCAATTGAGTCAGTTCGGGCGGGTAGTGAAAGACTATGTCAACTTGTTTCACGTCTTGAGTCATTGTGAAGCCTCTCGAAGCGGTTGCCAGGACTACGTTTCAGCACTTCAGAGCACTGCCTTCGACCACCAGATAAATTCGGGGTCTCCAGAATGAGGCGAGAATCGACCACGGCGAGAAACGTCGAGGAGCATTTTCTTAAGTTCCCCGCCGG
>Ga0210385_10000536_pt1 | contig 26435 bp, 26 predicted proteins | sample IncBWH26OmetaG_FD_160107 | JGI IMG/M metagenome (GOLD analysis project Ga0210385, IMG submission 160107) | Forest soil microbial communities from Barre Woods Harvard Forest LTER site, Petersham, Massachusetts, United States - Inc-BW-H-26-O ...
CAGTTGGGTCGCCGGCTTCTCGGGCAATGCAGTGGCGGTGGTATGGGTGGGCTACGATGATGACCGGGTCACCGGTCTGACCGGTTCGGCAGGCGCGCTGGGCGTGTGGGATCGATTGCTGACCGCCATTGGTCCCACGTCAGTCTCGAGCGCCATGCCCGATACCCTGCATCCGGTTACCATCGACTATCGGACCGGCTACCTGCCCTCGGCCAGCTGCCCCGCGGAGCCGGTGACAGTCTATGTGCCCTTGAGCTTTACGCCGCCGGCTGCGCCGGCGGGCTGCAGCGAGTTCGGGGCCACCAAGCCTGGCGCCCAGTCTGAGCCGACGCTGCTGGACAAGGCCGGAAAGTGGCTGCAGGGCCTGACACATCATTGAGGTTGAAGGGGATGTCGAGATTGATCCGGGGCCTGGAGTTGCAACGCCGGTGGTTGCCGGCGCTGCTGTGGGTCAGCTGCGGACTGTCCGGTTGCGTGATGTTCCGCGAACCCATCACCGCGCCCGCACCGCCGGCACACCCGGCGCCAGGTTCGGTCACTCCAGGTCCAGCGATTCCCACCCCGGCGGCCCCCGCCAACGCGGAACCGGCTCCGCCACCGTCGCCCCCGGTGACGGCACCGCCCGCGGCGCATCAGTTTCATCTGGGTCCGGCGGCCACGGCGCTGGTGGCACAGGCCCACCGCCAGGCGGCCGCCGACCCGCAATTGGCCATCAGCACCCTGGAGCGCGCGCTGCGCATCGAGCCGGACAATCCGCTGCTGTGGATTGAACTGGGCGAGGTCCATGAATCCGCCGGCCACTATGAACAGGCCGGCGGCATCGGCCACAAGGCCCTGCAGCTGGCAACCGGTGATCCGCATGCGCAATCGGCCTCCTGGCACCTGATCGCCGAATCGCTGAAGGCCCGCAACCGCAATGGTGAGGCGGCCGAAGCACAGCATCGGGCAGATGAGCTCAGCGCACAGTAAACTTGCCCTGCATGTACACGCTGCACATCGCCAACAAGAACTACTCCTCCTGGTCGCTGCGGCCCTGGGTGCTGATGCGCGAGTTGCGCATCCCCTTCACCGAGCATCTGGTCCCGTTTCATCAAACCGATGACTGGGCGGCCTACCGGCGCATTGCCCCGAACGGCAAGGTGCCCTGTCTGGTCGACGGCGATATCACGGTGTGGGAATCCCTGGCCATCGTCGAATACCTGGCGGAGCGGCATGCCGGCGTGTGGCCCGAAGCCAAGGATGCCCGGGCCTGGTCACGCAGCGCGGCTGCGGAGATGCACGCGGGCTTCACCGAGCTGCGCAGTCGCTGTTCCATGAGTTGCGGCATACGCGTGCGTCTGAACTCCGTGACGGCGGCGCTGAGCGCAGATCTCAAGCGGATCTCGGCACTGTGGAGCGATGGCCTCACGCAGTTCGGCGGGCCGTTCCTGGCCGGATCGGTCTTCAGCGCCGCGGACGCGTTCTATGCGCCCGTGGTGTTTCGCATGCAGACCTACAATCTGCCGCTTGATCCGCTGTCGCGGACCTACATGGCGCGGATGCTGGAGTGTCCAGCCATGCGCACCTGGTATGCGGAAGGTTTGCGTGAACCCTGGCGGGATCTGCCGCATGAGGCGGAAATCGCGCAAAGTGGCCAGATAATCGAAGACCTGCGCGCACCCGCTGCCTGAAAGGTGGCCTCCGTCACAGCACCGGTTCGGTCCGCGCTGTGAGATAGCGGCCAGTGCGCCATTGGCGATGGATGGGACGGCCATGCCCGCGATCCGAGTGCTGCAGGGAACTATTTCCGGAGTCAAGAAGCATTACGGCGCGGGCGGCGGCCCGTTCGGGCTGCTGCTGGGTGGGGTGACCTTTCGCATCGGCAGTCCTTCGCAACTCGTGACCATCGGCGGCGCGGCGCTTGACCTTCTGGAAGGCGAGTACCTGGCGGTGGCCGTCACGCCCGGCCTGTTTTCCGACCGTGGCAGCGCGGCGCTCGCATACCGACGCCTGGGGCAAAAGGCAGATGCGCAACCGGCAGGGGGATTTTCCGGGATCTTGTGTCTGCTGAGCGCGGCAATTGTGCTGTACAGGCTGGCGCGCAGTGGCAGCCTGTCGGCACAGCCGGTCTTGGCCACAGTCAGCGCCGCGCTGGTCCTCTGGCTGATCTTGCTGGGGCTGTACCGGCGCCGACTGGCGCGCACTGCCGCGCAGACTCTCGCGCGGTTGTCGCTGGAGCGGCCGCCGTTGCTTCCGGTGCAGCGCACCGCAGCCACGCCTGCGGTCGCGGACTCTGCTCCGATAGGGAAAGACCCGCTACGCTGGGTGGTCGTCTTCGGGGCCTTGCTGGTGGTGCTCGGGGTCGCCGGGTTGGAGGGGCTTTTTGCTCGGGCCCATGATGTGCGCACGGCGCAGGGGCTGGCACCGCTTTTGATCATGGTGCTCATCCTGTTCGGGGTCCTCATCTTCGCTTACTTTGTGCCGCCGAGCGCAGCGGAGGTGCGCTGGCATGATTCCGCGCAAGGCAAATGGGCGCGCGGCGCCGTCGGAATACTGGTGGGGGCATTGGCGCTCGGTGGCGGAATTTACCTCGGTCGTCACGACCATTACTACCTTGCCAATCGCCTCCCGAGCGGTCGGGGCGCATTTGTGCTTTATATCTGCACGTGGTTGTGGGATGGCCTTGGCGATACCTTCGGGCCCTGGGGGCCGGGGTGCGTGACAATGGTGGCGGGCCTGGCACTGTGCAGCGCCGGTATCGCTTATCTCAGGCGTGCTTAGCCGCGGCGTGCCGCCCCGCCAGCACCGTGACCACATCTTCGAGTTGCAGATTCCGGCTGCGCAGCAGCACCATCAGGTGAAACAGCAGATCGGCTGATTCGGCCAGCAGCTGCTCATCGTTCTCGGCGACTGCCGCGAGCGCCACTTCGACCCCTTCCTCGCCGACCTTCTGCGCCAGGCGCGTGGGTCCCCCGGCCAAGAGCCGGGCCGTGTAGCTGCGATCCGGGGATTCGCCACGGCGCTGTTCGATGATGGCCGCAAGCTCGCCCAGGAAACCCAGACGCGTGGCGCCGGTCAGGGCGGCGTCCCCGAAACAGGTGGCCGTGCCCTCATGACAGGTGGGTCCCAGCGGCCGTGCGGTGATCAGCAGGGTGTCGGCGTCACAGTCGGTGCGGATCGCAGCGACACTGAGCGTGTGGCCCGAGGTCTCGCCCTTTTCCCACAGGCATTGGCGGCTGCGGCTGTAGAACACCACGCGGCCGCGCTCCTGAGTCAGGCGCAGCGACTCGGCATTCATGTAGCCCAGCATCAACACCGCGCCGCTGTCGGCGTGCTGGATGATGGCCGGCAGCAGACCATCGCCCTTGCTGAAATCCACCCGCGACAGATCGCTGGGGTCCGACGTTACGGCCATGGACGCACCTCGATGCCGGCCACCAGCAGGCTGGCCTTCAGATCACGGATGGCGATGGCACCGGAGTGGAACACGCTGGCGGCGAGTGCAGCATCCACGCCGGCCATCTCGAATGCATCGCGAAAGTGCTCGGGCGAACCCGCCCCGCCCGAGGCAATCAGGGGCACGCGGCAGATCTTGCGCACGGCGCGCAGCTGCGCGATGTCGTAGCCGCGCCGCACGCCATCGCTGGCCATGCAGTTCAGAACGATCTCCCCGGCGCCACGTTCCTGCACCTCGCGCACCCAGGCGAGGGTGTCGCGGCCCGAATCGCGCGACCGATCCGGATCGCCGGTGAACTGGTAGACGCTGTAGCTGCCGGTGACAGTCTGGCTGTCAATGCCCACCACCACGCATTGGGCGCCGAAGCGCGCACTCAAGGCATTGATCAGATCCGGATCAGCCAGGGCCGGTGAGTTGATCGACACTTTCTCGGCCCCGGCATTGAGCACGGCCTCGGCATCCTGCACCGAGCGGATGCCACCGGCCACGCAGAAGGGGATGTCGAGCACCCGCGCCACCTTGTTCACCCAGGCGCGGTCCACCGAGCGGCCTTCGGGGCTTGCGGTGATGTCGTAGAACACCAGCTCATCGGCCCCTTCATCCCGGTAGCGGGCCGCGAGCTCCATGATGTCGCCCACGACCTTGTGATCGCGGAAGCGAACACCCTTGACCACCTGGCCGTCACGGACGTCCAGGCAGGGGATTATGCGTTTGGCAAGAATGGTCGCAGCTCCTCAGAGGTGATGCGCTCTTCGAGCAGGGCCTTGCCGCTCACGGCTGCCGCCATGCCCAGCGCCGCGAGCGCCGCAAGATCGGCCGCATCGCGCACGCCGCCGGAAGCCTGCCACTCGATGCCCGGGTGGCGCCGGCGGCACTCGCGATACAGGTCCAGGCCCGGTCCTGAGAGGGCGCCATCGCGGTCGATGTCGGTGCACAGCACGTGCTTCAGACCATGCGCCAGGAACGGCTCCAGGGCCTGCCACAAGCTGAGCTGCCCGCCCTGGGTCCAGCCGCGGGTTCGCACCCGCGGCACGCCCTGGGCATCGTTGCGGATGTCGAAGGCCAGGCAGATACGCGCGGCGCCGAACTGGTTCAGCCAGCCGATGACTTCATCGGGCCGTTCCACCGCCAGGCTGCCGATGACGACGCGCGCCACGCGGTTGCGCAGCAGATCATCGATCACCGCCGCGGAGCGCACGCCGCCGCCGACCTGGATCCGCACCGCCGTCTGCGAGGCCAGACTCACCACGATGCTGCGGTTGGCCAGGGTGCCCTCCCGCGCGCCATCCAGGTCCACCACGTGCAGCCAGCTGGCGCCGATACCCCGATAGCGCTGCAGCAGCTCGTGAGGTTCGTACTCGTAGCGCGTCTCGGCCGCAAAGTCGCCCTTGAAGAGGCGTACGCAGCGTCCATTGCGCAGGTCGATCGCCGGAATCAGCAGCACTTCAGGTGAGCCTCAGGAAATTGGCGAGAATGCGCGCGCCCACCCGGGTGGAGCGCTCGGGGTGAAACTGCGTGCCCCAGAAATTGCCCCTGCGCACCACGGCCGCGATCTCCAGGCCATAGTCGCAGGTGGCCAGCGTCGTCGCTGAGACCGGCGCGGCGTAGCTGTGCACGAAGTACACGTGTTCGTTCTCGGCGATGCCCTCCAGCAGCGGATCCTCGTACACGATGTGCAGGCGGTTCCAGCCCATGTGCGGCACCGGCCGTCCCTGCTTGGGTTCCAGGCGGCGCACGGTCTGCGGCAGCAGACCCAGACACTGCGCCGGACCTTCCTCGGACTTCAGGTACAGCAGCTGCATTCCCAGGCAGATGCCCAGCACCGGCTGCTTCAGCCGCGGCAGCTGGGTGGCGACGCCGCTGGCAGTGAGCCGCTGCATGGCGGCCAGTGCCGAACCCACTCCGGGCAGCAGCACCCGCGGCGCGGCGGCGATCTGTGCCGGATCGCTGGTCACGACACTGCGCGCCCCGAGCCGCTCCAGCGCGAACTGCAGCGACGCCAGGTTCGCACCGCCGCTGTCGATGATGGCGACGTCAATCTTCAAAGCACACCCTTGGTGCTGGGCAGTTCGCTGCCTTCGCGACGGAACGCCTGGCGCAGCGCCCGGCCCGTGCCCTTGAAGCAGGATTCGATCATGTGGTGGGAGTTCTCACCCGAGACGCTGATATGCACCGCGGCCCCCAGGCTGTCGGCCAGCGAGCGGAAGAAATGCGGCACCAGCTCGGTGGCCAGGCCGCCGACTTCCTCGCGTGCGAAGCGGCCTTCGAAGATCGCGTAGGCGCGCCCGGAAAGATCGATGGCCACCTGGGTGCGCGCTTCATCCATGGGCAGCAGAAAGCCGTAGCGGTTGATGCCGAGCTTGCGGCCCAGCGCCTTGCGCAGTGCCTCACCGATGGCGAGCGCGCAGTCCTCCACGGTGTGATGTTCGTCGACACCCAGATCCCCCTGGCAGGTCAGCGACATCGAAAAGCCCCCATGCTTGGCCAGCTGCTCGAGCATGTGATCGAAGAAGCCGATGCCGGTGGCGATGCTCACCGGCGCGGTGGCATCCAGGTCCACGGTGACGGCGATGCGGGTCTCGCGGGTGTCGCGCGCCACGCTGGCGCGTCGTGCCGTCAGTTCGTGCACCACCGCGGCCCAGGTCTGCCGGGCGCTGCCATGGCGCTGCACCAGCAGGCCGCGCACGCCGATATTGCGGGCCAGTTCCAGATCCGTGTCCCGATCGCCGATGACCGCGCTGCCCTGAAGATCCACCTGAGCGTCGCGCAGGAACTCGCGCAGCAGTCCGGTGCGCGGCTTGCGGCACTCGCAGTCCTCTTCGGCCCGGTGCGGACAGATGAACACCTTTTCAAAGTGCACGCCCTGGGAGCCGAAGGCCTCCAGGATGAACCGGTGCGCCTGCTCGAAGGCGGCCGTGGGATGGGTCGGGCTGCCCAGTCCATCCTGATTGGAGACGATGACCAGCCGGAAGCCCGCCGCGGACAGCTCGCTCAAGGCGGCGAATACCCCTGGCATGAAGTGGATCTTGGCGAGGCTGTCGACCTGCTGGTCGGGTGGCTCCTCCACCAAGGTGCCGTCATGGTCGATGAAAAGAACCGGTGTCAGGGCGCTCACTTAAGTCACCTTGTGGGCCGGGCGGGACCGGCTGTGGGTACGCAGGGCGCTGATCAGGCGCTGGTTCTGTTCGGGGGTGCCCACGGTGAGGCGCAAGGCGCGCTCCAGCCCCGGCTGACGGCGCACGTCGCGCACCAGCAGGCCCGCCGCGCAGGCCTGATCAAAGGCCAGTTGCGGGGCCACGAACTCCACCAGCAGGAAATTCGCGGCGCTGGGCCACACGCGGATCACGCCCTCGGTCTGCTCCAGCGCCGCGGTCAGCCGCGCCCGCTCATCCAGCACCGCCGCCACGCGCCCGGCGGTGCTGGCGCGGGCGGCCGGTTGCAGGGCGCGCAGCACGGCCTCGATGCTCAGCTGCGTCAGATTGTAGGGCTCGACGATACGCCGCAGCAGCGCCACCACCTCGGCATGCGCCAGCACCACTCCGCAGCGCGCACCGGCCAGGCCGTGGGCCTTGGACAGCGTGCGCAGCACCACCAGCCAGGGGTGGCCGGGCAGGTGGCGCGCGCAGCCTGGGGTAGCAGCGAACTCGATGTAGGCCTCATCCACCACCAGCAGTGCCTTGCCGGCCAGCTGGCCGGCCAGATGCAGGATGGTTTCCTCGGGAACCAGATTGCCGGTGGGATTGTTGGGCGAGCATACGTACACCAGCTTCACGGTGGGCGTGCACTCGGCCAGGACCGCGGCCGCATCGTATTGGAAGCCGCGCGCCTGGTTCAGCGGCACGCGCACCACGCCGGCGCCCTGGATGCGCGCCGCGACGCCGTACATGCCGAAGGTGGGCGGACACACCAGCACCTGGTCCACCCCGGCGCGACAGTAGGCGCGCGTCAGCAGATCAATGGCCTCGTCGCTGCCGCGGGTGACCAGAACATTGGCGGCAGGCTGCGCGTAAAGTGCGGCCAGCTGTGCCACCAGCCCCTGGGGCTGCGGTTCGGGATAGCGGTTCAGGCCGGCCTCGCTCCCATCCGTGCTGTTGCGCCACGGCAGCTCATTGGCATGCAGACGCTCCAGGGCCGGATTCCAGGCCGCATGCTCGTAGGGATCCACGCTCAGGATGTCCGGGCGCGCAATCGAAGTGGGCGAGGGCGCCACGCGGCTCACAGGCCTTGCTCCAGCACCGCGAGCCGGCGTTGGACCGCCGCGGCGTGCGCATCCAGACCCTCCAGGTTCGCCATGGCCGCGGCCACCGGTCCCAGATCCCGCAGGCCCGCGGGGGTCAGCTCCTGCACCGTGATGCGCTTGCTGAAGTCGCTCAGCGACAGGCCACTGTAGGCACGGGCATAACCATAGGTGGGCAGTACGTGATTGGTGCCCGAGCAGTAATCGCCCATCGGTTCCGGGGACCAGTCCCCGAGGAAGATCGAACCGGCGTTGCGGATCAGGTCGAGCGAGTCGCGCGCCTGACGGATCTGCAGCAGCAGATGCTCGGGTGCGTACTCATTGCAAACCTCGATGGCGGTGGCCAGATCCGGTACCACGATGCAGCGACTGGCGGCAATGGACTTCACCAGTATCGCGTGCCGCGACAGCGTGGCCATCTGCCGCTGCACCTGCGCCGCCACCACGGCGGCGAGTTGCGCCGACGGGGTGACCAGGATGGCCTGGGACTGCGGATCGTGTTCGGCCTGCGCGAGCAGGTCCGAGGCCACGAATTCCGGCCGCGCCGTCTCATCGGCGATGACCAGCACTTCTGAGGGGCCGGCCGGCAGGTCCACCGCCGCGCCTTCCGGATCGGCGGCCACCTGCTGCTTGGCGGCCGTGACCCAGGCATTGCCGGGGCCGAAAATCTTGTCGACCTTGGGAATCGAGCCGGTGCCGTAGGCCAGAGCCGCGATCGCCTGCGCGCCGCCCACCTTGAACACCGTATCGATGCCGCACAGCTGCGCCGCCACCAGCACCGCGGCATTCGCACCGCCGTCGCGAGCCGGTGGCGTGCACAGCACGCGCCGCGGACAGCCCGCCAGACGCGCCGGCACCGCCAGCATGATCACCGCCGAGGGCAGGGGCGCGGAGCCGGCCGGCACGTACAGGCCGACGGCGCCGATGGCGCGCGTGATGCGCTCGCAGCGCACGCCGGGGGAGGTCTCCAGCGACAGTGGCGGCAGCTGCTGGGCGGCGTGGAATTTCTCGATGTTGCCGATCGCGCGCTCCAGCGCGGCGATCTGCACCGGCGTCAGCTGCGAACGCGCGGCGGCAAACTCCGCGGCACTGACTGCCAGCGCATCCAGGCGCACGCCATCGAAGCGCCAGGTGAGCTCCAGCAGCGCCACATCGCCCTCGGCGCGCACCTGGCTGATGAGCCTGGCGACATCCGCGGCAACCTCGGCGCGGCCCTCGATGGCCGGGCGCGCCAGCGCCGCACGCCGCTGAGCCGCATTCAGTTGTGTCCAGTGAAGGATCTGCATGGGCTCAGACCAGCATCTTCTCGACGGGCAGTACCAGCATGGCGCTGGCGCCGGCCTTCTTCAGGCTCTCGAGGGTTTCCCAGAACACGTTCTCGCGACACACCGCGTGCACCGCCACCCGATCCGCCTGACCCTCCAGGGGAATGATGGTGGGTGACTCGCTGCCGGGCAGCAGACGGCGGATTTCCGGCAGCGCCGAGCGCGGCGCGTGCAGCATGATGTACTTGCTCTCCTTGACCTGCTGCACACCATCGATGCGCATCAGCAGCCGTTCGGCCCATTCATCCTTGGCCGGCGCCAGCGCAAGGGGCGTGCGGATCAGCACCGCGTGGCTTTCCAGCACGGTCAGCACTTCGCGCAGGTGATTGGCCTGCAGCGTCGAGCCGGTGGACACCAGGTCGCACACCGCATCGGCGCGCCCCAGGCGCGGTGCGATCTCCACCGCCCCGGAGAGCACTACGATCTCGGCCTCGAGGTCATGCTCCTTGAGAAAGCGCGCCAGCATGTAGGGGTAGGTGGTGGCGATGCGCCGGCCCTGCAGCCACGCCGGGCCGCTGAACTGCGTGCCCTCCGGCACCGCCAGCGACAGCCGGCAGCGACCGAAATCCAGGTTGCGCACCGTCTGGAACAGCGCCGGGTGGCCGCGTGAGGCCAGCTCCAGGCGCTTCTCTTCGAGCACGTTCAGACCCACCAGACCCAGGTCGCAGACATCCTCCTGCACCAGATCCGGGATGTCATCGTCGCGCACGAACAGCACATCCAGCGGCATGTTCTCGCCAAAGCCCATGAGCTGATCCTTGCCGCGCGAGAGCTTCAGCCCGCAGCGGCTGAGCAGGTCCAGCGACGGATCGGTCAGGCGTCCGGATTTCTGGACCGCCAGTTTCAGGCGGGTGTCCTTATCCATGGCGGGCTGCCTCCACGCGGCGGCCCGGATCCGCGCGCCGCGGACCCTTGGCGCGACGCAGAATGAGCGAATAGCCGCCATTGCCGGCGGCCAGGCAGCGGGCCACGCGACTGATGGTGGTGACGCTGACGCCGGTGAGACGATTGATCTCCCGGTAGGGAACCCCGCGCATCAGCCAGTCCACCACCGCCCAGCGGTCGGCCATGGCCTGGATCTCCGCCGGGGTGCACAAGTCGCGGAAGAAGGCGCGGCATTCATCCGCGTTGCGCAGCAAGGCGAGGGCGGTGAACAGGTTGCGCTCGGCCAGGGCTTCCTGGCTTGAGGACACATTGCGGTGGCTTTTCATGGGCTTGCGGGGCTTCGCGTCTCGTACTAATGTAACAGTACGCTAATACATTAGCACAGATCGGGCGCGGCGTAAAAGTGTATGATTGAGCCATGCAGCTGAGCACGGAACGGATCCTGACCACCCATGTCGGCAGCCTGCCGCGCAGCCAGGCGGTGGTGGACCGGCTCATGGCCAAGGAGAACCACAGCGGCCACGAGCCGCAGGCCTTTGCCGCGGTCATGAGCGCGGCGGTGGATGAGGTGGTGGCCCGGCAGGTGGGAGCCGGCATCGACATCGTCAGCGATGGAGAGATGTCCAAGATCAGCTATGCAACCTATATCAAGGACCGGCTGTCGGGCTTTGGCGGGGATCAGCCGCGCCAGGTGGCGCTGGACCTGCAGCCGTACCCGGAATTTCGCGCGCGCATGGCGCTGTTCGCCGGCCAGCAGACCTTCAAGCGTCAGTGCTGTATCGGACCCATCGCGCTGGTGGATCGCGAGTCCATGCGCCAGGACATCGCGAACCTGCGCGCCGCCCGTGCGCGGCATGCGCCGCTGGAGCTGTTCATGAACGCGGCCTCGCCGGGCGTCGTGGCTGCGTTTCAGACCAATGAGTACTACCCGAGCCACGAGGCCTACGTCGAGGCCATCGCCGCTGCCATGCGCGAGGAGTACGAGGCGATCGCGGCCGCCGGTATCGTGCTGCAGATCGACTGCCCGGACCTGGCCATGGCGCGGCACACCGGCTTCCAGGATCTCACCGAGGAGCAGTTCCTGCGCCGCGCGCACTTTCATGTCGAGGCGCTCAATGAGGCGCTGCGCAACATTCCGGCCAGCCAGCTGCGCATGCACGTGTGCTGGGGCAACTACGAAGGCCCCCATGACCATGACATCGAGGTGGCCAAGGTGCTGCCGATCATCCTCAAGGCCAAGCCTGCGGCGATATTGTTTGAGGCGGCCAATCCGCGTCATGCGCATGAGTGGCGGGAGTGGCAGCAGGCGCGGATACCCGAGGACAAGGTGCTGGTGCCGGGCCTTCTGACCAGTACCTCGAATTATGTCGAGCACCCGGAACTCATCGCCCAGCGCATCGGGGTGTTCGCCGACATTGTCGGGCGCGAGCGGGTGCTGGCGGGCACCGACTGTGGATTTGGCACGTTTGCCGGCATCGGCAAGATGGACGCGCAGATCTCCTATGCCAAGCTGGCGGCGCTGGCCGAGGGCGCCCGGCGCGCCTCGCAGCGGCTGTGGCCTTGACGCTGCCGCGCCACCCCGCCTAGACTTCGTCCTGCTCATCGAGACCGGCTGAGGGAAAAGGCCCTTCGACGCCGGGGCAACCGCCGAGCCTAACCAGCCCGGAAAGGTGCCAACTCCTGCGACCCGCACAAGCGGAGCGGTAGATGAGCGATCGGAGTGGCCCGATCCGCGTCGCAACGCGGTGAGGGATGGACCCGATTGACCCGCCCATCCGGCGCGGGTGTTCCGCAGGGGTATCGGTTCAATTACGAGCCCTGGTCGGCGGAGCGCCCAAGATGACTGCGAGAGTTGAAGTCCTGTCCCCCGGCACGCGCAGCGCGCGAGTGTCCACCCTGCATGCGCCCGCGGCGCGCGAGGGCATCCTGGAGCTTGCCGGCCCATGGCCACTGCACCATCACGGTGAACTGAGCGACGTGCGCATTGCCTGGCGCATGAGCGGTCCGGAAGAGGCGCCCGTGGTGTGCGCCCTGGGCGGAATTTCGGCGCATCGGCGGGTGTGCCTCGGCGCCGATGCGCGCGATGGCTGGTGGTCCGACATCGCCGGTCCGGGCAAGCCGCTGGACGCGGATCGCTTCAGGATCCTGAGTTTTGATTTCCTGGGCGGCAGTGGCGAGTCCACCGGACCCAAGAGCGGCGAGACCGACTTTCCCAGCATTTCGACCTTCGATCAGGCCCGGGTACTGGAGCGGCTGCTGGACGCACTGGGCATCGGCGCGCTGCGCGCCATCGCCGGGGGCTCCTATGGGGGCATGGTGGGGCTGGCCTTCGCGGAACGCTATCCGGATCGCGTGGCCAACCTGCTGGTGATCGGTGCCTCGGATCGCGCGCACCCCATGTCCAGCGCCTGGCGCAGCACCCAGCGGCGCATGGTGCGCTTCGCAATCGCGGCCGGGCAGCCGGCGCAGGGCATGGAACTGGCGCGGGCGCTGGCCATGACCACCTACCGCTCGGCCGAGGAATTTGCCGCGCGTTTCGATGGTCCGCCCGAGCGGGTCGCGGGCCGCTTCGAATTTCCGGTGGAGCAGTACCTGGCGGCGCGCGGTCGTGACTACGCCAGCCAATATTCTGCGGAGTCGTTCCTGTGCCTGTCCGAGTCCATCGATCTGCATCGGGTGGAGGTGGCGCGCATCTTCGTCCCGACCACGGTGGTGGGCATCCGCGAGGACCGCCTGGTGCCGCTGCCGGACCTGCGCGCCATGGTGGCCCGGCTGCAGCACGGCCGGCTGCATGAGCTGTCCTCGGTGTTCGGCCATGACGCCTTCCTGAAGGAAACCGACCAGCTGCGCAGCATCTTCGCCAATGTGCTGGGTGTCGCATGAGCAACGCACCTGATGCGGTGACCCAGGCGGTGCGCGCCGGCCTGGAGAGCGATGCGATCACCGGCGCGGTGGTGCCGCCGATTCACCTGTCCACGACCTATGCGTTTCGCGGCTTCGAGGACAAACGCGCCTACGACTATTCGCGCAGTGGCAATCCCACCCGCGACCTGCTGGCCAAAGCCTTGGCGGACCTGGAGGGCGGCGTCGGCGCCGCCGTGGTGGCCACGGGTATGGCGGCCATCACCCTGGTGGGCCATCTGCTGCCCGTGGGGGCGCGCATCGTCGCGCCGCACGACTGTTATGGCGGCACCTATCGGCTGTTTGATGCCTGGCGCCGCCGCGGCGAACTGCACTGCGACTTCGTGGACTTTGCCGACGAGGAGGCGGTACGCGCGGCCCTGAAGCAGCGCACCGCGCTGCTGTGGATCGAGACGCCGAGCAACCCGCTGCTGCGCATCACCGACATCGAGAATTTTGCCGAACTGGGGCACGCCGCCGGTGCCCTGGTGGTGGTCGATAACACCTTCCTCTCGCCCCTGTGGCAGAAGCCACTCGCCCTGGGCGCCGACCTGATCGTGCACTCCACCACCAAGTACCTCAATGGCCACAGTGATGTGGTCGGTGGTGCGGTGATCGCGGGGACCCAGGCGCTGCACGAGCAGTTGGGCTGGTGGGCCAACTGCCTGGGGCTCACCGGGGCCGCCTTCGACAGCTACCTCACGCTGCGGGGCCTGCGCACCTTGAATGCAAGGCTCGAGCATCATGGGCGCAATGCCAGCCAGCTGGCGCAGTGGCTGCAGTCCCAGCCGGGGGTGAATCGGGTGTTCTATCCCGGCCTTGCCACCCATCCGGGCCATGCGATCGCGGTACGGCAGCAACGCGGCTTCGGCGCCATCGTGACGCTGGAAATTGCGGGCGGCCACGAGGCGGTGCGCGCGCTGGTGTCGCAGATGAAGTTCTTCTCGCTGGCCGAAAGCCTGGGCGGGGTCGAGAGTCTGGTGGCCCATCCGGCCACCATGACGCACGCGGCGATGGACCCGCAGGCGCGGGCGCGGGCCGGGCTGACCGATGGCCTGCTGCGCCTCTCGGTGGGCATCGAGGCCTATGATGACCTGCGCGATGATCTGGCCGCAGGCCTGGAGCGCGCGCGTCGGGCCGGCGCTTAGGCTCGCCCCATCAGGTATTGAGCAGCGCCACCACCCGTTCGCCGACTTCGCGGGTGCCATACACCCGTGCCCCGGGTGCGGCGATGTCCGGGGTGCACACCCCTGCGCTGATGGCCTGCACCACGGCCTGCTCCAGCCGCGCCGCCGCCTCATGCAGCTTGAGCGAATGCCGCAGCAGCAGGGCCACGCTCAATATGGTGCCGTAGGGATTGGCGATACCTTGGCCGGCGATGTCCGGCGCTGAACCATGGATGGGCTCATACAGGCCACGGCGTCCCTGTCCCAGAGAGGCCGAAGGCAGCAGCCCCAGCGAGCCGGCCAGCATCGAGGCCTCATCGGTGAGGATGTCGCCGAACATGTTCTCGGTGAGCAGCACGTCAAAATCGCGTGGCCGCCGGATCAGGTGCATGGCCGCGGCATCCACCAGCATGTGTTCCAGCTGGATCCCGGGGAACTCGCTGCGAACCACGCGCTGACAGACCTCGCGCCACAGGCGCGAGGTCTCCAGCACGTTTGCCTTGTCGATGGAGGTGACCTTGCCGCGCCGTTCCTGGGCCAGCTGGCAGGCCACGCGGGTCACGCGCTCCACTTCGCCCACCGTATAGCTGCACAGGTCAGTAGCCTGCTCGGCGGTGCGGGTCTTCTCCCCGAAATAGATGCCGCCGGTCAGCTCGCGCACGAACAGCAGGTCCACGCCCTCGAGCACCTCGGGGCGCAGCGTCGAGGCGCCACGCAGCGCCGGATGGATGGTGACGGGGCGCAGGTTGGCGAAGGTTCCCAGGGCCTTGCGCAGGCCCAGCAGGCCCGCTTCGGGACGCACCTTGGCATCCGGGGCAGACCACTTCGGGCCGCCGATGGCACCCAGCAGGATGGCATCGCTTTGCAGGCACGAATCCAGGGTCGCCTGCGGCAGCGGGTCACCGCCAAGATCAATGGCCGCACCGCCGAAGGCTTGGGGCTTGAGGTCGAACTCGTGGCCGAAGCGCTGCGCGATCGCGCTCAGGCATCGCACCCCCTCGGCGGCCACTTCAGGTCCGATTCCGTCGCCGCCCAGCACGGTGATGGTGGCCTTCATCGGCTAGTTGTCCTGGTGGCGCGCTTCATAACCGGCAATCCGCTCCTGCTGCTGCAGCAGGAAGCCCATCTCATCGATGCCGTTGAGCAGGCAGTAGCGGGCGAAGGGATCGATGGGGAAGGTGACGCTCAGGCCCGTGGCCAGCTGCACGGTGGTGCTGGCCAGATCGATCTGCACCTCGGTGCCCGGATTTTCCAGCAGCCAGCGGCTGGTCGACTCGTCCACCACGATGGGCAGCAGGCCGTTCTTCAGCGAGTTGCTGCGGAAGATGTCGGCGATCTCGGTGCTGATGACGGCGCGTATGCCGTAATCGAGCAGCGCCCACGGGGCGTGCTCACGCGAGGAGCCGCACCCGAAGTTGCGGCCCGCCACCAGTACCTGGCAGCCCGCGGCCGAGGGCTGGTTGAGGATGAAATCGGCTTGCGCCGTGCCATCGGGCGCATAGCGCCAGTCGGCAAACAGCTGCTGGCCCAATCCGTCGCGGGTGGTGGTGGTCAGAAAACGCGCCGGAATGATCTGGTCAGTGTCGATATTGCTCGCCGGCATGACCACCGTGCGCGAGCGTATGGTGCTGATCTTGTCCATCACAGCAGCTCCCGCGGATCCGTGACGCGACCACGGATGGCGCTCGCCGCGGCCGTCAGCGGACTCGCCAGCAGGGTACGGGCGCCGGCGCCCTGGCGACCCTCGAAGTTGCGGTTGCTGGTGCTCACCGAGTACTCACCGCGCGCGACGGTGTCACCGTTCATGCCGATGCACATCGAACAGCCCGACTCGCGCCAGTCGGCCCCGGCGTCGATGAATATCCGGTCCAGGCCCTCGGCCTCGGCGGCCGCCTTGACCTGCTGCGAGCCCGGCACCACCAGCATGCGTACATTGCCGGCGATTTTGCGGCCGCGCAGCAGCTGCGCGGCGCCGCGCAGGTCGGCGAGCCGGCCGTTGGTGCAGCTGCCGATGAACACCACGTTGACGGGCTGGTCACGCAGTGCCTGGCCGGCGCTGAAGCCCATGTAGGCCAGCGCCTTGTCGAACACCGGATCGCCGTGGCGGTTGGGCACCGTGCCATTGACCGGAATCACCATCCCCGGATGCGTGCCGTAGCTGATCATGGGCTCGAGCAGCGCGGCATCCAGGGTGTGCTCGCGATCAAAGCTCGCCCCCGGATCGGTGGTGAGCGCACGCCAGCGCTCCACGGCGCGCTCCCAGGCCGCACCGCTGGGCGAGCGCGGGCGGTCCGCCAGGTAGCCGAAGGTGGTCTCATCCGGGGCAATCATGCCGGCGCGGGCCCCGGCCTCGATGGACATGTTGCACACGGTCATGCGCTCGTCCATGTTCAGGGCACGGATGCCCTCGCCGCGGTATTCGAGCACGTGTCCGGTGCCGCCCTCGACGCCGATCTGGCCGATGATGGCCAGCACCAGGTCCTTGGCGGTGACGCCGGGGCGCAGTTTCTGATTCACGTTGATGGCGAAGGTCCTGGGCTTGCGCTGCAGGAGACACTGCGTGGCGAACACATGGCCCACCTCGGTGGTGCCGATGCCGAAGGCCAGCGCCCCGAAGGCCCCGTGCGTGCTGGTATGGCTGTCGCCGCAGACGATGGTGCGTCCCGGGCGCGTCAGGCCCAGTTCCGGGCCGATGATGTGCACGATGCCGCGCAGGTCGCTGTGCATGTCCAGCAGTTCGATGCCGGCCGCGGCGCAGTTGCGCTCAAGCTGCTGCACCTGCCGGCCGGCCGCCGTGGTGGTGATGGGCACACCGCCGAACACCTGCTCGGTGCGGGTCGGGGTGGAATGGTCCATGGTGGCGAGGGTGAGGTCGCGGCGCCGTACCGCCAGACCGCGCCGGCGCAGGACCTCGAAGGCCTGCGGTGTGGTGACCTCGTGGATGAGGTGCAGATCGATGAACAGCACCGCGGGCGTATCGGCGGTCTCGGGAGCCACTTCGTGCTGCTCCCAGACCTTCTGGAACATGGTCTTGGGCATGTTGCTCACTCGCTGGGCGCCTGGCTCAGCTCGATGCGGTTGATGACTTCGAGAAACGCGCGGGTTCCCGCCTCCACGATATCGGTACTGGCGCTGGCGCCACGATAACTGCGATTGCGGTATTGCACATTGACCACCGCCTCGCCCTGGGCGTCCTGGCCCTCGCTGACGGCGCGGACTTCGAACTTGCGCACGCTGACCTGCACGCCGGTGGCCGCCTCCAGGGCGAGGAACGCCGCATCCACCGGACCATCGCCGCGCGCCGTCTGCTCGATGTCACGGCCGTCGCGATGGTGCAGATTGAGCGTCGCCTGCGCGCCCTCAGGGCCGCTGCTGGAGGTGATGCGCAGCTGCGTCAGGGCCCAAGGACCGCGGTCGCTGCCCTCAACGCGCAGCACCAGGGCCTCGAGATCGCCGTCGAACAGTTCCTTCTTGCGCTCGGCGAGCGTCCTGAACTCATTGAAGACGCGCTCGAACTCGCCAGCCGCCAGCTCGAAGCCCAGCACCTGAAGCCGCCGGCGCAGCGCCTCGCGGTCACTGTTGCGTCCCAGCGCCTGCGTGCTGCGCGGCAGACCCACATCCGCGCCCAACGTGGCGCTCTCGCCGACCACCGCCTTGTTGCGCGGGATCAGCACCCCGGTGATGTTGGAGACCAGTCGCGATACCGGATACAGCCGCGGCGCGCGCACCTGGGTGGTCAGATTGAAGAAGGCGGTGCGCGTGTGCAGCGCCATCACCACCTCCTCGAGCGAGCAGTTGCCGGCGCGCTCGCCGATGCCGTTGATGGTGCACTCGATCTGGCGGGCGCCGGCGACCACCGCCGTGAGGCTGTTGGCCACGGCCATGCCCAGGTCATCATGGCAGTGCACCGACAGGGTGACCTTGTCGATGCCGCGCACATTGGTGCGCAGATAGCGAAACAGCTCGGAGAACTCGTCCGGCACCGTGTAGCCCATGGTATCCGGGATATTGATGGTGGTGGCACCGGCCGCAATCACCCGTTCGATGACCTCGGCCAGGAACTCAAGCTCGGTGCGCGAGGCATCCTCGGGCGAGAACTCCACATCGCTGCACAACTCGCGCGCCGTGGCCACAGCGGCGACCGCGGTGCTGATGACCTGTGCCGGTGTCATGCGCAATTTCTGTTCACGGAAGATGGCGCTGGTGCCCAGATACACGTGCAGCCGGCGCCTGGGCGCCGCCAGCAAGGCGCCGGCGGCAAGTTCGATGTCGGTGCGGATGCAGCGCGCCAGCGCGCAGATCACCGGACCTTGGACCTCGCGGGCCACGGCATGGACGCTTTCCCAGTCGCCGCGCGAGGCGGCGGGGAAGCCCGCCTCGATCACATCCACGCCCAGATCCGACAGTGCCCGCGCCACCCGCAGTTTCTCCGGCTGCGTCATGCCGCAGCCGGGAGCCTGTTCACCGTCGCGCAGCGTGGTGTCGAAGATGATGACGCGTTCGGGATCGGTGGGCATTTGCGTTCCGGCGCCGGCGGCTCAGGCGCGGCGGTCGTTCAGCCAGGGCATCCGGGCCCGCAGGGCGCTGCCGACCTTCTCGATCTGCCGGTCCATGTCCGCGCGCAGCATCTTGCGATACTCCTTCTGGCCGGCCCGGTTCTCATCGATCCACTGGCGGGCGAACTTGCCGGTCTGGATTTCCTTGAGGATCTTGCGCATTTCGTTCTTGGTCTTCTCGTTGACCACGCGCGGTCCGCGCGTCAGGTCCCCGTACTTGGCCGTGTCGGAAATGAACTGGTGCATCTTGGTGATGCCGCCCTCGTGCAGCAGGTCGACGATGAGCTTCAGTTCGTGCAGGCACTCGTAGTAGGCGACCTCGGGCTGATAGCCGGCTTCCACCAGCGTCTCAAAGCCCTTGACCACCAGCTCCGTGGCGCCCCCGCACAGCACCGCCTGTTCGCCGAACAGATCGGTCTCGGTCTCCTCCGCGAAGCTGGTATCGAGCACCCCGCCGCGGGTGCCGCCGATGCCATGCGCGTAGGCGAGGGCGCGCGCATGGGCATTGCCGGTGGCGTCCTGCGCCACCGCGATCAGGCACGGCACGCCGCGGCCCTGTTGGTACTGGCGGCGCACCAGGTCACCCGGACCCTTGGGGGCGATGAGCACCACGTCCAGATCGCGACGCGGCTTGATGAGTTTGAAATGGACGTTGAAGCCGTGCGCAAACAGCAGCGTGGCGCCCTTCTTGATGGCCCCGATCACTTCGCCGTACAGGGATTCCTGCGCCAGATCCGGCACCAGCATGGCGATGAGGTCGGCGTCGGCGACCGCCTTGGTGGGTTCGGCGACCTCCAGGCCATCCTTCTTGGCCTTCTTCCAGCTGGCCCCGCCCTTGCGCACGCCGGCCACCACATCGAAGCCGCTGTCCTTGAGGTTCAGGGCATGGGCACGACCCTGGCTGCCATAGCCGAGAATCGCGATGCGCGCGCCGCGCAGCGCCTTCTTGTTCACGTCCTTCTGCGAATACAACTTCATGACTGTGCTCCCTTAGCTGTTCCTCAACCGGCGCCAGGCGGCCAAAAAGGCCGGACGCATAAAAAACCCCGCACCCGCCCTGTGAGGGGCCGGTGCGGGGTCCTGGTGTTCGTGATGCGCTGTTCCCTTTAACTCAAACGCTCGCGAATGACCCGCACCGGCCGCTTCCTACCGGAAGCAGACCTACCGCAAGCAGCACGAGCGGTCCGGGGGTTGTGGTCATCGGCGACATCGGGCAATGAAACGTTGATCTCGAATGTCAGCAAATTCGTGCAAAATTGTCAATCGAATCGGGATCGGGAGGGGCTGCATGAGCTTGGATCTGCTGGTGACACAGGAGGGCGGTGGGGCGCGGCCGCTGTGGCTGCTCAACGAGGCGGCGCTGGCCCCCTGGCTGGCGCAACAGCCGGCGAGCGTGGTGAATTGGGTGCACGCCAACAATTTTCAGGCTGAGCGTCAGCGTGTACTGGTCCTGCCAGGAGAGGGCGGCCAGATCGGCGGCGCGGTGCTGGGGCTTGGGCCCTTGCGCGCCATCGATGACCTCAATCTGTGGCACGCGGCGGGCCTCAGTGAGCGCCTGCCCGGGGAACCCTATCGCCTCGCCACCGAGTTGCGGCCGGCGGCGGCGACGCAGTTCGCCCTGGGGTGGCTGATCGGCAGCTACCGTCTGACGCGCTATCGCAGTGCGGGCCTGGCGCCGCGGGCGGCCTTGGTGGCCCCGCCGGGCGCGGATATTCCCTACGTGCGCGCCGCGGCGGAGGCGGCCACGCTGGCCCGCGACCTGATCAACACGCCCGCCAATGATCTGGGACCCGCGGAGCTGGCGCAGGCCGGCTTTGATCTGGCGGCGCGTTTCGGCGCCCGCTGCCGGGTGCTCTCGGGCGCCGAACTGGAGGCCCAGGGTTATCCGCTGATCCGCGCCGTGGGTGCCGGCAGCGCCCGTGAACCCTGCCTGCTCGACCTGCGCTGGGGTGCGACCACGGCGCCGCGGGTCACGCTGGTGGGCAAGGGCGTGTGCTTTGACAGCGGTGGCCTGGATCTGAAGCCCGGTGCGGCAATGCTGCTGATGAAGAAGGACATGGGGGGTGCGGCCTGTGCGCTGGCCCTGGCCAGCATGCTCATGAGCCAGAGCGCGCCGATCCAACTGCGGGTGCTGCTGCCCTGTGTGGAAAACAGTGTCGATGCACTGTCGTACCGCCCGGGGGATGTGCTGCGCTCGCGCAAGGGCCTGACGGTGGAGATCGGCAATACCGACGCCGAGGGACGCCTGATCCTGGCCGATGCGCTGGCCGAGGCCGACTCGGAGGCGCCGGATCTGCTGATTGATCTGGCGACGCTGACCGGGGCCGCCCGCACCGCATTGGGGCCGGAGCTGCCGGCGGCCTACAGCCCGGATGAGGTGCTGCTGGCCAGCGCCCAGGCCGCCGGGGAGCAGTGCTGCGATCCGCTGTGGCCGATGCCGCTGTGGACGGGCTACGATGACGAATTCAGCAGCCGCATTGCCGACATCGGCAATGTTTCAGCCGGCGCCTTCGCCGGCTCCATCATTGCGGCACTGTTCCTGAAGAGGTTTGTGACGACTTCCCGCGCCTGGCTGCACCTGGATCTGTATGCCTGGAATCCCAAGGAGCGGCCCGGCCGTCCGGTGGGCGCCGAGGCCCAGTGCGTGCGGGCGCTGTACAGCTTGATTCGGCAAAGATTCGGATAAGGAAATCATGGTCAGAAAATCCAAGGGCAAGCCTGCGGCCGCGCATGATCCGCGCCGTTATTCGCGTCTGGTCGTGGACGGCGCCAAGCAGGCCCCTTCGCGCGCCATGCTGCGTGCGGTGGGCTTCGGGGATGCGGACTTCGGCAAGCCTCAGGTGGGGATCGCATCCACCTGGGCCAATCTCACGCCTTGCAACATGCACATCGCCGAACTGGCACGGGCCGCGGCCGCGGGGGTGGATGCGGCGGGCGGCAAGAGTGTGCTGTTCAATACCATTACGGTGTCGGATGGCATTTCGATGGGCTCCCCGGGCATGCGCTACTCGCTGGTGTCGCGCGAGGTCATCGCCGATTCCATCGAAACCGTGGTCGGGGCTGAAGGCTTCGACGGCTTTGTCGCCGTCGGCGGCTGCGACAAGAACATGCCGGGTTGCGCCATGGCGATGGCGCGCATGAACCGGCCGGCGGCCTTCGTCTACGGCGGCACCATCCGCCCGGGTGCGCAGCGGCGCGACATCGTGTCGGTGTTCGAGGCCGTGGGTGCCCACGCCGCCGGCAAAATGACCGACGTTCAGTTACTGGAGGTGGAGCGCACCGCCATTCCCGGGCCGGGCAGCTGCGGCGGCATGTATACGGCCAACACCATGGCTTCGGCCATCGAGGCCCTGGGGCTGTCGCTGCCGGACAGTTCGGCGCAGGAGGCGGTGAGCGAGGCCAAGCGCCTGGATTGCGAGCGCGCCGGTGCGGCGGTGGTCGGGCTCATCAAGGCGGGTATACGGCCCCGCGATATACTGACGCGTAAGGCTTTTGAAAACGCCATCACCGTCAGTATTGCGCTGGGCGGTTCCACCAACGCCGTGCTGCATCTTCTGGCCATCGCCCATGAAGCTCGCGTCAAGCTGCGGCTGGAGGATTTCAGCCGCATCGGACGGCGGGTGCCGGTGCTGGCCGATGTCAGGCCCAGCGGCCGCTACCTGATGTCGGAGCTGATCGCCATCGGCGGGATCCAGCCGCTGCTGAAGATGCTGCTTGATGCGCAGCTGCTGCATGGGGACTGTCTGACCGTGACCGGCCGTACGCTGGCGCAGAACCTTGCCGCCACAGGTGTTTATCCGGCGGGTCAGGATGTGGTCCGCCCGCTATTGGATCCCATAAAGAAGGACAGCCATCTGGTTGTTTTAAAGGGGAACCTCGCGCCGGAGGGGGCGGTGGCCAAGATCACCGGCAAGGAAGGCCTGTCATTTCAGGGGCGCGCGCGCGTTTTCGACGGCGAAGAGCGGGCCACGGCCGCGATCCTGGATGGCAGTGTGCGGGCCGGCGATGTGGTGGTGATCCGCTACGAGGGCCCCAAGGGCGGGCCGGGCATGCGCGAGATGCTCAGTCCCACCGGTGCGCTGATGGGGCGCGGTCTGGGAGGCAGCGTGGCCCTGATCACCGACGGGCGTTTTTCCGGGGGCAGCCATGGATTCGTCGTTGGACATATAGCACCCGAAGCGGCCGTGGGCGGACCCATCGGGCTGCTGCGCACCGGGGATGTGATAACGATTGACGCTGTGAAACAAGCCATTGACGTGCAGTTGTCGGTGGCGGAGCTGCGCCGCCGGCGTGCCGCCTGGCGTGAGCGAAAACCCTATGCCACCAGCGGGGTACTCGCGAAATATGCTCATCTGGTCGGCAGCGCATCAGACGGTGCCGTGACCTGGACTGAACCGGGACGGCGCTGAGCGGCACGAATGCATAGATGTAGTTGTCAGTGCGCGTTGCGACAGTTACAGTTGAGTTATCAGCGACCGGTCGTTGATAAGTTTAGGAGTTCGACGTTCACATGGCTGCTGCAATGGGTGCAGGCAGGCCAGACGGCTTAAAACCTGAGGGGACTACGTTTCGGACCTGTGCCCGCCTGAACAACCAGGCCGGGGCACCAGAACAGAACCGGCCGGCAGTGCACGCACTGCCGGTTCGAAAATTTGGTCCGGGATGGGCTTGCGTGCGGCGCAAAACGTGTTTACGTTTCGATGCTTGCCCGTCTGTTGGATCGGTTAAGACATTACGATAACGAGTATGGCTGCCTACGCAAGACACGACACAGCGTTTTTTTCACAGCGCGCGATATTTTTCGTCGCTATCGTCATCCTCCACGTTGTCCTGATCTACCTGTTTGAGTCAGGTCTGGCCACCCGCATCATCCACGCCGCCGAGCCGCCGCTGGAAACCACCATCGCCCAGGACGTGCAGAAGCGCGATCTGCCGCCACCGCCGCCGCCGCCGAAGATGGAGCGTCCGCCGGTTGAGGTGCCGCCGCCGGATGTGGTGATCAATGTTCCGGTTGAGACCACTTCCACCGCCATCACCAACACGACCACCAAGCATGTCGAGGCGCCGCCGCCGCCGGTCCACCAGGCCGTCATCGTGCCGGCAGCCCTGGACATCAAGCATTCGCCCTCCCCGCAGGACTACTATCCGCCGACCTCCATACGCATGAACGAGGCGGGCACCGCCATCATCAAGTTGTGTGCGGCCGCCGATGGCAGCGTGGCGGGAACTCCGACACTGGAGAGAAGCTCGGGCTCTTCGCGCCTCGATGAGGCTGCGATCAAGTGGGGCGTCCACGTACGCATGAAACCAGAAACGTCGGATGGCAAGCCGATCGGGGGCTGTGTGCCCCTGAAAGTCACGTTCGTCCTGCAGTGATATAGCAACCGGTTCACCCGGAGCGCTCTAAAGCGGGCGTCCCGGCCGATCTCAGACGAGGAAACCATGGAAAACACCGCACCCGCAGCAGCACCAGCAGCAGCTCAAAACGCATACGGCGTAGGCGCCCTGATCAACAATCATGATCCGCTCTCGCACGTAGTGCTGGCTGTTCTACTCATAATGTCGTTCGGCTCTTGGTTCATCATCCTGACCAAGTTGTGGGACCAGGGAAAGTTGTCCCGCTCCTACAAGGCCGTGGAGAAGACCTTCTGGACCTCCCCGTCGCTCAAGGACGGCGTCGAGCGCCTGAAGAAAGGCGACCCGTACCGCTCCATCGTCGAGGAGGGTCTGCGCGCCGCGGCCCACCATGACGGCCGGCTCACGGACCGCATCGACCTGCACGAGTGGATCACCATGTCGCTGCAGCGCTCGGTGGCCAACGTGAACGGCAATCTGCAAAAGGGCCTGGGATTCCTGGCCACCGTCGGCTCCACCGCACCCTTCGTCGGTCTGTTCGGCACCGTCGTCGGCATCATCAAGGCACTGATCGCCATCGGCGTGTCCGGCCAGCCCAGCATCGATCGGGTCGCAGGTCCGGTCGGTGAGGCGCTGATCATGACCGCCTTCGGCCTCGTGGTCGCCGTGCCGGCCGTGCTCGGCTACAACTGGCTGGTCGGGCGCAACAAGGGTCTGCAGGAGAACCTGCGTAACTTCGCCGCGGATGTCCATGCCTACCTGGTGGGGGGTGCCCGCGTCGGTGGTGGTGCTGATGGCGGTCGTCCCGCTGCGCCCCCGGCTGCTGCCGCTGCCGTCGCTCGCAAGTAATCGCGATTCTTCGGAATCGCATTCGCATATCCGCCGGGGCGTGAGCCCCGGCCTTTTCGCGGCAGGTAACCCGAAATGTCAATGAACGTACAGTTGGATGGGGACGACCAGGCCCTCAACTCCACCATCAACACCACGCCGCTGGTCGATGTCATGCTGGTGCTGCTGATCATCTTTCTGATCACGGTGCCGGTCATCAACAAGACCATTCACGTGAATCTGCCGAACGCCGCCAACATCCCCACCCAGACCAAGCCCGAGAACATCGTCATCGCCGTGGATGCTGCCGGCAACATCTACTGGAACAATGCGCCCATGGGCAGTTCCCAGGAGCTGTTGGACCATATCAAGGAAAAGGCGGTGCTCAAGCCGCAGCCTGAAATCCATATCCGCGCGGACAAGGATGCGCTGTTCCAGTCCGTGGGCCGGGTGCTCTACGCCATCTCGCGCGGTGGCATCGTCAAGGTCGGGTTCATCACGCAGCCGGATGCGCTGTCGCTGGCCGAAAGTATCGCCCACCAGGACCGCGTGGAATAGCGGCCAGGAGATCAACCAACCATGTCAATGTCAGTAGGCGAAAACGACGGCGATGCGATTTGCGATATCAATACCACGCCGTTGATCGACGTGATGCTGGTGCTGCTGATCATGCTGATCCTCACCCTGCCGGTCATGAACCACGCCGTGAAGCTGGACATGCCCAATCCCAACGCGCAACCGCCGCCGCAACAGGTCCAGCCCGAAGTGCATGATCTGGAGATCTATTCGGACGGCACCATCGTGTGGGATGGCAACACCGTCCCGGACTTGCGTACATTGGAAAGCTACTTCCAGACCGAATCGGTCAAGGATCCGCAGCCGGAGATTCACCTGCGTCCCGATCGGCGTGCCAAGTATGACGTGGTGGCGAAGGTGCTGGCGGCCGCGCAGCGCAATCACATGAAGCGCATTGGCTTTACGAACATAGCTGAGTTCAGTCAGTAATTCATTGGGTTATAGAGTAAACATGAACAAAGTAGCGAAGTTTGCCGTGGCGGGCGCCATGGCGATGGTGCTGGGAAATTCGATAGCGGCTTTTGCGGATGATGCGGCCCCCCCGCCGGCGACGCCTAAGCCAGGGGTCAGTGCCGCGGCAGGCAAGGATCTGCAGGCGGCCCAGAAGGCTCTCGCGGACAAGAACTACGACGTCGCTCTTGCGGCCCTGGACAAGGTCAAGGCCAACCCCAAGAAGAACGAGTACGACGAATTTGCGATGAACCAGTTCTACTACAACGCCTACGTTGCTCAGCACAAGCTGCAGGAAGCCGAGCAGCCGCTGGAGGCGTGGCTGAACTCCAAGTACATCACCCCCGACCTGCAGAAGAAGCTGGTCGTGGCGGCGGCGTACCTCAACTACCAGCTGATGAACTACGACAAGGCCCTTGAGTTCGGCAATCGCGCGGTGAAGGAGGGGTACGCCCCGGCGCAGCTGCAGCAGGCGATGGCCCAGGCCTACTACCTGAAGAATGATTACCGGGGCACCGACCGCTTTGTGCGCGCCATGGTCGATGACCAGGTGAAGGCCGGCTCGGCGCCCACCGAGGATATGTTGAAGCTGGGGCTCAGTTCCGCGGTGAAGCTGAATGATGACAACGGTGAGTCACGCTGGCTCGAATTGCTGGTGACCTATCACCCCACGCCCGACTACTGGCAGAACCTGCTCGATTCGGTGTACCGCACCAACAG
>Ga0210385_10000537_pt1 | contig 26383 bp, 17 predicted proteins | sample IncBWH26OmetaG_FD_160107 | JGI IMG/M metagenome (GOLD analysis project Ga0210385, IMG submission 160107) | Forest soil microbial communities from Barre Woods Harvard Forest LTER site, Petersham, Massachusetts, United States - Inc-BW-H-26-O ...
ACCATAATGCGCTCGCAGAGCCGGATTATCAGAAAATGCTGATTGAAACCGGGTTTGTTCCAGATTTGGATTCCTCGCCTGCGAAGTTTCAGCGGCTTATCGAGGATGAAATCATCAAATGGACGCCCATCGTAAGGGCGCTCGACATCAAAATCGATTGAATTAAACCGGGCCGTCCTGCCCGCAGTCGAGCTGCTTGTTAACGGCTTGAAAGGTCGGTGAGACAGGGGAGTGGGCCGTCCCCCGATAGCTAGCTTTAGATGAATGCCAGTTTTTGGCAGTTAGCAGACATCGACCGGCGGTCGATCAGCGTCCCTAACGGGCATATACGGACATCGACAGCAAAGAACTGCGCATAACTGTGAGTTCGAATCTCACTGGAGAATTCGAACAAGCATTGATTAATCGACCGATTATTGCGATTTTCTATGGACTTAGGACGAGAGAGAGTTAGTTTGCATTCTCACTCCCTCCGCCAGCGTCTTTCCACCGCGGTCTGCCGTCCGTGTGGCCATCGGCGCCAAGGTCTGGGCCTGCGCCTGCGCTTGGCGACGCATCGGACGCGCCGCCGGTTAGCCCCGTCACCGCGTGCATATCTCAAGCTTAGCGCATGTGCAGGACGTCGCGCTGCGCCTAAACTGAGCAGCGCTCGCGCGGCGGATTTTCCGTCATTGCAATGCGAATTTCGTCGCCGCTGCGAAACAAAAAGAGGGCGTCCTCGTTCTCATCGAGAACAATTCAAATGGGAGAGCGCCCCGATGTGTGACTATAGCCTTTCGAATGTCAGATCGCGACCGGCTCAGGTTGGCGACAAGCTGACCACGCGCGACTTTGGTACGGGGACACGGGGATTCGGCGCAATGCAGGACGCGAGCTTGGCGGTCTGCATTCTACCCGGAACGGAGTTGTCCTTTGCCGGCGAGGTCCGGTGCATCGCGACCGGCCTGCTGCCCTGGCGGGACAAAGTGATCAATCACCAGACAGCGATCTTCCGCCAGGTCAACAAAGCAAGACTGGCCGCCCATCACGATGCGCTCGAATTTCCCGACGGCCGGGTGGTATTGCTGACGCTGCTGCGGGAAGGACAAGAGGCGACGGTCCTGCAGTTGCCGGTCCAGCCGAAGACGGCGGAAGGGGCGGCAAGCCGGCAACGCACGGCTTACGCCGGCTGATTGCCCGAGGCGGCGATGGCAAGGCTCTCCCGAGCGGCCCCTGCGGCACGGGCTGCTCGGGATGTTTCTGAGCGCCTGTGTAAGAAATTTTCTACCTAATCACGTTTTTTGCGGAACCTTCGTCTTTTGACCGCGTTCGGGGTCATGGCAGAGAAGGTGAGCCCGCGTGAGGGGGAATCCACGTCGGCATAGGAACTTACGGCGGCAGCGGCGGGGTTGCGCCCCGCCCCGCTTGGCGCGCCCGGGAATAATCCGTCCGATGACGGCGGGTTCCCCGTGGGCGGCATCTGTCGCGTCCTGGCCCGGTTCCGCCGATCCGACCTCCCCGCAGCCGCCCCAACCTTGCCGCAACGACCGCTCTTAGCGGGCCTCGGAGACTTTCATGCAGACGCCTACCGAAGTGCTGGATCCCGCCGCCCCCGCCGCCCCCGCCGCCGCCAACGGCTCATCGGCTCCTCAAGCGATCCCTCATTCCGCCGAGAACGGCCTCGACGGCGACGCCCGCGGGTTGGCGGAATTGCTGCACGCGCTGCAGGCGATGCGGGTCGGCGATTTCTCGGTGCGCATGGCCGGCGACCGCATCGGCATCATGGGCAAGATCGCCGATACCTTTAATGAGATCGTCGCCACCAACCAGCGCATGGCCAAGCAGGTCGAGCGGGTCGGCCAGGTCGTCGGCCGCGAGGGCAAGACCCGGCAGCGCATCAGCCTTGGCTTGTCGGACGGCGCCTGGGGCGAGATGGAAGCTTCGGTCAATTCGCTGATCGACGATCTGCTCTGGCCGACCACGGAAGTCACCCGCGCCATCGCCGCCGTCGCCCAGGGCGACCTGCTGCGCACGGTGAGCCTCGACGTCGACGGCCGGCCGCTGAAAGGCGAGTTCCTGCGCTCCGCCGAGATCGTCAACACGATGATCAAGCAGCTCAACGTGTTCACCTCGGAGGTGACCCGCGTCGCCCGCGAGGTCGGCACCGAGGGCAAGCTTGGCGGCCAGGCGCAAGTCGGCGGCGTGACCGGCGTGTGGAAGGACCTCACCGAGAGCGTCAACTCGATGGCCTCGAACCTCACCGCGCAAGTGCGCAACATCGCCGAGGTGACGATCGCGGTGGCCAACGGCGACTTGTCGAAGAAGATTACGGTCGACGTGCGCGGCGAAATTCTCCAGCTCAAGGAAGCCATCAATACAATGGTGGATCAGCTGCGCTCGTTCGCCTCGGAAGTGACGCGCGTGGCGCGCGAGGTCGGCACCGACGGCAAGCTCGGCGGCCAGGCCATCGTGCCTGGCGTCGCCGGCACCTGGAAGGATTTGACCGACTCGGTGAACGCCATGTGCGGCAACCTCACCGACCAGGTCCGCAACATCGCGCACGTGACCACGGCCGTGGCGCGCGGCGACCTGTCGCGCAAGATCACGGTCGATGTGCGCGGCGAAATTCTCGAGCTCAAAGACACCATCAACACCATGGTGGACCAGCTCAACGGCTTTGCTTCGGAAGTGACGCGCGTCGCCCGCGAAGTCGGCACCGAAGGCAAGCTCGGCGGCCAGGCGCAAGTGCCGGGCGTCGCCGGCACCTGGAAGGACTTGACCGACAGCGTCAACTTCATGGCCGGCAACCTGACGGCGCAAGTGCGCAACATCGCCGACGTCGCGACCGCAATCGCCGGCGGCGACCTGTCGAAGAAGATCACGGTGAACGTCTCGGGCGAGATCCTGCAGCTCAAAGAGACCATCAACACGATGGTCGATCAGCTCAACGCCTTCGCCGGCGAAGTCACCCGCGTGGCGCGTGAGGTCGGCACCGACGGCCGGCTCGGCGGCCAGGCCAACGTGCTCGGCGTCGCCGGCACCTGGAAGGACTTGACCGACTCGGTCAACTCGATGGCGTCGAACTTGACCGGCCAGGTGCGCAACATCGCCGAGGTCGCGACCGCGATCGCCGGCGGCGATCTGTCGCGCAAGATCACCGTCGACGTGCGCGGCGAAATTCTGGAGCTCAAGGACACCATCAACACCATGGTGGACCAGCTCAATGCCTTTGCCGGCGAAGTGACGCGCGTGGCGCGCGAGGTCGGCACCGAAGGCAAGCTCGGCGGCCAAGCGATGGTGCGCGGCGTCGCCGGCACCTGGAAGGATTTGACCGACAGCGTGAACTCGATGGCGTCGAATCTGACCGGACAGGTCCGCAACATCGCCGAGGTCGCCACCGCCGTGGCGCGCGGCGACCTGTCGCGCAAGATCACGGTCGACGTGCGCGGCGAAATTCTGGAGCTCAAAGACACGCTCAACACCATGGTGGACCAGCTCAACGCCTTCGCCGCCGAGGTGACGCGCGTTGCCCGCGAGGTCGGCACCGACGGCAAGCTCGGCGGCCAAGCCCAGGTGCCCGGCGTTGCCGGTACCTGGAAGGACTTGACCGACAGCGTCAACTCGATGGCGGGCAACCTGACGGCCCAGGTCCGCAACATCGTCGAGGTAACGATTGCGGTCGCCAACGGCGACTTGTCGAAGAAGATCACGGTCGACGTGCGCGGCGAAATTCTGCAGTTGAAGGAAACGCTGAACACGATGGTGGACCAGCTCAACCGCTTCGCCGGCGAGGTGACGCGCGTTGCCCGCGAGGTCGGCACCGAAGGTCGCCTCGGCGGCCAGGCCAACGTGCCGGGCGTCGCCGGCACCTGGAAGGACTTGACCGACTCGGTCAACTCGATGGCCGGTAACTTGACGGCACAAGTGCGCAACATCGCCGAGGTGACCACCGCCGTGGCGCGCGGCGACCTGTCGCGCAAAATCACGGTGGACGTGAAGGGCGAAATTCTGGAGCTGAAGAACACAATCAATACGATGGCTGATCAGCTCAATGCGTTCGCTTCCGAAGTTACGCGCGTCGCCCGCGAGGTCGGCACCGAAGGCAAGCTCGGCGGCCAAGCGCAAGTGCCGGGCGTTGCCGGCACCTGGAAGGATTTGACTGACAACGTCAACTTCATGGCGTCGAACTTGACCGCGCAAGTGCGCAACATCGCCGAGGTGGCAACGGCCATCGCCGGCGGCGATCTGTCGAAGAAGATCACCGTCGACGTGCGCGGCGAGATGCTGCTGCTCAAGGACACGCTCAACACCATGGTCGAGCAGCTGCGCTCGTTCGCCGCCGAGGTGACGCGCGTGGCGCGCGAAGTCGGCGCCGACGGCCGGCTCGGCGGCCAGGCCGTGGTGCCCGGCGTCGCCGGCACCTGGAAGGACTTGACCGACAACGTCAACCTGCTGGCGGCGAACCTGACCACGCAGGTCCGCAACATTGCCGAGGTGACAACGGCCGTGGCGCGTGGCGACCTGTCGCGCAAAATTACGGTGGACGTGAAGGGTGAAATTCTCGAGCTGAAAAACACCATCAATACGATGGTGGACCAGCTCAACGGTTTTGCCTCCGAAGTCACCCGCGTCGCCCGCGAAGTCGGCACCGAAGGCCTGCTCGGTGGCCAGGCGCAAGTGCCCGGCGTCGCCGGCACCTGGAAGGACTTGACCGATACCGTCAACGTCATGGCCGCCAACCTGACCGAGCAGGTGCGCGGCATCGTCAAAGTGGTGACCGCGGTCGCCAACGGCGATCTCAAGCAAAACCTCGCGGTGAAGTCGAAAGGCGAGGTGGCGGCTTTGGCCGAGACCATCAACAACATGACGGACACGCTGGCGACCTTCGCCGACCAGGTGACGACGGTGGCGCGCGAGGTCGGCGTCGAAGGCCGCCTCGGCGGCCAGGCCAACGTGCCCGGCGCCGCCGGCACCTGGAAGGATTTGACCGGCAACGTCAATCTGCTCGCGGCGAACCTGACCACGCAGGTGCGCGCCATCGCCGAGGTGGCCACCGCAGTGACCAAGGGCGACCTGACGCGCTCGATTCAAGTGGACGCGCGCGGCGAAGTGGCCGAGCTCAAAGACAATATCAATACGATGATCGATAACTTGCGGCTCACCACCGACCGCAATACCGAGCAGGATTGGCTGAAGACCAACCTCGCCAAATTCACCAACATGCTGCAAGGCCAGCGCGACCTCACGACGGTCGGCCGGCTATTGTTGTCGGAATTGACGCCGCTGGTGAACGCCCACCAAGGCGTCATCTATCAGATGGGCAGCGAGGAAGCGCACGGCCTCGCGCTACTGTCGGCCTACGCCGACGATGGCGCCAACGGCCACCCGCACAACTTAAGTCTCGGCGAAGGCCTCATCGGCCAATGCGCGGTGGATAAGCGGCGCATGCTGATCACCGAAATGCCGGAGAACACCGTGCCGATCTCTTCGGCGCTGTTCAAGGTGACGCCGCGCAACAACATCGTGCTGCCGGTGCTGTTCGAGAGCCAGGTCAAGGCGGTGATCGAGCTTGCTTCGATCCACGAATTCACCACCTTGCAGACGACATTCCTGGAACAGCTGACCACTTCGATCGGCATCGTGCTCAATTCGATCGAGGCGACGATGCAGACCGAAGGCCTGCTCAAGCAATCGCAACAGCTTGCCGGCGAATTGCAGGCGCAGCAGCGCGAATTGCAGCAAACCAACGAACAGCTCGAGCAGAAGGCGCAGCAGCTCGCCGAGCGCAACGTCGAAGTCGAGCGCAAGAACCAGGAAATCGAGCAGGCCCGCCGCGCGCTGGAAGAGAAGGCGACGGAGCTGGCGCTGACCTCGAAGTACAAGTCGGAATTCTTGGCCAACATGTCCCACGAATTGCGCACACCGCTCAATTCGATCCTGATCCTTGGCCAGCAGCTCACCGACAATCCGGAGGGCAATTTGAGCATCAAGCAGGTCGAGTTCGCCCGCACCATTCACGGCGCTGGCACCGACCTGCTCAATCTGATCAGCGATATCTTGGACCTTTCCAAGATCGAGTCCGGCACGGTGACGGTCGATGCCCAGGAGGTGTTCTTCTCGAACCTCGTCGACATGGTGGCGCGGCCGTTCCGCCACGAGGCGGACACGCGGCAGCTGTCGTTCGAGGTGCACGTCGATCCCAATCTCGGCCGCAGCATCACCACCGACACTAAGCGGCTGCAGCAGGTGCTCAAGAACCTGTTGTCGAATGCGTTCAAATTCACCGCCCAGGGCGGCGTCCGCCTCAATGTGTCGGCAGCTCTTGGCGGCTGGGGCGCCGAGCACCCGGTGCTCAGTCAGGCGCCGGCGGTGGTGGCGTTCGAGGTGACCGATACCGGCATCGGCATTCCGCTGGAAAAGCAGAAGATCATCTTCGAGGCGTTCCAGCAGGCCGACGCTTCGACCAGCCGCAAATATGGCGGCACCGGCCTTGGGCTGGCCATCAGCCGCGAACTGGCGAGCCTCTTAGGCGGCGAAATTCATCTGCGCTCTACGCCGAATTCCGGATCGACGTTCACGCTCTACCTGCCGGTCAAATATGTCGGCCCGACCGCGGCCGTGCACGCCGCGATGGCGGCGGCGGCGCCCGCGGCGCACCTCGCCGGGCCGCATCTTGCGCCGGAACGGACCAGCGAGCCGATCCCGGACGATCGCATGGAGATCCAGCCGGGCGACGCCATCCTCCTCATCGTCGAGGACGACCCGCACTACGCCCGCATCCTGGTCGACCTGGCGCGCGACAAAGGCTTCAAGGCGCTCTTGGCGATGCGCGGCGACGACGCGCTCAATCTCGCCAAGCAGTATCAGCCGACCGCGGTGTCGCTCGACGTGTTCCTGCCCGACATGCTGGGCTGGAACGTGCTCAGCCAGCTCAAGCAGAACTCGCTCACCCGCCACATCCCGGTGCAGATCGTCACCTTGGACGAAGACCGCCAGCACGGCCTTGCCCGCGGTGCCTTCTCGTTCGTGACCAAGCCGACGACGCGGGACGGCATTGCCGACGCGCTGTCGCGGATCAAGGAGTTCTCGGCGCCGCGCCGCAAGCGGCTCCTGGTCGTTGAGGACAACAAGGCCGAGCAGATGAGCATCCACGAGTTGCTCGGCCACGACGACATCGAGATCGTCAATGCCGGCACCGGCGACGAGGCGCTGGCGACGTTGCGCAACCGGCCGTGCGATTGCGTGGTGCTCGATCTGCGGCTGCCCGATATGTCGGGCTTCGAAGTCTTGGAGCGCATGCGCGCCGATGATGCGCTCGCCGACGTGCCGGTCGTGGTGTTCACCGGCCGCGAGTTGTCGGCCGAGGAGGATGCGCAGCTCCACACCATGGCGCGCAGCATCGTGGTCAAGGGCGTGGAATCGCCCGAGCGTCTGCTCAATGAGACGGCGCTGTTCCTGCATCGCGTCATCACCGACCTGCCGGCCGAGAAGCAGCAGATGCTGGAACGGCTCAACTCTTCCGACGAAGACCTCGTCGGCCGCACGGTGCTTTTGGTGGACGACGACGCGCGCAACATCTTCGCGCTGTCGAGCGTCTTGGAGCGGCGCGGCATGAACGTGCTTACCGCCACCACCGGCAACGAGGCGATCGAGCTGATCGAAAAGACGCCGTCGCTCGCCATCGTGCTGATGGACATCATGATGCCGGAAATGGACGGCTATCAGACCATGGAGAAAATCCGCCAGAACCGCGAATATCGCCGGCTGCCGATCATTGCGCTCACCGCCAAGGCGATGAAGGGCGACCGCGAGAAATGCCTGGAGGCCGGCGCGTCGGATTATCTCGCCAAGCCCGTCAACACCGAACAGCTCTTGTCCGCGCTGCGGATGTGGCTGCACCGCTAAGGCCGCATCATGAACGAGAAAGTCAACGTCCTCCTGGTCGACGATCAGCCCGACAAGCTGCTCGCCTATGAGGTCATTCTTCACGAGCTGCACGAGAACCTGGTCAAGACCTCGTCGGCGCGCGAGGCTTTGCAATTCCTGCTCAAGAACGACGTCGCTGTCGTTCTCATCGACGTCTGCATGCCGGAACTCGACGGCTTTCAGCTCGCCGCCATGCTGCGCGAACATCCCCGCTTTAGCGAAACGGCGATCATCTTCATTTCGGCGATTCACCTGACCGACGTCGACCGGCTGCGCGGTTACGCCATGGGCGCGGTGGATTACGTTCCGGTGCCGGTCATTCCCGATGTGCTGCGCGCCAAGGTGAAGGTCTTCGTCGAGCTTTACCGCAAGACGCGCGAGCTCGAGCAATTGAACCTGAAGCTCGAGGGCCATGTCGCCGAGCGCACGGCGGAGCTTGAAGCCTCGAACGCGCGGCTCGTGCAAAGCGAGCAGGGCCGCAGCCTGGCGCTGGTAGCGGGTCAGATGGGCTCGTGGGAATGGGACATCGCGGCCAATCAGGGAACCTGGGACGAGGGTCAATACCGCATCTTCGGCGTCGAGCCGGGTAGCTTTCAGATTTCGACGGATAACGTCCGTAACCTGCTGCATCCCGACGACTGGGAGCCGCTGCGGCAGGTGGTCCTGCGCATGGCCAAAGGCGAACGCACGCAGCAGGTCGAATTCCGCGTGCGCCGTCCCAATGGCGAGCTGCGCTGGTGCACCGGCACAGCCGCGGCGAGCGTCGACGGGGCCGGCAACGTAGCGCGGATCAGCGGCGTCACCATCGACGTCACCGAGCGCAAGGAGGCCGAGGAGCGGCAAGTGCTGCTGGCGCGCGAGGTCGATCACCGTGCCCGCAATGCGCTCGCCATTATCCAGTCGATCATCCGATTGACGCGCGCCAAAACCGTCGACGATTACGTCGCGACGGTGGAGGGCCGCATCAAGGCCTTGGCGCTCGCGCACACGTTACTGTCCGACTCGCGCTGGCACGGCGCCGATCTCGGCACGCTGGTGGCCGAGGAATTCGCGCCCTACCGAAGCGGCAACAAGGTCGAGCTCAAGGGACCGAACGTCTCATTGTCGCCCGCCACGGCGCAGGGCATTGCGCTGGCGCTGCACGAACTGGCCACCAATGCGGCCAAGCACGGCGCGCTGTCTTCGCTCAAGGGCAGGGTCGGCCTGACCTGGCAATTGCAGTCCGACATATTGACGCTGCATTGGGTGGAGAGCGGCGGGCCGCCGATCAAGACGCCGTCGGCGCGCAGCTTCGGTTTGAAAGTCATCAAGGCCAGCATCGAGCAACAGCTCGGCGGCCAGGCGACGTTCGACTGGAATCCGAGAGGGCTGCGTTGCGACCTGGCGATTGCGTTGCGGGAAGCCAAAGAATCCCGGGAGCAGGATGGCGCCCATCACGCCAATGGCGGTGGTAACGGCGCCGCTATTCCATTGCAGAGGATCGATAAGCCGCGCGTGCTCGTGGTCGAGGACGAGGCGCTGGTCGGCATCATGATCCAGGAATGCCTCACCGAGCTCGGTTTCCAGATCGTCGGCCCGGTTTGCACCGCGTCCGACGCATTGCAGGCTGCCAAGGACGGCGCCTTCGATGCCGCGATCCTCGACATCAATCTCGGCGACGGCATGGTCTACCAGGTGGCCGAAATCCTGTCGCGACGCCATGTGCCGTTTGTCTTTGTCACCGGCTACGACGCCGACAGCGTCGATAGCCGCTTTCGGCACATCCCGGTCCTGCAGAAACCGGTCGAACGGGAAATGCTGCAGAAATTGTTTGCGCAAGGGGCGGACCGCCCCATGGCTGGTCTGGCGCGCGACGACAATCGCGTCCGGGCCTAGGTCTGTGTGAACCTTCGGCCGCTTACTGCAGCACGCGCACGACCGGCGTGATCGACAGGTCGGCGGCGGCGGTCTGGATGGCGATGAGCTGCGCCAACAGGCTGAAAATCCGCTTGGTGGTCGCGGCCTGCTCGGGCACGCAGTAGTCGCCGTCTTCGAACCAGGTGTGCACGAAGCATTCGCCGCCCAAGTTCTGCATCACCGTCATAAGCTTCGGGTCGTCATGTACGGTCTCCAGCACCGGCGGCTCGGCCGCGTAGGGGCGATTCGGTGGAATATAGGCGTAGCGCGACGGCGTGAGGTGCTCGCGCTGCATTTTCATCAGCGTGCCGAGGAATACGAAAACGCCGTAAGCCGAGCGCGGCGTGATGCTGATGCTGATCGGGCTGCCGCTCAGGGCGTTCTTGGTGTTGGTGTTGAAAGTGAGCGGCAATATGTCCGGCTGCGCCGTCTCTTTGAACTTTTCCGGCGTCCAGGTCTCGGATCCGCACGTCATATTCGAATTGAAGAGCGCCGTGCGTTGGACGTCCAAGTTGCTTTCGGCCTCCCTCACCAAGTCCGGCGTAACCGAGGCGGCCGCCTGCTGAGCCAGAATCGGATTAAAGCAAAAGCGTGCGTACGAGGTGCCCTTGGTGGACGATCCGCTTGAGCCGTGGTCGCTGCCGCCGCTGCTGCTCTTTGGCCCGGAGCTTGAGCCGCTGGACTGCTCGGTTTTCTCTTCGACGGTCAGGCCGGTATAGGCCGCGTTGTGAACCCAATCGATGAAGCAACGATGCTTCTTGTCCAATTGCGAGCAGCCGTAATCATCGGGCGGATTGTAGTGGTAGCCGAGCGGAGCGGCGTTGGGCAGTATCAGCGTGAATGAATCCGTGAATAGCCAGAACAACAATTCGCGCGAATAGCCCTGGCGGATGAAATAATTCAAGGTCTGCAAGTCGATCGGCTTGAGGAAGCCCTGATAGAAGGCGCTGGTTTCCTGCGTCGACACGTTGAAATTCGTGCTGACAGCGGTAGTGTTGCCGGCGGTGGTGTTGCCTAAAACGACGTCGCGATCCACGGTCGTCGGCAAGGCGGGGAATCGCGGACCAAGCAGGAAGCTCGGCAGCGCCAGCGACGTCGTATTGGTGAGCGACGGCGTGACGTTGGCGACGGTGACGAAGCTCAACGGATAGTCGTGGCTGGCGCGTACGAGATTGAGGAAGATCGATTCGTTGCGCGCCTTCGCCAGGCTGCGGCTCACCGTGTCGTATCGGTTGTCGACCGGATCGACGACCGCGCAAGCGCCGAGCGCGCCGGCAAGGCACGTCCCGACAAGCAACACACGCCACAACATTGTCGACTCCCAACTTATCTTAGCCGTTCCGGTTCTTCGACATTCTGCTCATGCGAACGAGTGCCTCGAAAACCTGCCTAGAATTTGTAGTTCAAGCCGGCGCGCATGACCGCGAAATAGACCGGCGAGAAACCTGCGGCGATGGATGCCGGTGTCGTTGCGCCGTTAACCGCCGTGGCGGTTGCCGTCACCGTCGGCGAGCTCAAGTGCACATAGAGCAGCTCGGTCCGGAATATCAGGTTGCTCGTGATCGCATATTCGGCGCCGGCGCCGCCGCTCCATCCGAACAAGGTTTGCGATGCCGAGCCGGCGAAACAAGCCGCGCCGATGGTGCAGGCGTATGAGAAGCCGCCCGCGGTCAGTCCGTTGGTGGCGACGGCAGGCACGCGGAGATTTTCGTGCACTTGACCGAAGGCGAAGCCGCCGGTGCCGTAGAGCAGGAGCGGCGGCGTGAGCACGACACCGGCCCGCGCTCGAAGAGTCCCGAACGATTCGACGGTCTGGCTCGCCACCATGTTGGTTGCGCCGACAGCGCCGAGCCGGAACGACGAATTCACCGAGCCATTGAGATTGGACCACTGGTAATCGGCTTCCGCGCCGATCAGCCAATGCGAATTGACTTGCCAGTTGAAGCCGAGCTGGCCGCCGGCAACGGGGCCGTCGCGGTGAAAATCCACAGAATTGATGCACTGGCCCTTCGGCGCGCCGCCGCCACCGCAGGTGCCGGCGAACGACGCCGGATCATTGGCCATGAACTGGACGGATGAATTACCCCAGGCGAATCCGCCGTTGATGCCGACGTAAAAGCCGGTCCAGGCGAGATACGGCACTCTGGCGGTGATGTATTGCGATGGCGGGACCGCCATTTCCTCGGCCATCGCGCCGGCCATGCCGAACGCAAGCAAAGCAGCGATACACGCGATACTCTTTTTCACGGACGCCCCGCCGATACAACGAGGAACTTATGTATCGGATACGCAGAACCGGATAACCGGATTTACGCAGCCCACCCAAGACGAGCGTAGCATGGGCGGTGCGCCGGAAAAGATGTCCGGTCACAGAATCCAAAATTCTGTGATAACTTTGCCACGCCGGCGGACGTGGTAACCGGGCGCCGCGTCGGGACGCTCCCTCCGCCGCGGCCGCGCCGCGACCAGACAAGCCGAGACTGCCCGGCGGAATCGCCAAGGGCGCGGCAGCGTCAACCGGTCAGGTGCTCCATTTTGACTTGTTTCTCGGCCGCCATACGACCGATCTTGTAGAGCTCATGGACGGCGGCGGGATCGTCCATGCCGCGCAGGCGGGCAAGCGCATCGTCGCTCACGCTGTAGTTGAGCTCGCGCGCCAACCAGTCCTTTTCCAGCCGCACGTCGTAGCGCAGAAAGCGAAACATCTTGCCGCCCGGCGGCAGTTCCGAGGCCAGCGTGCCGACTTCGGAGTTGATCGGCCAAGGCGCCGGGCATTCGCCCATCCATTGCATCAGCGCCAGCACCAGCATCTCGGCGTCGGTCATCAGCGAAAGGAGCGCGTGGAAGGCGAGCTTGGTGAAGCGGGCAAAGCCCAGGCTTTTGTAGGACAGCCGCGGCCGATAAGTGCCGGTGCCGACCGAGATGATGGTGAGGCGATCCGGCCCGGTCGGCCATTTGATGTTGAAGGGGCCCAACGTCGCCATCTGGAACAGCGCCAGCGACGGGTTGTTGTGCGGCGTCACCCCGCCATCGACAAACAGGCCATAAGTGCTGGTATCGATGTTGGCATGCGGGCCAATGCCGAGGCCCCGCAACAGTGCCTGCACGACGCGCGCCGGCCACGGCACGTTGAGCGGCTTGGCCACGGCATCGGGCAGCAAGGGCTCGTTCCGGCTGATCGGCAATAGCTCCGGATCGAAAAAATGCGGGGCAGCCGTGCTGGCGCGCACCAGGTTGACCAGCGGGTAGTCCTTGTTGCCGATATCGCCGGTCTTGCTCTCCCAATACGGCGCGCGCGGATTGTTCGAGATGATCCAGGGGCTGCCGGTATCCATGCGCTTGGTGATGATGCAATAGCCGGTGATCAGGTCGGTGCTTTGCAGCACGCGGTCGCCGACCACGGCCTCGATCTGCTGGCGCAAGCCGCGGGCGTCGAACTTCGCCTGAAGCAACGGAATGCGCCAGCGCTGGCGCTTGAAGGCAAACGGCGCCAGCTTGAGATAGAAGTCCTTCACTTGCGCCGTACGATGTCCGAGCGCCAGCGCGCCGGCGATGACCGCGCCGGTTGAAGTTCCGCCGACGAGGTCGAAGTAATCGCCCAGTCGAATGTCTTTGCCCTCACGCTCGCCGAGCAACGCTTCGATGCGCTCGAGAAAAGCCACCGTCAGCGCGCCGCGGACCCCGCCGCCGTCGAGCGCCAATAGCCGCTTGGGGCCGGGACCGAACAGATGGCGGTCGCGGGAATTCTCGAAAGAGGCGGTGCTGGCGTCATTCATGCGTGCTCTGCCTGGTCGTGGAGATCGTCGCTCGGATCACTGCATTGGCGAAGTGAGAATGTCTTCGATCGCCGGCGCTACGGTTGCCACGTCCGCCGGACGAAACGCGTTTGTCAAAGCCGCTTTCGCGCCGGCCGATGGCGCGGCTGTGCTTGAGCGCGATATTCGTATGGCATTGGGATGGATGGGCTCGATCCACACCACGACGATGCCATCGGCGATGGCGCGCTCGACGATCTGCGCGGTGCCGCCGATGCCGGCCGCCACTTCGCCGTCCCAGATCGCGATCAGCACGTCGATATTCGCCAGCATGAAGAGGCCGGCCGCCTCGTAGGCGCGCGGGCGTTGATCGGCAGCGCCGTCAAGCTCGAATACGTCGCAGGCGCGGGCGAGCAGCTGTTCGAATTCGCGGCGCGACGTCTGCGTCTCGAAGTCGCGCGCATATTCGGCTCTGTTGAACGGCAGGACGGCTTGCAAGGCAAAGCCGGCGGTGAGCCCCGCTTCGGCGACGATGCGATCCGACCCTTCCGCGAGCGAGGAGACGATGACGAGTGCGCGCGCGGCGTTCGCCTTGCGTGCCGTATCGGCGATTGCCGCCAGGATGCGGTCGATATGCGCCCGCAACGGCGCTTCGGACTCTTCCGGCAATTTCGGCGGCACCCGGTGGCCGCTGACGCCGATGCGCAGGCCGGTCGAGGACGGTATCGGGTGGCGGGCAGGGCTCACGGCAGTCGATGATCCAAGTGTGATGACCGAAGTGCGACGGCTGGCCCTCATTCGGGCCCACCCAAGCATAGCGCAGAATTTCCTCCGGGGGAGCGGCTATAGCGGCTGCTGCGACGTCGTCCGCGGCCGTGCCAGCAGGCCGAGCTCGCGCAGACCCAGCGCCAGCGTGGCGAGCAGGAACGGAATCACGAAATAGACAACGCGAAACGTCAGCAGCGCCGCGAGCAGGTCCTCTTTGGGAAATTGCGGCAGTCCGATGAGCAGCGCCGCCTCGATGACGCCGAGGCTTCCCGGCACATGGCTGACAGTGCCGAGCAGCGTCGCCGTGACGAAGATGACCAGCACCGGCCCGAAATCGACCGCGGGGTTTTGCGGCAGCAGGGTGTACATCGCGAGCGTCACCAGGCACAGATCCATGGCGCCGATGCCGGTCTGGACCAGGGTGAGGCGCACACTGGGCAGCATGAGTTTCCAGTTGGCGAAACCGACGGTGCGCGGCCGCGGCGCGAGCCAGATGAGGTAGCAGGCGATGCCGAGCAAGGCCGTTAGCCCGATGATCCGGTTGATCCAAGGCGGCAGGTGGTCGACGACGCCCGCCGCTTCCGGCGCATAGGTTATGGCGCCGCCGAGCACGACGGCATTGCCGAGCCAGAACGTCATGCCGGTGACGAAGGCGATCTTGGCGATATCGAGAACATTCAAGCCCCAAGCCGAATAAACGCGCAGCCGCACCACGGCGCCGGTCAAGGTCGCCGCACCAAGCGAATGCCCGATCGTGTAGCTCGTGAAACTTGCAAGTGCCGCGACGTGAAAGGGAACCGTCCGGCGGCCGATGATGTGCAGGGCAAACACATCGTAAAAGGTCAGCGTGATGTAGCCTAGGACGACGAACACGGCGGCGATCGCGATATCGCGGATCGGCTGTGCGGTGAACGCGGCGACCACTTTGCCGACGTCGATGTCGCGCAGCAAGCGCCAGAGCGCGACGGTGACACAGGCGACGATCAGCAGGCTGAGCGCGACACCGAGCCAACGACGGCCGAGTTTTTGAACGACCGTCCGCGCGGTGCTGCTCGTCACGTTCGGTATCGGCCTGCCAATAGGCGAACGGTTCCGGCCGACATCCCGGTCAGACGATTCGCGCCGCCAACTTTTCATTTGTTTGTAACAACAATGTAACGCGCCGGGCGGACAAACGGTCGCGCTCAAGTCGCAGCCGTCACACTGCTGAGACATGAAATGGCAATTGTCGCCGCACGCGATTCGACAACATGGGTTCCCGGCGGAGAGCAACCTGATGCGCGTCCTCGTCGCAACGGACGCTTGGCGTCCCCAGGTCAACGGCGTGGTGCGGACGCTCAATTCGCTGGCGCGCGCCGCCGCCAAGCTTGGCGTAACGATCGAGTTCCTTTCGCCGGAGGGTTTCCCGTCGTTCCCGGTGCCGACCTATCCGGGCCTGCGGCTGGCTTTGCCGAGCCGCCGGCGGATCGCCGAACGTATCGAAGCGGTGCGGCCCGACGCCATCCATATCGCGACCGAAGGGCCGATCGGCCTTGCCGTGCGCGCTTATTGCCGGCGGCACGGCCGGCCGTTCACCACGAGCTACACGACGCGGTTTCCCGAATACATCTCGGCTCGTTCGCCGATCCCGCTGGCGTGGATCTACGCGATATTGCGCTGGTTCCATTCGGCGGCGGCGGTGACCATGGTGGCGACGCCGTCGCTCACCACGGAGCTTTCCGAGCGCGGCTTCGCCAATCTCGGCCGCTGGACGCGCGGGGTGGATACCGACCTGTTCCGCCCGGATCGGGCCATCGATCTCGGCTTGCCGCGACCGATCTTCATGACGGTCGGCCGTGTCGCCGTCGAGAAGAACTTGGAAGCGTTCCTCTCCCTCGACCTGCCCGGCACCAAGGTCATCGTCGGCACCGGACCGCAGGAAGCGGAGCTCAAGCGCAAATTCCCCGACGCAAAATTTCTCGGGATGCTGGACAACGGCATTCTCGCTTCGCATCTGGCGGGCGCGGACGTGTTCGTGTTTCCAAGTCTCACCGATACGTTCGGCATCGTGCAGCTCGAGGCGCTCGCCAGCGGGGTTCCGGTCGCCGCTTTTCCGGTCACCGGGCCGAAGGACGTCGTTGCCGATCATCCGGTCGGCGTCCTGCATGAGGATTTGGCGGTCGCTTGCATGGGTGCGCTGTCGCTGTCGCGCGATGCCTGTCGCGCCTTTGCGCTCAACTATTCGTGGGAAAACAGCGCGCGCCAGTTCATCGGTCACGCCCGCAAGGTGGCGACCGGCAATACCGGCGAGCCGCAGCTCGCCGGAACGATCACGGAGACCGTCCACGGCTAAGGGCGGCAAAATAAAAAGCGAGACAATGGAAGGGTCAAGCATGAGCAGCACGCTTTTGGAGTCCGATCTCGACACCCGGACCATCACCAAGGCCTACGCACGCTGGGCGCCGGTCTACGACCTGGTCTTCGGCGCGGTCTTTGAGCGCGGTCGCCACGCTGCGGTCGCGGCAGCCGCGCGCGTCGGCGGACGTCTTCTCGAGGTCGGCGTCGGAACAGGCATCTCTTTGCCCTTGTATTCGCGCGACTTGAAGATCTGCGGCATCGATATTTCCGAGCCCATGCTGCGCAAGGCGCATGAGCGTGTCGCTGAATTCGGACTGAGCAATGTCGAGGGGCTGTGGGTGATGGATGCCGAGAATCTGTCATTTCCCGATGCCTCGTTCGACGTCATCGTCGCGCAATATGTCATTACCACCGTGCCCAACCCGGAAGGCACGCTCGATGAATTCGCCCGCGTGCTCAAGCCGGGCGGCGAGATCGTGCTGGTCAGCCGCGTCGGCGCCGAAGCTGGCTTGCGGCGGTCGTTGGAGCATTGGTTTCAGCCGGCGGCGCGCAAGCTCGGCTGGCGCACCGAGTTTTCCTTCGAACGCTACGCCCAGTGGGCATCACGGACGGCGGGCGTCACGCTCGTCGAGCGGCGCGCCATGCCGCCGTTCGGGCATTTCTCGCTGATCCGTTTCGCCAAGGATGGTGTTGCGGGCGCAGCGCGGAACACCGATCCGGCGCTGCGCGCGGCGGGCTGATGCCCCGCCGGTCGCAAATCAAGACATAAATCTTCACCCACTGTCACGGAAGATTCCCTGTCACAAGGGATTCATCGAATCGCCATACCCAATTCTGGAACCGCACGACGGGGAGACCGATGGACAATTTTCGCGAGGCATTACGTACGCAGCGCTGGGACGATCATCGCTACTATCACCACAGCCGGATCAATCAATCGCTCCACTTCGTCAGCGCCATCAGCTTTTTGTTCTCCTATGTGATGATCTTCAAGGACCCGGCGATCTCCGCGCTCGCCGGTTGGCTCGTCGCCATGACCACGCGGCAGACCGGGCACTTTTTCTTCGAGCCCAAGGACTACGACACGGTCAATCAGGCCAGCCACGAGCACAAGGAAGAGATCAAGGTCGGCTACAATCTGCGCCGCAAAGTCGTGCTGCTGACGATCTGGGCGGCGTCGCCGGTATCGCTCTATCTCAGTCCGACCTTGTTCGGCCTGTTCACGCCGGCAACCAACAAGACCGAGTTCGTGCGCCAGGTCGCGGTGATCTGGCTGGCGCTTGGTATCGGCGGCGTGCTGTTCCGCACCGTCCATTTGTTCGTGATCAAGGACGTGCAGACCGGCCTGGTCTGGGCGACAAAAATCCTCACCGACCCGTTCCACGACATCAAGCTCTACCACAAGGCGCCGCTGGCGCTGTTGCGCGGCGAGCTGATTGATCCCAGCATCGGCTTGCATCATTGGGATGAGGACGACGCCGAAGAGGCCGAGGTGCCGCGCGCCACCTGAAACGGCCGCGGCGGGTCGCGGCGGCTTTCGCTAATGCTTGCGCGCGGAGAACAAACGGTGGGCGATCATCTCTTTCATGATCGCCCGCTTGATCGTCTTGTTGGTCGTCGCCGGATCGTGCCACCACCAGCCGTCCTGCGCCATGGCCTTGGCCGCGGCGACGAAACGATCCGCTACGGCGTCGAAATCGGCGTCGGTGTAATTGAGGCTGAAGATCAGCCGGGCGGTACCGACCCAGCTCAACGCCAGCCCCTGCGCCCGCAGATAATATTGCAGCATCCAATTGTAGCGCGACGGTTGCGTGTAGCAGACGATCCAGAGCGCCGACATGTTGGCCACCTTGACCGGCAGTCCTTCGTCGGCAAGCCGCTGATTGAGCCGCTGCGCTCTGCCGTCCCAGACCGCATCGAGGTCGCGGTAGAGTGCCTGCGTCTGCGGCGCTTCGAACTGGCGCAGGAACTCGTTCATCGCCGCCATCACGTAGGGATGCGAGTTGAACGTGCCGCGGGCGAAGCAGATGTCGGCCGGGCGATCGTCGCGGAACCGTTTCATCAAATCCTTGCGGCCGCAGACGACGCCGATGGGCAGTCCGCCGCCGATCGTCTTGCCGTAGGTGACGAGATCGGCGCGAACGCCGAAATACTCTTGGGCGCCGCCGGGCGCCAGGCGAAAGCCGACGAACACCTCGTCGAAGATCAGCACGATGTTGCGCTCGCTGCACACCTGCCGCAGGCGCTTGAGCCAGTCGGTGTAGGCCGCCTTGTCGAAGTGCGAGCTGCGCGCGCTGTCGAGCAACGACGAATCCGTCGGCGCCGGCGCGTTCGGATGCAAGCCCTGCTCCGGATTGACCAACACGCAGGCGATGTCGCGGCGCGTGCGCAGCACGTGCAGCGTTTCCTCGGACATTTCGGCAAGCGTATAGGTCTCGTGCGCCGGCTGCGGATTGCCGATGCCCGGCTGCACGTCGCCCCACCAGCCATGATAGGCGCCGCAGAGGCGCACCAGGTGGGTGCGCCGCGTGTGATAGCGCGCGAGCCGCACCGCCTGCATCACGGCTTCCGTGCCCGACATGTGGAACGACACTTCGTCGAGCCCGGAAATCTCCCTGATGCGCTTGGCGTTCTCGATGATCAGCGGATGATAGGCGCCGAGCACCGGGCCGAGCTCATGCACGCGGGCGGCACCGCACGCGATGGTATCCTTGTAGAAGTCGTAGCCGAAGACGTTGACGCCGTAGGAGCCGGTCAGATCGTAGAAACGGTTGCCGTCGAGATCGGTGACCGTCAGTCCATCGGACGACTGCAGGAACGTGCCGAGCGGCAAATGCGCGCGCACGACACGGCGATATTGGAACGGCACCCGATAGGCGCCGGTGAATTGCAGGTCGGATATGGCTTCGGCCGCCTCGGCGCTGCAGCGGATCGTTTCGGTGAATCGCGTCTTATAAAGCTCCGACAGGCGAGCGAAGCCGGCGCGGCGCAGGTTTGCGATGTCGGCGGGTGCGCCGTCGCTGTCGAAAAACCGGTCCTCGTCGTAGTCGTAGAACGGCACGAAACCGGCGAGGCGGCGTGCCATGCGGGCATGGCCGGCGAGCGAGCGGTGCTTGGCCTGGGACAGTTCGAGCCGCCGGCCAAGCGCCACCATCGAGGTCGCCAGCGCCGCGGCGCCGAGCCCGCAGACAGCCAAAGTGGTCGTGGCCCATGCCATCGAATCGGGGTGTACCCGGAACGTTTTACAAAGCCATGACGGTCCGCGCGCAAATCTGGCGTCTGTTCGCGCGGGAGCAAATCTGGCGCCTGTTGGCGCAGGAGAATGTCAATTTCCTCCTCACCAACCGCATTCCACGCCGGCTGGCGACGCAGTTCGTCGGCTGGCTCAGCCAAGTCGAGCAGCCGCTGGTGCGCGATCTATCGATCGGGCTCTGGCGGCTGTTCTCGGATCTCGACCTGAGCGAAGCCAAGAAGACGCATTTCCGCAGCATGCACGATTGCTTCACCCGCGAGCTCAAGGACGGCGCGCGCCCGATCGACCGGACGGCCGACATCCTGGTCAGCCCATGCGATGCCATCGTCGGCGCCTGCGGCGCCATCGCCGGCACGCGCCTCTACCAGGCCAAGGGCTTTCCCTACAGCCTGGACGATCTGCTGTGCGACCGCGATCAGGTCGAGGCTTACCGCAACGGCCGCTACGTGACGCTACGCCTGACCGCAGGCATGTATCACCGTTTTCATGCACCGCACGACTGCCGCGTCGATCAGGTGATTTACGTCTCCGGCGATACGTGGAACGTCAATCCGATCGCGCTCAAACGCATCGAGCGGCTGTTCTGCAAGAATGAACGCGCCGTGCTGCGGACAACGCTTGCGGCAACCGGCGATAGCGTGACCGTGGTCCTGGTCGCCGCCGTCCTGGTCGCCAGCATTCGCCTGCATTGTCTCGATGTGCTCCTGAACCTCAAACATCGCGGGCCGAATGTCATCGCCTGCGATGCTTCGTTCCGCAAAGGCGAGGAACTCGGTTGGTTCCAGCACGGCTCGACGGCGATCGTGTTCGCGCCGGATCGCTTTGAGCTATGCGACAATATCCGGGACGGGGCGCGAATCCGCATGGGGGAACCGCTGATGCGGTTGCGATGAGCGGCCGCGGTATTCTTAGACGACGGTTCGCGGCCGTGTCGCGTCACCGACGTCAAGCAGGATTTCATTCATCTCTGGCGCGCCGTCCGGCCGACGCTCCGCCGGCTTCTTGCTCGCCACGCGGCGGCCGCTGCGCGCATTGAAGATACGCACTTCGCCGGTCAGCCACTTGGCAAAAGCCTGAACCGCGCTGGCGCTGGCGCGGGTTTCCGGCAGGATCAGATAATACGAGGTCGTTATATCGAAGAATTCGTCAGCGACGATCTCCAGACGCTTGGCCGCGATGTCGTCTTCGACCAGATAGTGCGGCAACAGCGCGATGCCCAGCCCGGCCACCGCGGCCTGGGCGACCATGGCAAAATTCTGATAGGCGTGGCCGTGCAGCAGGCCGTCCGGCGCGATGCCGACCTCGATCATCCATTCCGACCAGCGGTTCGGTTTGCCCATCTTGTGCAGGAGCGGGAATTTGACGACGTCGGTCGGCGTCTTGATGGCGCGCCTGGCGTTCAATTTCGGGCTGCAAACCGCGACGATGTTCTCGTCCATCAGGTATTGCGAAATCGTGCCGGGCCAGTGTGATGCGCCGTGGAACACCGCGGCATCGAACGGCTCAAGCGCCGAATCGATCGGCGCCTGCCGCGCCGTGATATGGACCATGATTTTAGGATTTACTTTCTGGAAATTCGGCAAGCGGGGCACCAGCCAGCGCGCGGCGAAGGTCGGCAGCGCTACGAGATTCAAAGTCGTGCTGTTGGAAAACGACGCTACGCGCAGCGTCGCGTCGGCAAGGTCGTCGAGCGCTTTCCTGACCTGCGACAGATACATCTTGCCGGCGTCGGTCAAAACGACGCGCTGGCGGATGCGCTCGAACAAGCGAATGCCGAGATGGATTTCGAGCTCGCGAATCTGACGGCTGATCGCGCCTTGGGTCAAATTGAGCTCGCCGGCGGCCCGGGTAAAACTGCCGTGCTGAGCCGCCGCGACAAACGACGTCAGTTCGCCGATCGACGGAATCTCACCCCGTTTCAACGCACGCATACTCCCGATGTGACGCCGGTCAGCCAGCCCATGAGGATTTTACCATGAGAATTTTACGCCGCCGGCCCGAGGCAATCCACCGTTTTCGCAGCAACGGAACTCGCAACTTTCGGCCATATTTCGTAATCGCGGCATAACCAACCGCCACAATACCGGAATGCACCGTCAGCCGGCGGCTTTCTGCTGCGCCACCAGCGCGTCGTCAAGCTCCTTGGCGCGAATGCAGGCCGGACGGCTGCTGAGCCGTTGCCAATATTGCTCGAAAGCCGGACGCTTTTCGATCGTGCCGAACATCAGGCCGAAGCCGATCTGCGAGCCGACATAGAGATCGGCGGCGGTGAAACTGTCGCCGGCCAGATAAGGGTCCCGCGACACCGCATCTTCGATTGTCTTCAACACCTGACCGATATTGCCGTAACCGATCATCCTCTCGCGCTCCGGCGGCACGACGAAGCCGAGCGCCTTGTTGCTGACTGCCGCCTCGAAAGGGCCCGCGGTGAAAAACAGCCACCGGTAATAAGGCGCGCGCAACCGATGTCCGGGCGGCGGCGCGAGGCCTGCTTGCGGAAACGCATCGGCGAGATAAGCGCAAATGGCCGCAGCCTCGGTGACGACGGCGTCGCCGTGGCGGAGCGCCGGCACTTTGCCCATGGGGTTGATGGCCAGATACGCCGGCCCTTTCATGCTCGAGGCATAGTCGAGCACTTCGGTTTTGTACGGCTGGCCCACTTCCTCGAGCATCCAGCGGGCGATCCGCCCGCGCGACATGGGATTGGTGTAGAGGATGAGTTCGTCGGCCATATGAGATGTCCTCTGCCGTTTCGGAACGAGCGCCCAATATGGGCCGCAAAAACGGACGACAATGTGTTGGAATTGGCGCCGGTGTGCCCGCCGATCGGTCGGATGTCAATATGCGATACGCGTCGGCGAGAAGCGGTTGAGGCTCAGTCCGGCGCGCGCAGCCGATAGCCGATGCCGGTTTCGGTGAGAACATATTGCGGCCGTTCCGGATCGGCTTCGATCTTCTGCCGCAGTTGCCGCACGTAGACCCGCAGATACTGCGCGTCGGTGAGATCGTCCCACAACTCGCCGAGCAGAAACTTGTGGGTGAGCACCTTGCCGGCATGCTGCACCAACACGCGCAGCAGATCGTATTCCTTCGGCGAGAGCTTGATCTCCTTGTCGCCGGTCTTGACGATGCGGCGGACGAGGTCGACGGAGAGCTCGCCGACGCGGAAGATCGGCCGCTCGCCGTGACTTTGCAGTTGATGGCGCAGCGCCGCCCGAATGCGCGCCAGGAGCTCGTCCATGCCGAACGGCTTGGTGACGTAATCGTCGGCGCCGAAATCGAGCGCCTGCACCTTGCCGGCCTCGTCGCCGCGGCTCGACAGCACCACGATCGGCACGCTCTCGTTGCGGGCGCGCATGGTGCGCAGCAGGTCGAGGCCTTGGGTATCGGGCAGGCCAAGGTCGAGGATGATCAGATCGGGCGCTTCCTTGAAGAGCTCAAGCGCGGCCTTACCGTTGGCCGCCTCGAGAATCTGATAGCCGTGCGCGTTGAGGCCCATGCGCAGAAGCTTGCGGATCGGCGGCTCGTCGTCGACCACCAGCACGCGGAGCGGGGCGGCGCTCATGCGGCGGCGTCCATGCGCTGCCGTCCGTTCGGGATCGGCAAGGTGATCGTGAACACGGCGCCGCGGCGGTCGGCGCGATTGGTGGCGACGATGGTGCCGTGCATGGCTTCGACGAAGCCGCGCGAGATCGCCAGCCCCAGCCCGGTGCCGGCGCGCACCTGATCGGTTTTCTGCACGCGGTAGAACTTGTCGAAGATGTGCTCCAGGTCGCCCTGCGGAATGCCGTCGCCCTCGTCGGCGATCTGCAAGGCGACGGTTTCCCGGTCACGCCAGCTGCGGATGACGATGGTCGTGTTCGGCGGCGCGTATTTCGCCGCATTGTCGAGGAGATTGAACAGCGCTTGCTCGAACAGCACCGCATCGAGGCTGACCATCGGCATGTCGGCGGCAAGGTCGAGTTGCACCCGATGATGTTCGAGAATCTTGCCGGCGCGTCGCAGCGCCGAGCCGACGATTTCGGAGAGATCATGGGGCGCCAGGTTGGGCGCGACCGCGCCGGATTCGAGCTTGGTCATGTCGAGCAGGTTGGCGATGAAGCGGTTGAGCCGCTCGGATTCGTCGATCGCGGTGGACAGCAGATCTGCCTTCTCGCCGTCGCTGAGCCTGTCGCCGACGTCGCGCAACGTGCTCGCCGCGCCGAGCACCGCGGCGAGCGGCGTCTTCAAGTCGTGGGATATCGAAGTGAGCAGCGCCGAGCGCAGCCGCTCGGTCTCGGCGGTGCGCTCGACCCTATCCATGTCCTCGACCAGGCGCACCCGCTCGATGGCGAGCGCGCCCTGGTCCATCAGCGCGTCGAGCAGCCGGCGCTGGTCGGGGGTGAGCAGCGGCCCCGGCTTGTCGCTGTCGATGCCGACGACGCCGACGGCGCCGCGCCCGGTATGCATCGGCAGGAACAGCCGCTTGGCGCCGGGCAGGGTGTCGGAACCGCGGCCGGCGGCGCGGTCGTTCTCCCAGGTCCACTTCGCCGCCGCGAGATCGGCGTCGTCGAGCGTGTCTTCCGGCGGATAGCCGGCCCTCACCGCGATCGAGCCGTCGCCCGGCAACAGCAGCACGACGCGCACTTTGAGCATCAAGGCGGTCTGGTAGGCGGTCGCCCACAGCACGTCGTCGAGCGTGCCGGCGCTGGCGAGCTTGCGGCTGAAGGAATAAAGCGATTCGACGGCGCGCACGCGGGTCTGCGCGGTCACGGCCTGCATGCGGCTGCGTGCCGCGACGTTGGAGACGATGATGGCGACGATGGTGAACAGGGCGAAGGCTGCGATATTGTGCGGGTCGGCGATGGTGAACGTGTAGATCGGCGGCAAAAAGAAAAAGTTGTAGGCCAGCGCCGACACGACACTGGCGAACAGCGAGGGCAAGAGCCCGAAGCGCGCTGCAACGCCGACGATCGCGGTCAGAAACACCAGATCGACGTTCTCGACGCCGATCCAATCGTTGACCAGTTCGCCGCAGCCGAGCGCGATCGCCACCGCCACCAACGCCACCACATAGGGGCGAGGGTCGTACGCTTCCACGCGCTCCGAAGTGTCGACGGTCTTTTTCGGCAGCGGGCCGCCTGGAAGCTGATCGCCGGCGATGACATGGACGCTGATATTGCCGGAACGGCGCACCAGGTCGTGCACCACCGAGCCGTGCAGGATTTCGAACCAGCGCGACCGCGTCGACTTGCCGATGATGATTTGGGTGACGTTGTGGGCATGCGCGTAGCAGATCACGTCGTCGGCGATGTTGCGGTCGCCGGCCGGCAAGGTCACGGCTTCGCCGCCCAGCGATTCGGTAAGCCGCAGCGTGTCGGCGATGCGGTCGCGCTCCTCCTCGGATAGCTGCACGGCGCGCCGACCTTCGATGTAGAGCGCCATCCAGGGACCATGGAGGCGATCGGCCAAGCGCTTGGCGTAGCGCACCAGGCTGGCGGCACGCGGATCTTCGCTGACGCATACGGCAATGCGTTCGCCCGCCGCCCACGGCCCTTGGATGGCGCGCGCCTGCATCTCGTTGAGCAATTGCTCGTCGACCCGTTCGGCGGTGCGGCGCAAGGCGAGCTCGCGCAGCGCGGTCAAGTTGGCCGGCGAGAAGAAATGCTCGAGCGCGCGCTCGGCCTGCTTGGGGACGTAGACCTTGCCTTCCTTGAGCCGCTGGATCAGGTCGTCGGGCGTCAGATCGACCAGCTCGACCGCATCGGCGCGGTCGAACACGGCGTCCGGCACGGTCTCGCGCACCCGCACATGGGTGATTTGCGCGACCACGTCGTTAAGGCTCTCGATGTGCTGGATGTTGACCGTCGTATAGACGTCGATGCCGTTATTCATCAGCTCTTCGACGTCGAGATAGCGCTTGGGGTGGCGGCTGCCTTCGGCGTTGGTGTGGGCAAGCTCGTCGACCAGCACGATCTGCGGCCTTCGCGCAATGACCGCATCCAAATCCATTTCCTGGAGCATCTGGCCGCGGTATTCGATGCGGCGCCGGGGGATGACTTCGAGGCCGGCCAGCAGGGCCTCGGTCTCCTTGCGGCCGTGGGTTTCGACCACGCCGGCGACGACGTCGTAGCCGTCCTTGAGCCGCGCATGAGCCTGCTGCAGCATTTCGTAGGTCTTGCCGACGCCGGGTGCGGCGCCGACGAAAATCCGCAGCTTGCCGACACGCCGTTCTTCGCGGCGCGCCGCTTCGAGGAGGGCTTCCGGTGAGGGCCGATATTCGGATTCGCGCCGCTGATCCGCCATCACTGAGTAAATGCGCCTATCCGGCGGCCAAATGGTCGAGCGCGAGATTGAGCTGCAATACGTTCACGCGCGGCTCGCCCAATAGCCCGAACAGGCGACCTTCCGTGTTGTCCACGACGAGCTGGCGAACGCGATCTTCGGGCAGATTGCGCACCTTGGCAATACGGGGCACCTGGAAAAGGGC